>Ga0209483_1001517_pt1 | contig 17460 bp, 10 predicted proteins | sample NGEPerA_FD_184508 | JGI IMG/M metagenome (GOLD analysis project Ga0209483, IMG submission 184508) | Arctic peat soil microbial communities from the Barrow Environmental Observatory site, Barrow, Alaska, USA - NGEE PermafrostL2-A... | ecosystem: Environmental > Terrestrial > Soil > Wetlands >... | reverse complement strand
TTTTTACCCAGACCATTGTCGGGCCGTCGGGAGCGGGTGCCGTCATGAGCTATGACAGCACCGTCAACACCTTGCTGCCATTCAGCATGGACAGCGACAAAATTGAAAAAACGATTGCAAACCTCAAGCCCGGGAATAGTGGCGCGCATCTGTATGACGCGCTCTCCGCTGCCGTGGGTTTGCTGCGCGATGACACTTCGGGGAAACGCCGCGCGATCGTCGTGGTCGGTGAAGCGAGTGACAGTGGGAGCGAACAAAAACTCGGGCGCGTCCTGCGCGAGGCTCAGCTTTCCAACATTGTGATTTACAGCGTGGGACTTTCTGAAACTTCAGCGAGCCTGCGCGCACCGGCCAAACAAACCGCTTCGCCCACCGGTACGCCTCCGGGAACTTTTGGCGGGCCGTCGTTTCCAGGAACCGCGCAAACGCCGACGAGCCAGCAACAGTACGGCGGCAACATCGATTTGCTGGGCCTGGCGGAATGGGCCGTACGAAACGCGACAGCCGTGGTAAAAGATCGTCCTCTGGAAGTGGCCGCAACCGCGACGGGCGGCACGTATGAATCCGTATTTCGCGACACGAAAATCGAAAATGCGATCGACGCAATTGGCGGTGAACTCAACTCGCAATACATGCTGAGCTACCGCCCCAGCAGCGCTGAAAATCCCGGCTATCACCAGATTAAAGTCTCTGTGGATCGCCCCGGAGTAAAGGTACGGACGCGCCCGGGATACTACCTCGAAGGCAAGTAGGACAGGCTTCAGCCTGTCTGGTTTAAATTATAATTCTTCAGGAATCCAAACCAGACAGGCTGAAGCCTGTCCTACTCAACCCACAATCGAAATCATTTTTAAAATGTGCAGGCTCATCGGCGCCGTTTCCATGCTGGAAATTAATTCATCCGTCGGCAAAGCACTGACACTACTTCTTTTCTTCGGGGACTACCTCGTCTTCCTGGATGCTCGCGGCGGCGGCGATTTTGTCTTCGTCTTCGAGGCGCAGGAGGCGCACGCCCTGCGTGGAGCGGCCCGCTTCGCGGATTTCGTTCCCGTGGACGCGGATCACCTTGCCGTACTCGGTGATGATCATGACGTCGGACTCTTCGGCGACCTGCAAGACGGCGACTACGGGGCCGTTCCGGTCCGTGGATTTCAGGTTGATCACGCCTTTGCCGCCGCGCGAAGTGATGCGGTACTCGGCGAGTGGCGTGCGCTTGCCAAATCCTTTTTCGGAAACAGTGAGCATCAGTGAAGTGAGCGAATCTTTCAGCGCTTCGTTCTCGATATCGTCGAGGTTCTGCGTTTCTGCCTTCGATTCCTTCTTGATGATTTCAAAATCCGGCTGCACAGGTTCCATGCCCACAAGGTAATCGCCCTTCGCTAGGTCCATGCCGTTCACGCCGCCCGCGTTACGTCCCATTGAGCGCACTTCGGTTTCGCGGAACAGGATAGCCTGCCCGTCATGGCTCGCGAGGAAAATCATTTGCTTGCCGTCGGTGAGGTGCGCGCCGATCAACTCGTCATCCTGATCGAGATTGATGGCGATGATGCCCGTCGAGCGGGGATTAGAAAATTCGTTGAGAGAAGTTTTCTTCACCGTGCCGTTGCGCGTGGCGAGGAAAATAAATGTGCCTTCCACGTCCAGATCGCGTGCCGCGACCACGGCCGTGAGATGCTCGTCCTCTTGGAATTTCACCAGGTTGGCAATTGCTTTGCCGCGCGTGGCGGCCGCAGCCTCGGGAATTTCGTAAACCTTGAGCCAGTATACGCGGCCCTTCGAGCTGAAGAGCAGAATGTAACTGTGCGCCGAGGCGACGAACAAATATTCGACAAAATCCTCATCGCGCGTTTTTGCGCCGATACGTCCCTTGCCGCCGCGTGACTGGTGGCGGTAGACGTCCACCGGGGTGCGTTTGATGTAGCCCGCGTGGCTCACGGTGATGGCCATCTCGACGTCAGCAATTAAATCTTCGAGTTTGATTTCCTCGACGTTGCCGACAATTTCGGTGCGCCGCGCGTCCGCATAATCTTTCTGGATTTCGCGCAGTTCCTTGACGATCACGGCCTTCAGCTTTTTCTCGCTGCCCAGAATTTCACGCAACTCCTCGATCAGCGCGCGGATCTCAGCCAACTCCTTCAAAATTTCATCGACGGAAAGTCGCGTCAAGCGGTGCAATTGCAATTCGAGTATCGCGTCGATCTGGACGTAGCTCAGGCCGATTCCCGCGCCGGCCTGTACCGCGCCGAAGCCTACATCAAGCAGGCCGTATTTTTTGCGATCGAGTTTGATGCCCTTGAGCGTCTCGATTTTGTTGCCTGCCGTAAGAATTTTGACTTCCTTGTTTTCAAAGAAATCGTGCAAATTCTCGCGCGCATTCGCCCGGCTGGAAGATCCGCGAATGACTTTGATGACGTTGTCGACGTGATCCAGCGAGATGTGGTATCCAATCAGGATGTGCTCGCGCGATTCCGCTTTGCGCAACTCAAACTGCGTGCGCCGGCGCACCACTTCCACGCGGTGGTCGATGAACAGCTTGAGCATGGGAATCAGGCCCAGCTCGCGCGGTTGCCCGTTCACGATGGACAGCAGAATCATGCCGAACGATTCCTGCATCTGCGTGAGCTTGTAGAGGTGATTCAAAATAATCTTGGGTTCTTCGCCGCGCTTGATCTCAATCACCACGCGCATGCCTTCGCGATCGGATTCGTCGCGCACGTCGGAAATGCCTTCGATTTTTTTCGTTTGCACGAGCTCGGCAATGCGCTCGATCAGGCGCGATTTATTTACCTGGTAGGGAATTTCGGTGATGACGATATTTTCGCGGTCTTTGCCGACGCTTTCAATCGCGGCTTTCGCGCGCATCGTTAAACTGCCGCGGCCTGTTTTGTACGCAGAAAGAATTCCTTCGGCGCCGGAAATATATCCGCCCGTCGGGAAATCCGGACCGGGCACTAGCTTCATCACTTCTTTCAGCGTTGCGTCCGGTTTATCGATCAGCAGCACCGTGGCTTCAATAATTTCGCCCAGATTGTGCGGCGGAATATTTGTCGCCATGCCGACGGCGATGCCGCTTGCGCCGTTCACAAGCAGGTTCGGCGTCTTGGACGGCAGCACGACGGGTTCTTCGCGCGTCTGGTCAAAGTTCGGAATGAAATCGACGGTTTCTTTTTCGAGGTCGGCCAGAATTTCTTCGGTGATTTTCGCAAGGCGCGCTTCGGTGTACCGCATGGCCGCCGGAGGATCGCCGTCCACCGAGCCGTAGTTTCCCTGGCCATCGATCAGCGGGTAGCGCATGTTAAAAGCCTGCGCGAGCCGAACCAGCGTTGGATAGATCACAGCTTCACCGTGCGGGTGATAGTTGCCGGACGTGTCGCCGCAGATTTTTGCGCATTTGCGGTAGCCGCGATTGGACGCGAGGCCCAGATCGTTCATCGCGACAAGAATGCGCCGCTGCACGGGCTTCAGCCCGTCGCGCACATCGGGAATCGCGCGCGCCACGATCACGCTCATCGCGTAATCGAGGTACGACTTCTTCATCTCGGCCTCAATTTCGACCGGAATCATGTGTGACTGTTTTATTTCGTCCGCCATCGATCCATCCTTCGTTGTGTAGGGCACGATATGCAGTTCACAGTGAACGTCCTCCGTGAACCGTGCCACTACAGCTTAAAAATCTACATGAATGTCGTTTATCGTTGGGCCCGCTGCGCGATGTAATCCTTCACCCCATCGAACGCAGCTGCCGTATTTAAAAATCTTTGTGGACCGAAATGCGCTTCCAATTCCGCAAGCAATGCGTCGCGTGCCGCCTCGCTCGCGCATTCCACAGCTACGCCGCGCACCTGGTCCGGCGCCGAAGTCTCGTTCGCCCGAAAATCCGAGCACGCCAATCCGCGCAGCCCCGGCAACGTAGTCCAACTTATCTGGTAGAACATTTCCCCCGTCGTTCGATGAGAGCTTTGTGGGTCGCGGCTTCAGCCGCGACATCATTGATCCAGTAGAGGAAGGGCTTTAGCCCCTGTCCCGATCAAATTGGCTCACATCGAGCATATATTTTCCGCTCGTCGAAGAGTATTCATACTCTTCCGGAACACCAACCAACTTCGCCTCGACTGGATTCCGCTCAATGTACTTCTTGCTGCCTCGATATTCCTGCTCATCCCTCATCCAGCGATCATGAAAACCTGTATGCCAGATCGGAAAACTTTGAGGCTTTTCCTTTCCGATCCGAAAAGCTGAACCACCCTTAATCATTTGCATGGCCCTCTCAACGGTTGTTGCTTCCCCGGGTGTCAGGAGAACATGCAAATGATCCGGCATCAAAACAAAGGCATGCAGACTGTAAAATCCCCGCTCCCTGCAACTGATAATCTGTTCCACCACAATATTCGCCAGGATTGCGTTGATGAAGAGCGGATGCTTCTGCCAGGTATCAGTCGTGACAAAATAAACTCCCGCCTGATGGACGCGCCGAGCAATCCTGCCCATATCGCCCCCTCAGGGGCTAAAGCCCCTTTAGCTGGGCCCATAAATGTCGCGGCTGAAGCCGCGACCCACAAACATTCCCAAAGCAATGAAGTACTAAACCATAGATCCGGAGACAACTTCGGCGTGCCAATAATTTTCAACTAGCAAAACAACAGCAACAACAAAAGCTCAAAGAAACAACTCCCAACAAAAGCCTTAAATATCCAGGTTCACCACTTCGAGCGCATTTTCCTCGATGAATTTGCGGCGGCTTTCCACGTTTTCCCCCATCAGCGTCGAGAAAATTTCCTCGGCTGCGGTTACGTCGTCGAGGCGCACCTTCAGCAACGTGCGCGTTTCCGCGTTCATCGTGGTTTCCCACAGCTGGTCCGGATTCATTTCGCCGAGGCCCTTAAACCGTGTGATCGTGAAATCTTTTTTCGCGTCTTCCAGAATGTAGCTGAGAACGTCGGACGCTTTTTCCTTCACGATTTTTTCGCCGGGCTTGTCGCCGCTACGCGTTACGGTAAATGGAGGACGATCGAACTCTTTGATCAGGTTCGCGGAGGCGCGCAGGCGCTTGAACTCCGGAGTCGAGGCAAACGCCCAGTTGATTTTTTTGTCGCCGGGATGCGCCGCATTGCCCGGGATCAACAAGTCGTACAGGCTATGCTCTTCGTCAAAAACAATTTTCGTTTCGATGTCGAGTTTTGCCTTGTCGATCGTCTTGGCCAACTTTTCGAGCGCCTTCTTGTCTTCAAAATCCGTTTTATTTCCAAAGTCGCTGGCGGCCAGCAAATCCACGAGCTCCGGCTCCCGAAGTTTTCTAGCCATTTTGGCTGATGCCGAAACATATTCCTGCACGTTAAGCAGGAATTTTGTGAGGTCCCCGCCTTGCATCGCGGGACCTTCCTTGGGTTTCACCATGTGGTCTTCCGTCGCACGGGACATCAGCTCGTGGTTGAATTCATCTTCGTCGCGGATGTAGCGATCCATCTTTCCGCGCTTCACGCGATACAAGGGCGGCTGCGCGATGTAGATATGCTCGCGCTTGATGAGCTCCGTCATGTGGCGGAAGAAAAAGGTGAGCAGCAGCGTGCGGATGTGGCTGCCGTCGACGTCCGCGTCGGTCATCAGAATAATTTTATGGTAGCGCAGCTTGGTGATATCGAAATCGTCCTTGCCGATGCCAGCGCCGAGGGCCGTGATGATGCAGCGAATTTCCTCGTGGCCCAGCATCTTGTCGTAACGCGCTTTTTCGACGTTTAAAATTTTTCCCTTGAGCGGCAGGATCGCCTGATACTTGCGGTCGCGTCCGCCTTTGGCCGAGCCGCCTGCGGACTCTCCCTCAACGATGAACAATTCGCATCGCGCCGGATCGCGCTCCTGGCAGTCAGCGAGTTTTCCTGGCAGGCCGCCCGAATCCATGGCGGATTTGCGCCGCGTGAGTTCGCGAGCTTTTCGTGCCGCTTCGCGCGCGCGGGCCGCGTCAATGCATTTTCCCACGATGCGGCGGGCAACCGTCGTATGCTTATCAAAATATTCGCCGAGCTTTTCGTTGATCAACTGCTCGACTGGGCCTTTGATGTCGCTGTTCAGTTTTCCCTTGGTCTGGCCCTCGAACTGGGGCTGCGGCAATTTTACGGAGACCACGGCGACAAGCCCTTCACGCACGTCGTCGCCAGTGATGGTGACTTCGTCCTTCTGCTCTTTCAGCATGTTGGTGGCGGAAGCGAAATTGTTGATGGTGCGCGTCAGCGCCGAGCGGAAGCCGGAAAGGTGCGTGCCGCCATCGACCGTGTTGATCGTGTTGGCAAACGCATAAATATTTTCCGTGTAGCTGTCGTTGTATTGCAGGGCGATTTCGATTTCGACCGTGTCTTTTTTGCCTTCCATGTACACGGGAGAATCGTGAAGGACCTGCTTGCCCTTGTTTAAATGTTTGACGAATTCCGCGATGCCGCCGGAAAAACGGAACTCCACGGATTTGTCGGAACGCTCGTCGGTCAGCGTAATCTTTAGTCCCTTATTCAGGAAGGCGAGTTCGCGCAGGCGCTGCGCCAGAATGTCATAACTATATTTGTGATCCGCAAAAATTGTAGGATCGGGATGAAACGTGATTTTTGTTCCGGTTTTTCGCGTTTTTCCGGTGCTCTTCAGCTTTCCCTTGGGTTTGCCTTCGTTGTAGGTCTGCTCCCACACTTCGCCTTCGCGCCAGATTTCCAATTCCAGCCAGTCGGACAGCGCGTTTACCACGGAAACGCCGACGCCGTGCAGACCGCCGGAAACTTTGTACGTATCGCTATCGAATTTTCCGCCCGCGTGCAGCACGGTCATCACAACTTCCGCCGCGGCCTTTTTTTCCGTCGCGTGCATGTCCACAGGAATGCCGCGGCCATTGTCCGTCACCGTGACACTGTTGTCCTCGTGCACCACCACATTAATTTCGTCGCAATATCCGGCGAGCGCTTCGTCCACGGAATTGTCCACCACTTCCCAGACGAGGTGATGCAGTCCCTGCTCACCCGTCGAGCCGATGTACATGGCGGGACGCTTGCGCACAGCCTCCAGGCCAGCCAAAACTTTGATGGATCCCGCATCGTAGCGGTGTTCCGGTTCATTGCCCATTGCTGCTGCTTTTTCAGCCATAGTTTTGCGTGCTCCTGCGAATTTGCGGGGAAAGGCGCGCTGACAGTTTTGATAGCGAGCTAAATTTTTTGAAATACGCCCGCGACAATCGTATCGACCGCCACCTTACCCTGTGGCCCTCGGCAAACGATATTGCCGGAGCTCGAAGGGTTCCTGCTCCATCCCGCCCGGATTCCATTTCCATGGAAGCGAACGCGGCGAAGACTTCTTTCCTCCAGGCAGTCAGGCGTCCCGTTACCATGCCCCGCGACAAGCGCGAGGAACATGCTCTGGCGCGAGCATGTGAATCAGGGGCGCTGCCAGCCTGGCCGACGTGCCGTACTGGAGGAAACCAGTTGTGATTCTGACCAATTGGATTGTACTCTTCGCGAAGCGATTTTACAAGCTCAGATGCGACATAGAAACATTCATATCATCTTATATTTCAGCAACTTGCAGCTCCTTATCGATCTTACGTAATTTAGTCGGATACGGATCCTTTTTGGTGCTGAAAAGTCTCTATTTTGGGCTCCAAAATTGCTTCAATTTCGATTGTTTTGGGATGCCTTTTGATTTTTTGGATTGGTCATTCGACGGGAGGTCTTCGGCTATGTCTTCCGAACAGGCATTGGACTTGTTGACCAGGAATGATCGATTCAAAGCAAGGGCCTATGCGATGAATACGTTACTGACGGAAAAAGGTAGTTACACGCAGGACGAGTTTCAAAAACTTTTTGTCGAGTGGGCCAACAAAGACCATGCTAAGTCGGCCTTGGGCAAATAATAGTGCGATTCCAGATCAAATGCGCATGGGCATGATCACGTACCGGTAGCGGTACGCTTCATCGGCGAGAGGGCGCATCTGCCCCGCGGACTGTTCGTCTTTTAGTTCGACGCTGATCGGGCCTTCGGGGGCGGCAGCGAGGAAATCGATCATGTATTGCGCGTTGAAACCGATGGAGAGAGGTTCTCCGGCAAATTCCTTTTCGATGGTTTCTTTGGCTTCGCCGTATTCGGGGCTGGAGGCGGAAATTTCGATGCCTTCTTTCGAAACGGAAAGTTTCACGGCGTGCGAGCGGGTGTCTGCGAGTTGCGCGACGCGCTTCACGGCATCGTTCAGCTCTCCGCGCTCGATCACCACTTTGCGATTGTTGTCGCGCGGCAGGACGGCTTCGTAGTTCGGGAACTGCCCGGTCAGCATGCGCGAAATCAGGAGGCGCTCGCCGGCGCGGAAAAACAGGTGGCTTTCGTCCAGCGCGAATTCGATTTCGGCGTCCTCGCCCGCTTCACTGGCCAGGCGCAAAACTTCGGCCAGGGCCTTCTTAGGGACCAAAGGACGCACTTCGCGGGTCAAACCCTCAAATTTGTGGTCGATCTCGGCTACGGCCAAGCGGTGGCCGTCCGTGGCCACCATAGTGATCATCTCAGGCTTTAGCAGGAGCAGCGCGCCGTTCAGCGTGTAGCGCGACTCTTCGTTCGAAATCGCAAAGGCCGTCCGGGCAATCAGAGACGACAAAATCTTGGCTGGAATTTTTGCAACCGCGTGCGGGAACGCCGGGATCGCGGGGAAATTATCCTTTGCCATTCCGACCATCTTGTAGGTCTTGCGGTCGGCCAGAATCTGCACCCAGTGATTTTCCAGCAGCTTGAAACGGATTTCGCCCTCGGGCAAGAGGCGCACGAGCTCCAGCAATTTCTTCGCGGGGATGGTTCCAGCGCCTTCTTTTTTCACTTTCGCTTCGCACGTCGTGCGGATCGAGAGTTCCAGGTCCGTGGCCGTCAGCGTGATGTGATTTCCGGAAGCCTCGCACAGAATATTGCCGAGGATCGGAATCGTGGTTTTTCGCTCGACGACTCCCTGCGTCAGGCTGAGTTCCTGGAGCAGGTCAAACTTCTTCACACTGAATTCCATTGCTGGATTTCCTCCGCCGGAAGGCACAAACAAGACTATTACTGCGAAGGGCTACTCTACCCTGTTTTAAAGTATGGATAAAGACCGTAGTAGCAGTCGTCGCTGTGGAAATGAGGAAATCGAAAGAATCGCGAGACGGGGATGCTTTTTGCCTGTGCATTTGTAAATACGAAAAATGAGGATAGGTCGGATAAAGCGGCTCGATTCACCCCTGACACCACAATGACGCAAAAATTATCCTCAGCTTGACTCACAGTTGCACAGGTTCGGCACAGCTTTATGCGCAGGATTTCAACACGGCAAAAACCTGGGAACACCAATCTCCTGATTGGCGAATCGCGCCGCGCCAATCGGGAGATTGGCGTTCCCAGGAAAACCTTCCGTAAGCTATGCCGTGAATTCTTAATGCGGAAGGGTTTACCTTAAAAAACTCTTTACATAAAAAAAAACGCCCCGAAAAAATCGGGGCGTCTGATGAGAATAACTTAGAGAAATTTAAAGCGGAATTAACCGAACGAATCCATCAGCTTATTAATTGTACGGTTCAAATCCTTATCGCTGCGGCGCAGCGTATCGATCTTGTTGATGGAATGCAGGACCGTGGTGTGGTGCTTGCCGCCGAATTGGCGGCCGATTTCCGGAAGGGACGCGGAGGTGAGTTGCTTCACCAGATACATGGCCACCTGGCGCGGGAAGGCGATGGCCTTGGTGTTGGATTTTACTTTCAAATCCTGTTCGCGCAATCCGAATTGCTCGCCGACTTTTTTCTGAATGAGGTCGATCGTGATGCGCTTTTCCTGCGTGGCGATGATATTGCGCAACACCTGCTGCGCGGTCAGGAGGTTCAGAGGAGCACCCGTGAGCGAGGCATACGCCATAAACCGCGTTAAAGCCCCTTCAAGCTCGCGCACGTTGGATTTAATCGCACGTGCAATGTATTCGGCCACGTCATCCGGAATCAGAATGTGTTCGGTGTCCGCTTTTTTCTGCAGGATGGCGATCTTCGTTTCGAGGTCAGGCGGCTGGATATCGGCGATCAAGCCCCACTCAAACCGCGAACGCAAACGTTCTTCAATGGCGGAGATTTCTTTTGGCGGGCAGTCCGAGCTGATCACGATTTGCCGTTGCAGGTCATATAACGCGTTAAAGGTGTGAAAAAATTCTTCCTGCGTGCGTTCCTTGCCCGCGATGAACTGGATGTCGTCTACGAGCAGCACGTCCACGGAGCGGAAGCGGTCGCGAAAACCGATCATGCGATCGAAGCGCAGCGAGTTGATCACTTCATTCGTGAATTTTTCCGCGCTGATGTAGGTGAGCCGCGCGGCCGGGTTGCGCTGCTTGATCATGTGGCCGACGGCCTGCATCAAGTGCGTCTTGCCCATGCCCACGCCGCCATACAGGAACAACGGGTTATAGGCTTTGGACGGCGCCTCCGCCACGGCTCGCGCCGCGGCATGCGCGAATTGATTCGATGCGCCCACGACAAAAGAATCGAACTGGTAGCGTGGATTCAGCTGGTGGTCGACGGAATCGAAGTCCAGGCGCGTTTGCTTCAAGGGATTGCCTGCCGGCGCGGGTTCATTCTCCGAACACATAAATTCCAGATGCGTGTCGCTCATTCCTACTTCGGCCAGGACGGCCTGCAGGAGTTCTCCATAAGTCTCCGTCAGCCGCTTGCGAAAGATGCGGGAGGGAACTCGAACGAGCAGCTTGCCATTTTCGGCGCCTTCTTGCCGTGTGGGCCGAAACCATGTCGTGAAACTGTGGGGGTTAACCCGCCGTTCCATGTGTTGCAAAATTTTTTCCCAGGAATTCATTGCCTAAATAACCCTCAAGAAAGCGAAAAGTCCCCCGACAGATATTTCCACAACTGTGGAAAAACTGTGGAAATTGCAGCCACAAGACCTACCTTGTAACCATTCCTTGGTTCTGGGTTGACCCCGTGACCTTCTTCCCCTTCGCCCGATAGACCCAAGCAAGGTCTGCCACCCGGTGCGTTTGGTTCCGATCCGCGTCACGGCGTCCACAGGGATGCCAGTTCAAAAACTGGGTACCTAAGACGAGCGAGGATTCTCGCCGACGGGACCCTGCGCAGCAAGAGGAAATTTGGGACACCCCGTGAGACCTCCCACAGATCATGCACAGCTTTTCCACAGCCACGTAACCCGCAGAAACCACAATGTTTACTGGAAAAACTTCAAATCGTCGGTGGATATCCTTAGGGCGGGTACGCCTAGTGCCAGTGTCCGTCATAACTGATAGACCAACAAAGAATATATTAATGATTACGAAACCGTAATCTTTACTGCGGCAGCTTTTGTGGGATTGCGTATTCGTAGATTCCCTGCGGGTCCGCGCCCATCAGCAATTTGTCACGATCCACCAGGATTTGCGACGGCTCGAGGGCCCCGCCGCGGGGTAAAAAGATCCGGAAACTGGACAGGCGCATACCTTCCTTATCGAATCGCATCAGCAGCGTTCCTATGGCAATCCACAGTTCCTGCGAATGGGAATCGACCCCGACGGCGCTGATGATGCGGTGCAAAGAAGGGACGCTGTTTTCGAAGCTTTCCGAGCGCGCGATGGCCTTGCGGGCCGCCTGCGCGGCGGGCTCGAATTCCAGGGTTTTCAGGGAAATCTCCAAAGCCAGATAGCCCACGCGGTCAAATTTGCGGACCGTGGGTTCAGGAAGATAATCGAATGAGAAGTAATTGTTTCCTGCGTCATCCGTTGTTAGGTGTCCGAAGTTGGCCTGTGTGTTCAGGTCCGCGCGGTCCGCAATTTCTTCGCGGTCGCCGTAGTCACGAATCAACTTCCCGGTCAGATCATAGGCCGTCACGAGGTGCTCTGCGTTCGGACTGGCGACGACGATTTCATCCCCGGGAAGAAACGCGACGGAGATGGGGCCCTGAATTTTGATCAGCGCGGAAAGAGTCCCGTTCGGAGAATAAATTTTTAGGGCATTCGCGCCGCGGTCGCACACCGCGATGTGGCCATCATGATCGATGTCGAAGGATTCGCCGTACACGATGGCCGCGTTTTTTGCGGTGCTGGCGGAGGCATCGGGAATCTGGCCGACGCGCTTTCCCGAGGGGTCATAAATCAGCAGTGCTGGAGCGGGCGCGGTGAGCACATAAAAATTTCCATTCGGTCCGATGCGCACCTGGCGGAAGCCCGCTCCCACGTCAGGCAAGATGCGCTTTCTGGCCACCAGATCACTTTCGTATTGATACTGTTCCTGCGCGTGGCCGGAGAGAGGGAGAAACGGAACCAACATTGCGGCGAGTACTGCCGCAATGCACATGGAATGCGCACGATTCATTTTGAGTTCGCCTCAGTCGATTCGGAAGCGCAAGCGTTCAATGCCTCTGGCATGGCCCGTGGTTTCATCCACGTCGATCAGAACGGTATTCATCTGGATATCGCTAGTAGCGACCTCGAACCGCGCCGGCTGCCCATCCAGGAACTTCCGCAGAATCGTGGTCTTGTCCATTCCGATGATGCCGTTGTGCGGCCCCGTCATCCCCACATCGGTTTGAAAGGCGGTACCGCCGGGCAGTACATGCTCATCGGCCGTGGCCACGTGCGTGTGCGTGCCGATCACGGCGGACACTCGCCCATCCAGATACCAACCCATGGCAATTTTTTCGCTTGTCGTTTCCGCGTGAATGTCCACGAAGATCACGTGAACATCTGCTGGGATGCGGGCAAGCTCCCTATCGGCTGCCCGGAAAGGACAATCATTTGAGGCCATGAAGACCCGTCCCTGGATATCGATGACGGCATAGGGCACGCCGTTGCGCGCGGTGCCGAGAAACAGGCCTGAACCGGGATTGCCTTCCGGGAAGTTCGCGGGCCTGACCAGCCTGGGCTCATGGGCGATATATTCCAGAATCTCTTTTTTGTCCCAGATGTGATTTCCGCCAGTGATAACTTCCACTCCCGCCGCAAAGAGTTGCTCCGCAATCCGCGGGGTAATGCCGAAACCCGCGGCGGAGTTTTCCCCGTTGGCGATGACCAGGTTAATTTCACGCGTCTGCACAATGTCCGCCAGCCGCTCCACCACAATCTCGCGCCCGGGAGAACCAACAATGTCACCAATAAACAGAAGTTTCATATACTCACTTGGTAGGACAGGCTTCAGCCTGTCTGGTTTAAATTTTAGCGCGACACAAATCAAAATCAGACAGGCTGAAGCCTGTCCTACTCAAACCACAGCAGAATCGGGCATTTTTGCAAAAAAGATGGAGTGGGTCCACTTCGCCGTGTGGGCTAGGTCCTGAACCACCTGTGAAAAAATGGGCGCCCTGCGCCGGCCTTTAGGCTTTCCAGCAGCGAACCGAAGTTCGCCGAGGACATGCACACCAGCCGTCTGACTCGGGCCCCCGGAGGTTCATATTGGTTCAAAAGACTTTCGCCACATCACCTGCGTTGCAGGCCAACTCCAGATTTTATTCTAGCAAATCCGGATGAGGGACGACGGCAAGTGGGCAGGATCATTATTTACGAGTTTCCATTCGGAGGGTGTTACGAGTATTCCGCAATTCTCGCAGACGAGCATTCTTCCTGGGATCGCCAATCTCCTGATTGGCGCTTGGCCCACCGCCAATCAGGAGATTGGCGGTCCCGCTTTTGGGTCCATGAACGTTCAAGTTTTGGCAGGTACGGGATCTTCGTTGACAGCCGGAGCGGCGTCGCTCGGGTTCGCAGCGGCAGCTTCGGATTCTTCTTTCTTGACCGTTGGCGCGCTGGTATTTGGAGCGAGGGAAAGACGCGCAACGGCATTCGCGGATAAGTGCTGGGCGATCGTCTCCACTAATTTAGTGATGTTGCCAAGGGCGGCAAGTGGCACGCTCATGACCGCCTCATTGGTGATCGGATTTCTGACTTCGGCGGATAGAATATCGGATTGTTTGTAGATGCGCACAGTGATGGTTTCCTGGCCAACAGGTATACCGAGAACCAGGTCGACGACTCCGCGAACCATTGTCGTATTGTCACCGGTAAACGAAGATGGATTCTCCCGTGATTCCATGGCAATGAAAGGGAATTCATTGGAAAAAAAATCAGGTTTATTGGCCTCAAATTTAGTAAACGAAAAGAGGCTGTTCTTGGTCACAGGATCGGTCACCATGAACTTGTCTCCTCGTATGGCGCCGCTCACCTTCACGCGGAAGAAAGCCGATTTTTTCGCATCCCTCGCACTGACGCTGGTTTCCACCTGAAACGAATTTTCGCCGAAATCGATCAGGTAGGCGTTTGCCGCATTGACCGATCCTTGCCGTACGGGCGCGAAGCTTCCATCCCCTAAAAGTTCTCCGCCAAATAATGCCGCCGCGTGAAGCGCAGCTTCAGGGCCCCCGGTCCGCAGCCCTGAAACGTCGTTGGCTTGTTGCGCGGAAGACAGCATGGGCAGAAATAATTGGTCCAGCTGATCGTACTTCACGGCAAAAAAGCGCCAGGGAATGGAAACGATATCCACTGTGCTGCTGGAGGCAATCAGCTCGGTTCTGCCCCGCAAATCTTTGGCGACAGCCATTCAATTTCTCCATGTCTAAACATCAGCGAGTGTCCGGTAACGGAACTCTTGTGATATAGAGAGAAATCGGCGAAACCAGCCCAGAACTTTAGACACATGTTGCCGCTGTGGGTGGCGCGGGCTTCAGCCTGCGGCTTTTAGTCCTTGCAAGGACTAAATTCCGCAGGCTGAAGCCCGCGCCACAAAAAGCCGGACCACAGAGGTTCTAGAAGTGGAAGCCAAGCTCCGCGGTATATGCACGTGGCGTGACGTAGTGCGTGCCGCTGAACGTTGAAAGGAAATTATAGACCGCAACTTTATTTGTCACGTTGACGGCGGTAAACCGCAAGCTCCATTTGTATCGGTCCTTTTGGAAAAGGTTGTCGTCGCCCACGGAAACGTCGAACAGATTGCGTGGCAAAACGCGGGGCGGGTTGTGGTCGTCATTTTCGGTGCCGGGTGCGGGAATTTTCAGGTACTTGGAGCCGTAGCTCGTGGCAGGGCAGAGATTCGCGCCGAGCGTCGAACTGATTGGAGTCGTGGGGGACGCAAATACGCTCCCGCAAAACAGTCCTCCTTGGAATTGCTGGTCCGGTGTCAGCCCGGAAACATCCACCACAGTGTTGGACCCATTCGGTCCATTCGCGCAATTGGTGAGGGCTCCAGCGCATGGCACTGAGCCGGCCACGAGGCCGCTGTCATAGCGCCAGTTCATGGCGACCCAGGGCAACTTCTTCCACGGCTGGTATTGCACGTGAGTTGTTTGGTTAAAAGCTTCGTCGTGGTCGATCCGGAACACGCCGCCTCCCAACCCCGGGGCAGCTCCTATTCCGCTGATCTGTGGCCCATAGAAGCGCGCCGCTACGCTGGACATGACCACGAAGGCCGTCACGCCGTGGAAATTCGGAACGCTCGCACGGATCGCATATCCGGGAATCTTCGAACTGGCCCACTCGATCGGATAGAAGATCGGGGTGTTGGCCAGCACGCTGAAGTCGAACGCCCTGGTTGTGTATTTCCAGATGTACTCGGCATCAACGACCAAATACTTTCCGAAGGCTTGCTCGAACCCGGCGTGGAATTCGTTGCGTTTTCCGGGGCTGAGCGGAGGCACGGACGACGAAACGCACTGGCCACCGGCCACCGATTGCTGCAAGTCAAAAATGACAGGATCATTGCACCCGTTGCTGGCAATGATGAGGTTTTCGTTGAACGGACTTTCCATCGTGCGGGCATAGGAAACGCGGAACACGGTATTCGTGGGCTTAAAATTGTAAGCGACGCCCAAGCGCGGCTCCAATTGCCTGGCGGTAGAGATTCCATTGTATAAATCGGCGCGTAGTCCGAGGTTGAAGCTCCAGTTTTTAATCGTAACGGAGTCCTGGAAGAACAGCGCGGCTTCCTTTATGTCTGTGTGGCCGTTGAATAGGTATTGGCCGCTGGTCGTCAGTCCCGCGGGGCAGCCGTCGGAAGACGGCAGCGCGGCAGTCCTTGTCAAGTCGTAGCAGCCCAGAAGCGGAATAAAAGCGGGGACTGCTCCCTGACCTGTATTTGGTGAAAGCGCCCCGGTGCATTGGCCCGGATCCGTAAACGCCGGATTTGTGTTGGCGCTGCCGTCAGAATTCAAGCAAACCGCATTTACCGTTGGATCGACGATGCCGAAATTGTCTTTTTCGGTAAGAAATGTGTGCTCGTAGGTAGCTCCGGCCTTGATATTGTGAATCCCCTTTACATAAGAGAAACTTGTCCGAGCGCCGGCATTCATCAGCGTGCGGTTCTGGCCAACTGTCGTCAATTGCAGCGCGGGCGCGGCATCGGCGAAAGGGTTCGAACTTGGGTAATAATTGTATTGATCCCTCCGCACGAAGCCGCCAAGCGTAAACACGCCGGTTGTATTGATCACGCGTGTCCACGATGGAGCGATGTCAAACGTTCCGATCTTCGAAACCTGATCCGCGGGCCCTACCGGCTGGCCGTTCGGTCCCAGCCCCCCGCAAGATCCTGTTTGTCCCACCGGGCACGTCGCAGGGCCTGCCGCGAGCAAAGTCCATTCAGTCGCATTTTGGGCGTCAAATGAATTCGGGTTCTGGAACCAGGAGCGACTGTAATTAAAATTGAGACTGAGGGTATCCACGTCGGAAACCTTAAGATCGGCGCGGTCGAAGAAATTCTGCTCGTTGCCGTGGTCGTGGATGACGCTGAACTCCGGAGGATCGAGAAACCGTCCCGTGTCCAGCCCGTTCGCGGAGATAAAATTGCCCCAGTTTTGTCCGCCATACGCGAGATCAAACCCGCCACTCGGACTGCCAAAGCTGCCGTAGGATGCCGTCAATTGGCCATGCGGCTGCGTCTCTCCAAGCCCCGAGCGGGTGGTCACCACAATCACCAGGCTCGTCTTGCCTCCGTATTCGGCCGGAGGCGCGCCGGAGATGACTTCCAGGGATTGAATCGAATCCTCGGGAATTTGATTCGAGAAGACCTTGCTTTGTTGATCGGTGATGGGCTGGCCGTCCACCGAAAAGGAATTGGATGCGTGATCGCCGAGTCCATGAAACAGGCCGTTGGAATCCGCGGCGACTCCAGGAGTCGAGAGGGTAACCAGGGAACTCACCGATGACGATGCACTCTCGAGGGGAAGCTTATCGAACAGCTCGCGATCAACGTCGGTGTGGTACGTGGACTCGGTTTCCACCAGGTCCGCCCCAGAAGCTTCCACGGTTACGTTGCTGGTCGCTCCGGCCAGGCTCAGAACAATTTTCAGATTCGGCATCACTGTGGATCGCAAGTCCACATCCTGGGAGTAGGTATCGAAACCAGGCAAACTGACTGTCAGGTGATAGGGGTTGAAAGGAACGTTGGAGAAAATGAAATTTCCATTCGAATCCGTGGTTGTCATTCGATCGAATTGGCTTACCGGGTTGTGAATTTCCACGGT
>Ga0209483_1001514_pt1 | contig 17479 bp, 12 predicted proteins | sample NGEPerA_FD_184508 | JGI IMG/M metagenome (GOLD analysis project Ga0209483, IMG submission 184508) | Arctic peat soil microbial communities from the Barrow Environmental Observatory site, Barrow, Alaska, USA - NGEE PermafrostL2-A... | ecosystem: Environmental > Terrestrial > Soil > Wetlands >... | reverse complement strand
CACCACCGACCATGTGCGGCAGGAAGGAACGGGCCGCTCGCATACCCTCACCCGCGCGCTCGGGGTGGAGGCGGAGGTGCGGCTCGACTACGCCTCGCAGCCGGTGGCGCTGCACGACCGCTTCTTGTTGTGCAGCGACGGGGTGCACGGGTTTCTGGCCGATGAGAGCATCGGCGACATCCTGCGCGAACGCTCCGCGCCGGAAGATACCGCCAACGCGCTGGTCGCCGCCGCGCTCACGGCCGGCGGCGTGGACAACAGCACCGCGCTGGTGCTCGACGTGGTCGCGCTGCCGAGCGCGGGGTCGGCCGACATCAGCGCCGGCATCCTGCGGCTGCCGATCATGCCGGCGCCGGTCGGCGGCGAGACGATCGACGGGTTCCTCTTGAAGGCGCTGATCTCCGACGGCCGCTACAGCCGATTGTTCGGCGCCGAGGACGAGGTCGAGGGCGGCGAGGTCGCGATCAAATTCCCCAAGCCGCAGATCGCCAGCGTCGAGGCCTACCGCGCCGCCTTCGTGCGCGAGGCGTGGGTCGGCGCGCGGGTGCACAATCCCTGGGTCGGCCGGGTGATCGAGCTGCCGCCCGGCCGGCAGAGCTGCCTCTATACGGTGATGCCGCTTTATGCCGGCGAACTGCTGGAAGCGCGGCTGTCGCGCAGTCCGCAGCTGGGGCTGGAAGAGGGGCGGAACATCGCGATCAAGCTGGCGCGCGCCGCGGCGGCGCTGCATCGCGCCGGCATCATCCACCGCGACATCAAGCCGGACAACGTGATCCTCGAAGGCGACGGCGCGCTGAAGCTGATCGACCTCGGGGTCGTCCGCGTGCCGGGGCTCGAGGAATTTCCGCCCGAGAACATCCCCGGCACCGCGGCCTATATGGCGCCCGAGATGGCCGACGGCGAACCCGGCAGCGAGGCAAGCGACATCTACGCGCTGGGCGTCACCCTCTTCCGCGCCTTCACCCGCGAGTACCCTTACGGCAACGCCGATGCGGTGAGCCCGCCGCGGCGCCACCGGCCGCGCGATTTCTCCGAGCTGCGGCCCGACCTGCCGGCTTGGGTGCAGGCGGCGATCGGCCCCGCGATCGCGCTCGACCCGGCGAAGCGCTATCAGGACATGACCGAGTTCGCGCTGGAGATGGAGGCCGGGCCGGCGCGCGACCCCGTGCTCGCCGCGCGGCCGCGCACCTTGTACGAGCGCGCGCCGGTACAGGTATGGCAAGCGATATCGGCGCTGCTGGCGGCGGCGCTGCTGGCGTCGCTGCTGGTGCATCGGCCGTAACTCCACCTCTGCCACCACCCCGGCGTAGGCCGGGGCCATCCTTCAACGCGCACGAGCGGCGGATAAATGGGTCCCGGCCTTCGCCGGGATGGAGACCGAAAAGAAAGGGCCGGGGAATTCCCCGGCCTTTCACCTGTGCGCTGGTTGTAGCTCAGACCGAATAGTACATCTGGAACTCGATGGGGTGCGGGCTGTGCTCGAAATTGTAGACCTCCTCCCATTTGAGTTCGATGTAGCTTTCGATCTGATCGCGCGGGAAGACGTCGCCCTTGGCGAGGAAGGCGTGGTCGGCTTCGAGCGCGCCCAGCGCCTCGCGCAGCGAGCCGCAGACGGTCGGCACGTCCTTCAACTCCTCGGGCGGCAGGTCGTAAAGGTTCTTGTCCATCGCGTCGCCGGGATGGATCTTGTTCTGGATGCCGTCGAGCCCGGCCATCAGCATCGCGGCGAAGCCGAGATAGGGGTTGGCGGCGGGGTCGGGGAAGCGAACCTCGACGCGCTTGCCCTTGGGGCTGGAGGCGATCGGGATGCGGCACGAGGCCGAGCGGTTGCGCGCCGAGTAGGCGAGCAGCACCGGCGCCTCGAAGCCCGGGATGAGGCGCTTGTAGGAGTTGGTGGTCGGGTTGGTGAAGGCGTTGATCGCCTTGGCGTGCTTGATGATGCCGCCGATGTAGTAGAGCGCGGTCTCGGAGAGGTCGGCGTAGAGGTTGCCGGCGAAGGTCGGGCCGCCCGACTTCCAGATCGACTGGTGGACGTGCATGCCCGAGCCGTTGTCGCCCTTGATCGGCTTGGGCATGAAGGTCGCGGTCTTGCCGTATTGGTGCGCGACATTGTGCACGACGTATTTGTAAATCTGCATGTTGTCGGCGGCTTTGACCAAGGTCGAAAAGACGTTGCCGAGCTCATGCTGCGAGGGGGCGACCTCGTGATGGTGCTTTTCGACCTCGAGCCCCATGTCGAGCATCACCGAGAGCATCTCGGCTCTGAGGTCGGAGGCGCCGTCCACCGGGGGCACCGGGAAGTAGCCGCCCTTGATCGGCGGGCGGTGGCCGGTATTGCCGTCGGGGAACTGCTTGGCGCTGACCCAGGGACCTTCCTCGCTGTCGATGCTGTAGGAGGCCGACTGCATGGTCGATTCGTAGCGCACGTCGTCGAACACGAAGAACTCGGCCTCGGGCCCGAAATAGGCGGTGTCGCCGATCCCGGTCGAGGTCAGGTATTGCTGCGCCTTCTTGGCGAGCGAGCGCGGGTCGCGCGGGTAGGGCACCCCGGTCAGCGGCTCGTGCACGTCGCAGAAGATGATCAGCGACGGCTGCGCCGCGAACGGATCCATGACGGCGGTCGAGCAATCGGGCTTCAGCAGCATGTCAGACTCGTTGATCGCCTTCCACCCGGCGATCGACGAGCCGTCGAACATCACCCCTTCCTCGAGGAACTCGGGGGTGATGGTGCGCACGTGGTGGGCCAGATGCTGCCACTTGCCGCGCGGGTCGGTGAAGCGGAAGTCGACGTACTTCGCCTCATGCTCCGTCAACAGATCCATCACCGTCTCAATATCGCCTGCCATCGTCCGTTCCTGCTGTTGGAAAAAGAAAGAGGTTGTGCTCGCCGCCAGATCGCGCCGGGTTCGGGTCGCGTCCGGTTAAATCGCGTCGGGGCCGCGCTCGCCGGTGCGGATGCGGATCGCCTCCTCGATGGTCGAGACGAAGATTTTGCCGTCGCCGATGCGCCCGGTATGCGCCGATTGCTGGATCGCCTCGACCGCGCGCTCAACCATCGAATCTTCCATGACGACTTCGATCTTCACCTTGGGCAGGAAGTCGACGACGTATTCCGCGCCGCGATAGAGCTCGGTATGGCCCTTCTGCCGGCCGAAGCCCTTGGCCTCGACGACGGTGATCCCTTTGATGCCGACCTCGTGCAGGGCCTCCTTCACTTCATCCAGCTTGAACGGCTTGATGATCGCCTCGACCTTCTTCATCGCAACCGACCTCCCATGCCCGATACTCGGCTGTCGCCGCTAGCCTCAGCATAACCCGTGCCAGCGCCGGGGACGACGACCAGGACGCCCGCCATTTCCCGCGATTTGCGGGCGTTTCGGGCAATCGACCGGCAGAATGCCTAGTTTCTAGGCGTATTCAAGGCCGACGATCTCAAGCCGCATCGGAGCGCGGCAGATTGCCGAGAAATTTCCGAATCCGCTCGACCGCCTCGCTTAGCGCCTCGAGGCTGTTGGCGTAGGAAATCCGGATGTAGTCCTCCCCCAGCGCGCCGAAGCTGGTGCCGGCGATCGTCGCAATACCCGCCTTGTCGAGCAGCTCGGTTTGCAGCGTCTTGGCGTCGTAGCCGGTGCCCGCCACGTTGGGGAAGGTATAGAACGCGCCGCCCGGATTGGCGCAGCGAATGCCGGGGAGCGAGTTCAGCGCCTTGACGATGAACTCGCGCCGCTCGGCAAAGGCCCGCACCATGCGCTCGACCGGCTCGCGTGGACCTTTCAATGCCGCGATGCCGGCGAACTGCGTCGCCGCATTGGTGCAGGAATGGCAGTTGATCGCCAGCCGCTCGGCGTGCGGAAAGAGCTGCTTCGGCCAGACCCCGTAGCCGAGCCGCCAGCCTGTCATCGCGTAGGTCTTGCTCCAGCCGTCGAGCAGGATGACCCGGTCGCGGATTTCGGGATAGCGCAAGAGGCTATGGTGCTCGGATCCGTCATAGAGGATCTCGCCGTAGATTTCGTCGCTCATGACCGCGACCTGGGGGTGGTCGCGCAGCCCGGCGACGAGCTCGTCGAGCTCGGATTTCGGCACCACGCCGCCGGTCGGGTTGGCCGGGCTGTTGATGATGATGAGCCGGGTGCGCGGGGTGATCTTCGCCAGCACCTCGCCGGCGCTGAACGAAAAGCCGGCGCGCTCGTAGAGCGGCATCGGCACCGGCGTCGCGCCGGAAAAGCGGATGACGCTCTCGTAGATCGGGAAGCCGGGGTTGGGGTACATGATCTCCACCCCCGGTTCGCCAAACAGCATGATGGCGAAGAACATCGTGACCTTGCCGCCGGGCACGACCAGCACGTCGTCGGGCGACACCGCGACCTGGTGGCGGCGATAAAGGTCGGCGGCGACCGCCTCGCGCAGCGGCAGGATGCCGTTCGCCGGGGTATAGCCGTGATGCCCGTCGGCGAGCGCCTTGCGGCCGGCCTCGACGATGTGCTCCGGCGTCGCGAAATCGGGCTGGCCGATGCCGAGGTTGATGATCGACTTGCCCTGCGCCGCGAGGGCGTTGGCGCGCGCCAGCACCTCGAACGCGGTCTCGGTGCCGAGCGTCTTCATCCGGTCGGCGATCTGCAACATTCGTGTCCTCCGTGCGGGCTGCGCGGAATTTAGCCCTAACCCCGCCGCGAAGCGATGAAGAACAGGCGCGGATAGGGCAGCAGGATCTTGCCGTCGGCTCGCGCCGGGTAGGCCTCGGCGAGCAGCGCCGCGTAGCGTTCGAGGAATATCGGCCGCTCGGCCTCCGTCAGCCGGGCGAGAAACGGCTGCAGCCCGGTGCCGCGCAGCCAGGCGATGATCGCCTCGGGACCGTCCATCGGCTGGATGTAATTGGTCTCCCATATCGTGAAGTCGGCCGAGCGCGGCGCCAGCAGTTCGTAATAGAATTCGGGCGGCTTGACCGGAGACGGTTCGCGCGCGCCGGCGAGTCGGTCGCGCCACTCGCCCTCCGCGGCGACCTGCCGCATCAGCGCGTGGGTCGCGAAATCGTGGTTGCGCGGCATCTGCACCGCCAGGACCCCGCCGGGTGCGACAGTCTCGAACAGCCGCGGCATCAGCGTGTCGTGGCCGCCGACCCATTGCATCGAGGCGTTGGCGAAGACGATGTCGGCGGGCTCGCCGGCTCGCCATGTCGCGATGTCGCCTTCGACGAAGTCGATACCGGGATGGTCGCGCCTAGCGGCGGCGAGCAACTCGGCCGAGGAATCGATGCCGGTGACCTGCGCGTCCGGCCAGCGCGCCTTCAGCGGCGCGGTGCTGTTGCCGGGACCGCAGCCGAGATCGACGATGCGGCGCGGCGCGTGGAGTTCGATCCGCGACAAAAGATCGATCGCCGGCAAGGTGCGCGCGTCGGCAAAGCGCAGATACTGTCCGGCATCCCAGTCGTGCGCTGCCATTTGGGAGCGTGGATTCTTCAGGAGTGCATTCCGGGAAGGAGTTTTACCAGCCCAACGATTGCCGCGCCTTGGGCGATCGCCAAGCCGACAAGCCATTTGATCAGGTCGGTTCTGGTATCGGCGATCTTGACGTCGAGATCGGACCGGACTTTCTCGATATCCAATTTTAGCTCGGACCGGACTTTCTCGATCTCCAGCTTTACGTCGGCGATATCCAGCTTCAGTTCGGCGATGTCGCCTTTGGTCGCCATCTGCGAGTCGAAATACTCGGCAAGGGCCGTCACCTGAGCATCGGTGAAGCCGGCTTTCGAATGATTGAGAACGGCGCTCGCGGACATCGTGGGTTATTTTAGTTGAGGGGTTAGCAGTCGTCACCCCGCCCTTATGTACTGCACCGCCTCGTCGCGCTGGAACAGATAGAGAAGAGTGCGCAGCGCCGCGCCGCGCTCGCTGTCGAGCTTGGGGTCGCGGGTCAGCACGAGGCGGGCGTCGTCGTGCGCCACCGCGATCAATGGCTCGTGCGCGGCGAGGTCGGCGAGGCGCAGCGCCGGCAGGCCGCTTTGCCGGGTGCCGAGCACCTCGCCGCCGCCGCGCAGGCGCAGATCCTCCTCGGCGATGCGGAACCCGTCCTCGGTCTCGCGCAGGATCGAGAGGCGCTCGTGGGCGATCGCGCCGAGCGGGCTTTGGTAGAGCAGGAGGCAGGTCGATGCCTCGTTGCCGCGGCCGATGCGGCCGCGCAGCTGGTGGAGCTGGGAGAGGCCGAAGCGTTCGGCGTGTTCGATGACCATGATTGTCGCGGCGGCCACATCGATGCCGACCTCGATGACGGTGGTGGCGACGAGGAGGTCGCTGCCGGCGCCGGCGAAATCCGCCATCGCGCGGTCCTTGTCGGCGGATTTCATGCGGCCGTGCACCAGCCCGACCCGGCCGCCGAACGCCGGCATCGCGGCCAGCGTCCGGTAGCGTTCCTCGGCGGCGGCGAGGTCGGCGGTTTCCGATTCCTCGACCATCGGGCAGATCCAATAGGCCTTGGCGCCGCGTGAGACGGCGCGGGCCACCGCCTCGACGATTTCGCCGGAGCGCTCGAGCGGCATCGCGCGGGTGTCGATCTTCTGGCGGCCGGGCGGCTTCTCGACGAGGCGCGAGGTGTCGAGGTCGCCGTAGACCGTCATCATCAGGGTGCGCGGGATCGGCGTCGCGCTCATCAGCAGCGTGTCGGTGGCCTTGCCCTTTTCGCTGAGCGCCAAACGCTGCTCGACGCCAAAGCGGTGCTGCTCGTCGATGACGGCGAGCGCGAGGTCGCGGAACACGACATCGGTCGTCAGCAGAGCGTGGGTTCCAACGACGATTGGCAAGGTTCCCGCGGCGATCCCTGCGATCAGCGCCTCGCGCGGCTTGCCGCGCTCGCGGCCGGTCAACAGCGCGACCTCGATCCCGGCCGGCGCGGCCAGGCGCGACAGGGTCGCGTGGTGTTGGCGGGCGAGCACCTCGGTCGGCGCCATCAGCGCCGCCTGCGCGCCGCTCTCGACCGCGATCAGCATCGCCAAGAGGGCGACGACGGTCTTGCCGCTGCCGACATCGCCTTGGAGGAGTCGCATCATCTGGTGCGGCGCCTTCATGTCGCCGGCGATCTCAGCGACCGCGAGGCGCTGGCTCTGGGTCAGCGCGAAGCCGAACCCGGTCTCGATCTTTTGGGCGAGCTCGCCGGAACCCTCCAGCTTGCGCCCGCGTCGCCGCTGGCGCCGCGCCCGCACCAGCGCGACCGCAAGCTGGCTGGCGAAGATCTCGTCATAGGCGAGCCGCTCGCGCGCCGGGGTCGAGGGCGACAGGTCGGCGCTGCCCTGCGGCGCGTGAACCGCGGCGATCGCGTCCTGCCAGCTCGGCCAGCCGCGCTGGCGGCGCAGCGGCCCGTCGATCCATTCCGGCAGGGCCGGCGCGCATTCCACGGCGCTCGCGACGGCGCGTTGCAGCACCCGCGGCGGCAGCCCCGCGGTCAGCGGGTAGGTCGGCTCGATCGGCTTGATGCGGTCGGCCTGGTCGACCGCGACGACATGGTCGGGATGGGCTATCTGCGGGATGCCGACGTAAAACTCGACCTTGCCACTGACGATGCGCTCGGCGCCGACTGGCAGCAGCCGTTCCAGGTAATCGCTTTTGACATTGAAATAGATGAGGGTGATGAAGCCGGTGCCGTCGTAGCAGATCACCCGGTACGGCCGGCGTCCCATGCCCGGTTCGTGGCGCTCGACCGTGAGCTTCAGCGTGACGATGGCGCCGTCTTCGATCTCGGCGACCGGCGGCGCGTCGCTGCGGTCGATGAGGCCGGTCGGCAGGTGCCATAAAAGATCGACGATGAGTTTTCCGGCCACGCGCTCGATGAGCCGGCCGAGGTTGGGCCCGATCCCGGTGAGCGTCGTCACCGGCGCGAAAAGCCTGTCGAGAAGGGCAGGGCGCAAGTTTTTAGTTGTCCGCTATTCGCCGTCGCAGGCTGACGCGACGCCCGCGACCGATTATATCGATGCGCGAGCAGCGCCAAGCCGAACCATGACACATTTGCCCGACCCCCGCCGCAAGCGGCTGTTGTTTCGCTCCTGGCATCGGGGCATGCGCGAGGCCGATCTGATCCTCGGCTCGTTCGCCGAGCAGCACCTCGCCGGTTTCGGCGAGGCGCAGCTCGACCGCTACGAGGCGCTGCTCGACGTGCCGGACCCCGATCTGTTGGATTGGATCACCGGCCGCGCCGCGCCGTCCGCCGATTGCAACCATGACGTGACCCGATTGCTGCTCGCCTTCCGCTATACGCCGCGGCCAACGTAATTGTCAGATGGTCTGATGCCGCTCGACACGTTCGCTTTCGTTGCGAGGCTCGCCCGCTTTTCCTCTCCGCCCCTGGGGGCGGAGAGGTTAGGTGAGGTGGGGGATGCCAGAGAGGTCCGAGCATTCCCACCTCACCCTCCCATCGCTGCGCGATGGGTCCCTCCCTCTCCCCCCAAGGGGCGGAGAGATTATCGAGGAATTTGATGCCGCTCGACACACTCGCAAAATCGCTGGGCGACGTGCCGCGGCGGGTGACGCTGTTCGGCGCGCCCGAGGGCCACGACGCGGCGACGCTCGGCGCGCTGCTGCGCGAGGCGAAGCGCGGCGCCTGGCTGCATGTCTGCCGCGACGACGGGCGGATGTCGCGGTTCGCCGCGGCGCTGCAATTCTTTCATCCCGGGCTGACGGTGCTGACCTTCCCGGCGTGGGATTGCCTGCCCTACGACCGGGTGTCGCCCAACGGCGAGATCACCAGTCGCCGCATCGACACGCTGACGCGGCTCGCGGGCGGCGAGATGGCCGATTCCCAGGGGCGGGTCTTTGTGCTGACCACAGTCAACGCCGTGGTCCAGCGCGTGCCGCCGAAGAAGCTGTTCGACGGGCGCGTGCTGGTCTTAGGAGCGGGCGGGCGCATCCCGCTCGACCGGCTGCAGAGCTTCTTCCGCAACAACGGCTACACCCGCACCGACACGGTGCGCGAGGCGGGAGAATTCGCCATCCGCGGCGGGATCGTCGATCTTTACCCGGCGGGCGCGGCGCAGCCGGTGCGGCTCGATTTCTTCGGCGACGCGCTCGAAAGCCTGCGCAGCTTCGACCCGCTGACCCAGCGCTCGACCGGCGCGCTCGACCGGCTTGAATTGAAGCCGGTCAGCGAGGTGCTGCTCGACGAGCCGGCGATCCACCGTTTCCGCACGCGCTACCGCGAGCTCTTCGGCAATGTCGGCGGCGAGGACGCGCTTTACGAATCGGTCAGCGCCGGGCGGCGCTATGCCGGCATGGAGCACTGGCTGCCGCTCTATTACGAGACGCTGGAAACGCTGTTCGACTACCTACCGGATGCGGCGGTGTCGTTCGACTGGCAGAGCGAGGAGGCGCGCGCGCACCGGCTCGAAGGGGTCGCGGATTTCTACGCCGCGCGGCGCAGCATCGCCGCGTCGGGGACGAGTAGCGGCGCCCCGCTCTACCGCCCGGTCAAGCCCGAGCAGATGTTCATCGGCGACGAGGAATGGCGGCAGGCGCTGGCCGGGCGCGCGGTGGTCCAGCTCTCGCCGTTCGCCGCGCCCGAAAGGGGGCGCGACGTTTTCGACGCGGGGGCGCGGCCGGCGAAGAATTTCGTCGCCGAGCGCGCCGACCCCAAGATCCAGCTCTTCGAGGCGGTGCGCGATTATCTCGACGCCGAGCGCAAATCCGGCAAGCGCCCGGTGATCGCCGCCTATAGCGCGGGCGCCGCCGACCGGCTCGCCACGGTCCTGCGCGAGCGCGGTCTCGCGGATTTGCGGACCGTCGCCGCTGGCGATGCGCTGGCGAAGCTGCCCCGCTCGGCGGTCGGGCTGGCCATCCTGCCTTTGGAGCAAGGGTTTGCCACCGACAGCCTGGTCGTGCTCGGCGAGCAGGACATCCTCGGCGACCGGTTGGCGCGGGTGCCGCGCCGCCGCCGCAACCTTGATGAATTCATCGCCGAAGCGACGAGCCTCGCCGCCGGCGACCTCGTCGTCCACGAGGAGCATGGGATCGGCCGCTACGAGGGGCTCGAGACCATCGATGTCGGCGGCGCGCCGCACGATTGCCTCAAGGTGCTCTATGCCGGCGACGACCGGCTGTTCGTGCCGGTCGAGAATATCGAGGTCTTGTCGCGCTACGGCTCCGAGGAGGCCGGGGCGCAGCTCGACCGGCTCGGCGGCGCGGCGTGGCAGGGGCGCAAGGCGCGCGTCAAGCAGCGCATCCGCGAGATCGCCGGCGAATTGATCCGCGTCGCCGCCGAGCGCCAGGTTCGCCCCGGCGAGGTGGTGACCCCGCCCGAAGGCATCTACGAGGAATTCGCCGCGCGCTTCCCCTATCCCGAGACCGAGGATCAGCTCCGCGCGATCGAGGACACGCTCGCCGACATGGCGTCGGGCAAGCCGATGGACCGGCTGATCTGCGGCGATGTCGGCTTCGGCAAGACCGAGATCGCATTGCGCGCCGCCTTCATCGCGGCGTTCTCGGGGGCGCAGGTCGCGGTGGTGGTGCCGACGACGCTATTGGCCCGCCAGCATTTCCGCAGCTTCAGCGAGCGCTTCGCCGGGCTGCCGGTGCGGATCGCGCAATTGTCGCGCCTCGTCGCGCCCAAGGACGCGAAGCAGGTCAAGGAGGAGATCGCGGCCGGGCGGGTCGAAATCGTGGTCGGCACCCACGCACTGCTCGCCAAGGACGTGAAGTTCGCCCATTTGGGGCTCGTCATCGTCGACGAGGAGCAGCATTTCGGCGTCGTCCAGAAAGAGCGGCTGAAGCAGTTGAAGGCCGACGTGCACGTGCTGACGCTGACCGCGACGCCGATCCCGCGCACCCTGCAGCTGGCGCTGTCCGGGGTGCGCGAGATGAGCATCATCGCGACCCCGCCGGTCGACCGCCTGGCGGTGCGCACGTTCGTGACGCCGTTCGATCCGGTCGTGGTGCGCGAGGCGATCCTGCGGGAGCGCGACCGCGGCGGGCAGGTGTTCTACGTCGCGCCGCGTATCGCCGACCTCGACGAGGTACGCACCGAATTGCGCAAGATCGTCCCCGAAATCCGCGTCTGCATGGCGCATGGCAGGATGGCCGCGGCCGAGCTCGAAACCGTGATGACCGCGTTCGACGAGCGCGCCTACGATCTGCTGCTGTCGACCAACATCATCGAGTCGGGACTTGATATTCCCTCCGCCAACACCTTGATCGTGCACCGTGCCGACATGTTCGGGCTGGCCCAGCTCTACCAGTTGCGCGGGCGCATCGGGCGCAGCAAGCTGCGCGCCTATGCCTATCTGACCCTGCCCGAAAAGAAAAAGCTGGCGCCGACCGCGCAGCGCCGGCTCGAGGTGATGCAGACGCTGGACACGCTCGGCGCCGGGTTCCAGCTCGCGAGCCACGACCTCGACATCCGCGGCGCCGGCAATCTGCTCGGCGACGAGCAGTCCGGTCATATCCGCGAGGTCGGCATCGAGCTCTACCAGCACATGCTCGAAGAGGCGGTGGCAGCGGCGCGCACGACGGACGGCGGTGGCCCGGTTCGGGAGGAGGAGTGGAGCCCGCAGATCACGATCGGCACGCCGGTGCTGATCCCCGAGGATTATGTGACCGATCTCTCGGTGCGGCTCGGCCTCTACCGCCGGATCGCCGGCCTTGCCGACCGGCGCGAGAGCGAGGCCTTCGCCGCCGAGCTGATCGACCGCTTCGGCAAGCTGCCCGCCGAGGTCGAGAACCTGTTGCAGATCATCGCAATCAAGCGCGCCTGCCGCGAGGCCGGGGTCGAGCGGGTCGAAGCCGGGCCCAAGGGCGCGGTCATCGCGCTGCGCGGCAACCGCTTCGCCAACCCGGCGGGGCTGGTCGAGCTGATCCAGAAGCATGCCGGCAGGCTGCGCCTGCGTCCCGACCAGAAGCTCGTCTATCTGAGCAATTGGGAGGAAGAGGCGACCCGGCTGAAGGGCGTCGCCGGGTTGATGGCGACCCTCGTCAAGATCGCCCGCGCCGCGACGCCGGACGCGGCGCCGATGCCGCCGCCGACCCCGGAGCTGCGCAAGCCGCAAGTGGCGCGACGCGCGTAAGCCGCAGGCGCCGGGAGCGCCGCTCGCCGCATTGCATGACAGACCGCTTAATAAGGCAGGCTTACGACCTTGCCTTTGGGGCGCGGCTGCGCCAGCATGACGCAGCCTTTTCCAGGGCGAGCCCGCGCCGGTGATCGGACCTTGGCGGGCAGTTGTCAGATGGAGGAGAACGACAGATGGCGCGCGTTTACAAACGCATCGATTCCGACGGCCATATTCTTGAGCCGGTGAGCTTGTGGAACGACTACATGGACCCGGCCTATCGCGACCGCGCGCCGCGGCTGATCATCGACAATGACGGCAAGGAAAAGCTGTTCCTCGAAAACCAGGTGCTCGGCAGCCAGCAGGGCATGGGCGGCATCGGCGGGGTCGGCGCGCGCCAGGGCGAGATCAAGGCCGAGACGATGAAATACGAGGACGGACGCCCCGGCGGGTTCGACCCGCACAAGCGCATCCCGGACATGGATTTGGACGGCATCGACGCCGCGTTCCTCTATCCGAGCATGGGCCTCTTCTCGGGCGCGGTGCATGACCCGGCGCTCGCCGGCGCGCTGTGCCGGGCCTACAACCGGTGGCTCGCCGATTACTGCAAGCCGTACCCGGATCGCCTCTTCGGCATCGCGATGCTGCCGATGCAGTCGGTCGAGCAGGCGATCATCGAAATGACCTACGCGCGCAAGGAACTCGGCATGCGCGGCGGTTTCCTGCGGCCCAACCCGTACAACGACCGGCTGATCCACGACCCGGTCTACGAGCCGTTCTGGAAGGCCGCCGAGGAATTGGATTTCGTCATCGGTTTCCACGAAGGCGGCTCCAGCGGCATGCCGACGGTCGGCATCGACCGCTTCCAGGGCCGCGCCGCGCAGCACATCATCAGCCACACGATGGAGATGATGCTGGCGGCGCTCAGCATGATCTGGGGCGGCGTCTGCGAGCGGCACCCCAAGCTGCGCGTCGGCTTCCTCGAATCCGGTGGCGGCTGGATCGCGCCGTGGCTCGACCGCATGGACCGGCATTTCGACGACCAGGGCTTCAACGACAGCGGGCTGAAGACGCGTCCCAGCGACATCTTCAAGCGCCAATGCTGGATCTCGTTCGAGCCGGTCGAGGGCAGCCTCAAGCACCTCGCCGACTATATCGGCCCGAACAAGATCCTGTGGGCCACCGACTACCCGCACCGCGACGGGTTTTTCCCCGGCGCGCCCGACATGATCGAGAAGCAACTCGACGCCGCCGGCCTCTCGGCCGCCACCAAGCACGGCGTCATGGCCGGCGGCGCGATGGCGTTCTACGGGCTGAACTGACGCGACACGGCGTCCTTGCGAGCGCAGTGAAGCAACCTTGTCCCGAGCCTCACGCTTGACGGGATTGCTTCGTCGCTGCGCTCCTCGCAATGACGCCCCAATCCATTGAGGGAGGATTTCATGGCGCGCACCTACAACGTCGTCGATGCCGACGGGCATATCCTGGAGCCGCTCAATTTGTGGCTCGACTACATCGACCCAGCCTTTCGCGAGCGCGCGCCGCGGCTCGTCACCAACGCCAACGGCAAGCAGCAGCTGCAGATCGACACGATGATGGCGGGCAGCGCCGAGCGCGGGCTCGGCGCGATCGGCGCGATCGGGGCGCGCGACGGCCACGTCATCGCCGACGGCTTCGAATACGACCAAGGCCGCCCCGGCGGGTTCGATCCGCACAAGCGCATCCCCGACATGGACATGGACGGGATCGACGCGGCGTTCCTCTATCCCAGCATCGGGTTGTTCGTCGGCGGGGTCGTCGATCCCAAGCTCGCTGGCGCGATCTGCCGGGCCTACAATCGCTGGCTCGCCGATTACTGTAAGCCGTACCCCGACCGACTGTTCGGGGTCGCGATGCTGCCGATGCAGGATGTCCACACGGCGATCGCGGAAATGACCTTCGCGCGCAAGGAACTGGGCATGAAGGGCGGCTTCCTGCGGCCGAACCCGTACAACAACCGGCTGATCCACGATCCCGTTTACGAGCCGTTCTGGCAGGCGGCCGAGGAACTCGATTTTTCGATCGGCTTCCACGAGGGCGCGGCGCCCGGCATGCCGCAGGTCGGCGTCGACCGCTTCAACGGGCGCGGCGCACAGCACATCATTTCGCACACGATGGAAATGATGTTGGCGGCGCTCAGCATGATCTGGGGCGGGGTGTGCGAAAGGCACCCGAAATTGCGCGTCGGGTTTCTCGAATCGGGCGGCGGCTGGATCGCGCCGTGGCTCGACCGCATGGACCGCCATTTCGACGACCAGGGCTTCAACGATTCGGGCCTCAAGACGCGTCCCAGCGAAATCTTCCAGCAGAGCTGCTGGATCTCGTTCGAGCCGGTCGAAGGCGGCCTGCACTACCTGGCCGACTACATCGGCGCCCACAAGATCATGTGGGCGACCGATTACCCGCATCCGGACGGGTTTTTCCCCGGCGCGCCGAAGATGGTGCGGAAGCAGCTCGAAGGGCTGTCGGCCGAGACCAAGCGCCAGGTGATGGCTGGCGGGGCGATGGGGTTCTACGGGCTGAATTAGTCATTCGTCACCCCTGCGAAAGCAGGGGCCCAGGGCAAGCGATGGAATGGTTGCCCTGGGTTCCCGCTTTTGCGGGAAAGACGATTTGATCAAAACCCGCCGTAGCTGGCGACTTTGCCGACGAGGTGGCGGCTCGGGTCGAGCGTGGATCGCGGCGTTGGCGTGGCGCCGGTGCCGGCGAATTCGCGGTCGTGCATTTCGATCTGCGCGGCGTAGTTCTCGCGGTAGCGGCGATAGGCGTCTTCGTGCCGGGCGATCGCCGCTGGAGCGAATTCCGCCTCGGGCGGCGGCAGGATGTCAAAATTGCCGCCGGTATTCTCGCCGCGCACCAGCGGCACGCGCATCCGCACGTCGCTGGTGATCCGGCAATGCGCCGGGATGTAGCTGATGCCGATGCCGACGCGGCGATGGCCGGAACGGTTGGGCGCCGAGCGGTGCCGGCACAGCGTGTGGTGCAGCGAGAAACCGCCGGCCGGCACCGCCATCATCACCGTGTCGTGCTGGTCGAATTCGTCGACGATCTGCTGGCCGCCGCCGTTGATGCTGTCCTTGAGGCCGAGCGCGGCATGGCGAAGCTGCCGCGGTGCGCCGCGCGCCGGCACCACCTCCATGCAGCCGGCCGCTTCGGTGGCGTCGGTCAGCGCGACCCAGGCGGTGACGTGCTCGTAGGGCGTGATGCCGAAATAGGTCGCGTCCTGGTGCCAGGCCGCGAAAGTGGGGCTGTTCGCCTCCTTGATGAAGAAGGTCGTGGTGAACACCATGATGTCGGGCCCGACCAGATCCTCGACCGCATCGAGGATGCTCGGATGGCGGATCAGCCCATCGAGCCACGGCAGGAAGGCATAGGCGGCGGAGCGCCAGCGCCAATCGCCCTGGTTGACCGGCTGGCCGAGCCACGCCTCGTAGCGCGCCAGACCCTCGCGGCATTCCGCGAGCTCCGCGGCGGCGAGCGCCGGATGCGGAAACGAATAGCCGTCGCGCCGATAGGCGCCGATCTGGTCAGGACTCAGCATCGTTCATCTCTCGCCGAAGGGCCCGAGGACATGATTATTACACCCATCCCGGCGCAGACCGGGATCCATTCTTAAGCAGGTCGGAAATTGAAGTTTGGCATCGACGCTCGGGCAAAGCCGGCGGAGGACGCTGCCCATTGTTGGAACCGGCTTTCGCCGGGGTGACGCCCTGGGGGCGTCAGTTGTTTGCCCAGATCATGTCGCGGACGCGCGGGTAGATCTCGCCGGCCCAGCGGCGGCCGCTGAAGACGCCGTAATGGCCGACGCCGGTCTGAAGGTGATGGCCGCGGCGCATCGGCGCGATCGACGTGCACAATTCCTGCGCCGCCAGCGTTTGGCCGACCGCGCAGATGTCGTCGTTCTCGCCTTCGATGGTGAGGAGCGCGGTGCGCTGGATCGCCGCCGGCTCGACCTTGCGGTCGCGCGAGACGAGGACGCCGCGGGCCAGTTCGTGCTTCTGGAAGATGCGCTCGACGGTTTGCAGATAGAACGGGGCGGGCAAGTCCATCACCGCGAAATACTCGTCGTAGAAGGCGCGGTGCGCGGCGATGCCCTTGTCGTCCTCGTCGACGAGGCTTTCGAATTGCCGGCCGAAAGCGCGGACATGGCGTTCGAGGTTCATCGCCATGAACGCGGAGATCTGCAGAAACCCCGGATAGACGCGGCGGTGCGCCCCGGCATGGCAGGCCGGGACCCGGCTGATCAGGTTGGTCTCGAACCACTCGATCGGGTGCTCCATCGCCAGATCGTCGACCTTGGTCGGCTTGATCCGCGTGTCGATCGGGCCGGCCATCAAGGTCATGCTGCGCGGCTGGCAGGGATGGTCCGATTGCGCCATCAGCGCGACAGCGGCGAGCACCGCGACCACCGGCTGGCAGACCGCGACGACATGCGACCCCGGTCCCATGATTTCAAGGCATTGGATGACGTGGTCGATAAAGTCGTCGAAATCGAAATCGCCGGCGGAGAGCGGCACGTCGCGCGCGTTGTGCCAATCGGTGATGTAGATGTCGTGCTCGGGCAGCATCGTGCGCACGGTATGGCGCAGCAGCGTCGCGAAATGGCCCGACATCGGCGCCACCAGCAGGACGCGCGGCTGCGGCTGCGGCGCCTCGTTGGCGAAGTGCAGCAGCGTCGAGAACGGGGTGACGCGGATTTTCTCCTCGGTGACCGGAACCTTGGCGTTGCCGATCGTCACGCTGTCGATGCCGAATTCCGGCCGGCGGTGCTGCAGCCTGCCCTCGGCGAACATCCGGCAGGAGGCGGCGAGGCCGCGTTGCCACGCGCTCCGCGGCAGGCCGAGCCACGGCCTCGCGAACATGTCGCCCATCGCCGCCGCGATGCTTTGCAGCGGCGCGAGACTGTCGGCGTAGCCTTGGTAGTACTGGTATAGCACCGTGCGCTTTTCCGCTCCGAACGCTTGCTGCCGATGGGATGCGAGAAATCGCTAGCGGAGCCGTCGAATTGAACCGTCCCATAAGATAGTGCGGGTTGCGTTGCGGTGCGAGATGATTTGTGCCTTGCAGCATTGCATTTTTGTGGCGGATCTGCGGGCTTGGCCCCCCGGTTTTGCGGAGCCGTGAAATGCTTGTTAGATATTGCGTCCCGCTCGACCCCGAGAGACCGACGAGTATTGCGAGCGGATCATGACTTTGCCGACGATGGCCGAATGGATCGCGGCGGCAAAGCTCGAACCCGAGGAAATGCCCGAGCTGGACGCCGAGTTTTGATGATTTGACATGTGGTGCACATGCATTAATGTGTCATACATGTCCGTGATGATCCAAAGATCGTGCCCCCGGGCGTGGTGTAGGAGCGGCTATCCTGAGCAGCGTCGGCTGCTTGTTCAGGCTGCCACAGCGGGCAGACTGACGAAGGGATCA
>Ga0209483_1001513_pt1 | contig 17484 bp, 21 predicted proteins | sample NGEPerA_FD_184508 | JGI IMG/M metagenome (GOLD analysis project Ga0209483, IMG submission 184508) | Arctic peat soil microbial communities from the Barrow Environmental Observatory site, Barrow, Alaska, USA - NGEE PermafrostL2-A... | ecosystem: Environmental > Terrestrial > Soil > Wetlands >... | reverse complement strand
CCCCAACCCCAACGCGCCCAGAACTGTCGGTAATCACCACAAGATTCCGAATGAAAAAAGGAGCATGAGCCCCACTCAAATTCAGCAGCATCGAATCCCGGCCAGCAACGGGAATCACACGCATCGCGCTCACCCGCGGAGCATCTTGCAATAAAGCAGCATCGATCATGCAGCCTCCGGCAGCGGCAACTCCACGCGCTTGATCTCGCCCACAATCGGCAGGAACGCCACGATCGCCATCAACGCCATCGCGGCAATAAAGATCAGCACCCCATGAAACGATCCGGTCCACTTCAAAATGTAACCAATCGCAATCGGCGTCGAAATCCCCGCCAGGTTCCCAAACATGTTGAACAGCCCGCCATTCAACCCGATCAGCGGCTTGGGCGACGTGTCCGCGATCACCGTCCACCCCAGCGCGCCAAACCCCTTGCCGAAGAAAGCCAGCGACATCAGCACCATCACCACCCACTGCGCGTTCACGTAATTGCACCCGATCATCGTCACCGACAGCAGCATTCCCAGCACGATCGGCGTCTTGCGCGCGAACGTCAGCGACCGCCCATCCTTCAGCAGCCGGTCCGAAAACACTCCGCCCAGAATCCCGCCCACCGACCCGCACAGCGCCGGCACCGCGGCCATCAATCCAACCTTCGTGATCGACATATGCCTCGCGCGGCTCAGATAAACCGGGAACCACGTAATAAAGAAATACGTCAGCGTCGTAATGCAGAACTGCCCAATATAAATGCCCACCAGCATTCGTTTGCTCAGTAGCATTCCAACCACGGCCCACGTCAGTTTCGGCGTCTTCTGCACCGAGCCCGCAGCCGGATCGATATTCGTCAACCCGCCGCCCTGCTCAATGTGATCGATCTCCCCCTGATTGATGCGCGGATGCGTCTTCACCCCATACACCACCTTGTCCCACACAAAACTCAGCAGAATCCCCGCCACGCCCGCGAACCAGAAACACTGCTTCCACCCCCACCGATGGGCAATCCAGCCAAAGATCGGCAGGAAGAGCACCAACGCGAAATATTGCGACGAGTTGAAAATAGCAGACGACCGTCCGCGCTCCGCCGTCGGGAACCAACTCGCAACGATCCGCCCATTCCCCGGGAACACCGGCGACTGCGCCACCCCCGACAGCAGCCGCAAGCCGAAGATCGCAGCGAACGCGAGCATCGCCGGCAGATATCCCGCGAAGCCCGCCAGCAGCGCACACACCGACCACCCCACAATGCTCGCGCCGTAAACCCGCTTCGATCCATAACGGTCCAGCAGGCTTCCCGCCGGCAACTGCGCCAACACATACGCCCATCCGAAACCCGAGAACAACCACCCCAGTTGCACCGTGCTCAGGTGCAGGTCTTTCGACAACGGGTCGCCGATGATCGACAGCATCGCCCGGTCGCCATAACTGAAACAGCTCGCGACAAACAGCATCAGCACGATGACGTACCGCACCCGCGTCGGTCGCCGCCCATCGATCAAGTGCGGTCCCCGATCAGCTTGCGCAGTTCTGCAAATTCCACCTCGCTCACATCCACCAGCGGCGACCGCACCGGCCCCGCCGGCCTCCCAACCGCATTCATCCCCGCCTTCACAATCGACACGGCATACCCCCGCCGCCGGTTGCGAATCGCAATATACGGCAGCACAAAATCCCGCAGCCCGGCATAGACCGCCGCATGATCGCGCCGCCTCACCGCCGCATAAAACTCCTGCGCAAACTTCGGCAAAAAGTTGAAAATTGCGGACGAGTACGTCGTCACGCCCATCTCCAGATAAGGCAGCGCGAACGTCTCCGCCGTCGGCAGCCCACCGATGTAGATCAGCCGATCGCCGACGCGCGCATAGATGCGAGTCATCAACTCAATATCGCCGACCCCATCCTTGAACCCGACCAAATTCGGGCACCGCTCGCACAGCCGCGCCACGGTCGCATCATCCATGATGGCGTTGTCGCGGTTGTAAACGATCACGCCGAGACTCGTCGCGGCACAAACAGCTTCCACATGCGTCGCCAGCCCCGCAGCCTCCGCGTTCACCAGATACGGAGGCAGCAGCAGAATCCCATCGGCGCCCGCATCTTGCGCGGCCCCGGCGAACTCCTTCGCCATCGCCGTCCCATACCCGCACCCCGCCAGCACCGGCGCGCGCCCGGCCGTCTCGCTCACCGCGGCGCTCACCACCGACGAGAACTCGCTCAGCGTCAGCGAGAAGAATTCCCCTGTCCCGCCGGCCGCAAACAACCCCGCCGGACGATGCTCCAGAAGCCACGAAATATGTTCGCGATACGGTTCTTCATCGAACGCGAATTCCTTCGTGAAATGCGTCACGGGAAACGAAAGCAGACCGTTACCGATCTTCTTCGCCAACTCTGCTGGGCTTATGTCGGACATGCTTGCACCCTACTCCTGAAAGTCGATTCAACAAAATATAGCGCAGGCATCCATCCCGGCAGCAATTCTCGTACGATCGCCGCCCACATCCCCCGTTTTCTTGTCAAGCCCCCCAGCCTGTGCAAAACCTCCAAACCCAGCATAAACACTGGCAAAACTAATTCTCAAAACCTGGCGTGTTATATCTCTCAACTCTGTACAATTAAATCAGGACTCAAAACTCACAACTCAAAACTGAACAGGAAACCTCCCGACGCCCAGCGCGCCCATAAACCTCTATGCTCAATCGCTCAAAGCTCTGAGCTGTCCAGAACCCTCGCTCCTCAACCTCAACAGAAAGGCGCTCCTCCCCAACCTGGAACCTGGCAACCGAGAACTCGCAGCTCGTAGCTCGTAGCTGAAAATCGACCCCACAACCGCCAACCCGGCCCCTAACTCCTTACGGAGGCATATTTTGCACCGAAGCCATTTAGAATGAGTCGTTTGGGAAGACCTCTCGCCCCGGAGCGCAGCATTCTAAAGCACTTACCCCCGGGCAATAGAAATGAAGGGAGGGGGGAGGGGGCCCCCCACACAGTACACGCACATCTCAATCGCTCTGCGGAAATGCAAAGCTGCGAGCGGCCCGCTCCGCCTTCACCGTCGTAATCGCCTGGCCGACATGCCGCGCCGTGTGTTCCGCGCAATGGATCAATAGCCCCGCAACGTTGGTCGGAAGGCGCTTCCGTCCGATGGCGCGAGGCTCGTCGAAACGCTTCGGCGCAATCTCCCGGACGCGCAGTTTCGCCGTAAGGATGCCCTCTCGAAACTCCGCGAGCACTGTAGCGGCAGTCCCTGCGTCCATCTCGGTCTTCAGAGCGGCGAGCTGGTCGTCGTCCAGCCAGCGGTCTTCGGCATAGGTCAGCAGGCGGTCGAGGGAGCGCGCAATGTGGCGCAGATGGAACGCTACCGGAGGCAGTCCTCCGGGCCGCGCAAGCATCGTCGCATCGGTCAGCTCGCCGCACCATTGGGCTACATCTTCCTCGGCCAGTTCCAGCGCGTGGACGACCGCGCGCCGGACTGGGTCAAGCTCTTCATGGGTTCCGCGCATCCATGGCTCGGGCATTTCGCTCATGCGGTACCTCGCTTCCCAGCGGCAAACTCAGGATAATCCCGCGACTTCACAGCCCCTTCCGGGCGCGAAACTCGCGGACAACGTCGCCGACGTCGCGATGTTGTGTCTCGACCGCCAGATTCATCGCCCGCATCTCATCGGCGCTCACCTTCCCGGCAAGACGCTGCATTGCCACGCCAATCTGCGGCCACCTCTTCAGCGACTCCTCGCGCACCAGCGGCACGGCCTCGTAGGGCGGAAAGTAGTGGCGATTATCCTCCAGCGCGACGAAGTCCAGCGCACGGATCGCCCCGTCGGTCGAGTTCCCCGCCACGATGTCGACTTGATGCGCCGCCAACGCGCGATACAGCAGGCCGAGTTCCATGGTGCGCGGCGGGCCGACGAACTTCAGGCCGTAGGCCGCGCTCAGGCCGCGCAGCCCATCCGGCCGCTCGGCGAACTCGTAGCCGACGCCGAGGCGGGAGATGGCGGGTGCGTGGGTTACGTCGGAGATGGTTCGTAAGCCCAGCTCGCGCGCATCGTCTCCGCGGACGACCATCGCAAAGGTGTCCTCGAAGCCGAGGCCGGGGCCGACGCGGATGCCGTACTTCTGCTCGTACAGCCGTGCGACGGTCTGCCGGACGCGCGCAGCGTCGCGGTCCATCGGCTGCTTCAGGATCGCCGTCAGCGCCGTTCCGGTGTACTCGACGTAGGCGTCGATGCGTCCGGAGACCATTGCCTGCTGGCAGAGGTAGCTTCCAGCCAGATAGAAACGACGCTCGACCTTACCCCCGCTGGCGGCCTCGATCTCCTGCGCGAGGAGTTCGCCGAGGACGACCTGCTCGGTGAAGTTCTTCGCGCCCACCACGACATGCGACGACCGGGGCGGCGCACAGGCCACCAGCGACAACAGCACGAGCGAAGGGAGGGCCGCGCCGCGGCTACTCACCTCCGCACCGCCAGCCGCTTCTCAGCCAATCCGAGGGCGCCGTCGGCAGCCAATGCGAGCAGCGCCGCCGGAACCGCTCCGGCGAGAACGAGGCCGTTGTCCACAGACGCAACGCCACGGAAGATCAGCTCCCCCAAGCCGCCCGCGCCGATCGCTGCGGCTATCGTCGCGACACCGACACAAGTCACCGTAGCCGTCCGGAGACCGGCCAGGATGACACTTGCCGCAATCGGCAGTTCTACTTTATAAAGTCGCTGCATACTATTCATTCCAAGCGCATTTGAAACATCGATTAAAGCAGGGTCGACGCTCCGAATTCCAGCATACGTGTTGCGCAGGATGGGCAGCAGCGCGTATGCGATTAGGGCGACAATTGCCAATCTTGCCGCCCGCTCTCCGAGCCACGGAACCGGCAGCAGCAACCCAAAGAGGGCGAGGCTGGGAATGGTTTGCAGGATGTTCGCGACGGCCAGCACAGGGCGCGCGAGGCGCTCCTTGCGCGTCAGCAGGATGCCGAGCGGGATTCCAATCCCCGCAGCGAAGAGCATCGCGAAGCCGGTGAGCCACAGGTGCTCGAAGGTGAGGCGGGCGATTTCTGACCCGTGCTGGCGCAGGAAGTCGCTCATGCGGCACTATCCCGGTGAGTGGCGGCAACATACTTCCGCACGGCCTCGTTTTCGGAGTGGCGAACCTCGCCTGCGGGCAGGTCCGCGACCACCCGGCCCGCCTCAAGCAGCACCACGCGGTCGGCCAGATACAGCGCTTCGTCCAGATCGTGCGTGACGATCAGCGTCGTCTTGCCGAGGCGCCGCAGCAATTCGCGGAGCATGGTTTGCATCTCCGCTCGCGTCAGTGGGTCGAGGGCGCCGAAGGGCTCGTCCATGAGCAGCACGCCGGGGTCGCCGGCCAGTGCCCGAGCCAGTCCAGCCCGTTGGCGTTGGCCGCCGCTCAACTGCCAGGGAAAGCGCTGTGCAAAACCTTCCCCGAGGCCGACGAGTTCCAACATCTCATTCGCACGCCGCTTCATCTCATCCTGTGGTCTGCCGGCTAACTCCAGCGACATCCATACATTGCGCTGAATCTTCATGTGTGGGAATAATCCCGTTTCCTGAATCACGTATCCAATTCCCCGCCGCAGCGGGACCGGATCGCCTGTGGAAATCTCGTTTCCACTTACCAGCACGCGACCGGCTGTCGGCCGAACCAGCGCGTTCACCATCCGCAACAGGGTCGTCTTGCCCGATCCGCTGCGGCCCAGCAGTGCGGTCGTCGTCCCAGCCTCCACCTTGAGCGAAACGCCAGTTAAAAGCTGACGGCCACCCGGCAGGGCGAAGCTCACATTTGCGAACTCCACTCCCTGGGTGGCCATCCAATCTCCGCTATCCGAACTTACCCCTCGACCGCAGCTTCGGGAGCGTTTTCCGTCCCCGCGCCAGTCGCCTTCACGCGCACGACCGTGATCTTGTCGAAGCCTTCCTTGAAGACCGGGGGCTTCAGACGATCGGCCATGGAGCGCATCACCTCGTCGGTCACCTGGCGGTCGCGTTTGGAATTGCGCTCCAGGCAAACTTCAAGTGGCACATCAAAAAATACCGCCTGAACTTCGTAACCGAAGCTCTTGGCCATCTTGATCCATTGGCGGCGCTCGTGCGGGGAAAGGTTGGTCGCATCAACGTAGTTCCACGGCATCTTGGCGATCAGACGGGCGCGGAGGAGGCTGCGCAGAGTGCTGAAAACGAGGCCCTGATAGCGCTGGTCGGTGATGTCGTCGAAGAGGATGGTGCGCAGCATGTCGCTCGAAAGCGGCTGCACGCCGCGGCGCTTGTACCAGGTCGTCTTGCCGGATCCGGGAAGACCGATGGTCAGTACGACATATCCACGCGGAGACTTCGCGGGAACGGCGACGGGCGCTGCGGGGGGCTGACCGAGGGACTCCGGCTGGTGCTCGACGACGATCTTTTTCGGTTCGGGAGGGGCGACGGCTTCACCCGGCTGCAGGCCGTGCATTTCGACCGTCACGTCCGGCTGCGGAGCCGGTTCGGGAGGTTCGGTTTTCGCTGGGGCCTGCTCAGGATAGTCGGGGCGCAGGGGTGCGAGTTGGTTGGTAGGCAGTTCCTGCCCACTCTTGCCTGTGGACTCCGATTCGTTGGGTCCACGCTTGGAGCGTCTTCTCATGAGTTTTTCGCGCATCCAGTCGCGCATAGTTCGGTTTGTAACACAGGCGCAACCGCGCCCGCAAACCGATGCTTCTTTTGCCCCAAATTCGGTGCATCGGGCCGGGCCGGTCTAGCTCGGTTTCGCCCACGTAAACATCTGCCCGAAGCGCGCCGACGACTCCGCCCGATATCCGATTTCCGGAAATATCCTGTCCAGGGCCTCGTGCGTCAGTTGTCCTTCGGCCAGCGGGTGGTAACTCTCGATGGCAAAGCTGATCGGGTTCCTCTTGAGGAACTCGGCCGCCCCTTCGATCACCGCAACCTCGGCGCCTTCAATGTCCATCTTGACGTAGGCCGGCACGCAGCCGAACTCCGCGCAAGCGTCCGGCAGGGAGATTGCGTCGATCTCGACCGAGTTCCCCCGCTCGGAGTAGAGCAGGTAGTCCTGGATGCCGGCCGACATGGTCCCGTCAGCCTGAAAGACGACCTTGCCGGTCTTCCCGGCCAGCCCCTTCTTCACCGGGACCACATTGGTCAGACCGTGCATTTCGATGTTGCGCAGAAGGTAGGCGTAGTTGCTCTCGTCGGGCTCGAAGGCATAGACCTTCCCCGTCGGCCCCACAGCTTGCGACAGAAAGTAGCTTGTCGCTCCCGCATGAGCGCCCGCGTCCCATACGACGTCACCCGGGCCGGGCTGATACCACGCGGTATACGCCTCCATCGAGTCTTCTTCCGGCAGGCCTGGAAAGTGAAACGCGATCCCGCCGCGCCGGTACATATGCAGCCCCGGCACCGAGAAGTCCAGCACCGACCGGCCGTCCCTGTGCTTCGGCTCAATGCTGCGGAAGAAATCGTCGAAACACTCCATGGTGATCGGGACCTCGACAAAATGGTTCATCGGCAGGTCGATCTCCTGCTTGCCCCTGGCGATGGCAATGGCAGCGCCTGAAAATCGAACGTTGAAACCGTGCATCCGGGCGTGGGCCTTCAGCAGGAGGCGAAGGACGCTCGACTTCGGCCCCAGCTTCACGATCCGGTTTTTTACCGACTGAATGATGGGGGCATGGTTCAGGTTCACGGGAAACTCCACTGATGGAGGCAATCATACTCACACCGCATTCGCGGGGAAATGCCCCATTTGGTGCGAAAATTTGCCCCCGACTTGCCAGAATGATAAATTTGCAACAGGCTGGTATTTACGCCTCCGGTTTTGGGACCTCCTGGCGTCTGCCGGTACTCGCGCGAATTCCCGCACCCTGAAGAAAAAGAGGATAAAGAGCACATGGCAGTTAAGGTAGGCATCAACGGTTTCGGCCGCATCGGCCGCAACGTCTTCCGCACCGCACTCGGCAACCCGGACATCGAATTCGTCGCCGTCAACGACCTCACGACCCCCGCCACGCTCGCCCATCTGCTGAAATACGATTCGATCCTGGGCAACCTGAAGAACGAAATTTCCGCCGGCGACGACCACATCATGGTCGACGGCAAGAAGATCACCGTGTTCGCCGAGCGCGATCCGGCCAAGCTCGACTGGGCTTCGGTCGGCGCCGAAATCGTCGTCGAATCCACCGGCTTCTTCACCGACGCGACCAAGGCCAAAGCGCATCTCGGTTCGACCGTCAAGAAGGTCATCATCTCCGCTCCGGCGTCGAACGAAGACCTCACCGTCGTGCTCGGCGTCAACGAAGACAAGTACGACGCGGCGAAGCATAACGTCATTTCGAATGCCTCCTGCACGACGAACTGCCTGGCGCCCGTGGTGAAGGTCATCAACGACACGTTTACGATCCAGTCGGGCATCATGACCACGATCCACAGCTATACGAACGATCAGGTCATCCTCGACACGCCGCACAAGGACCTTCGCCGCGCACGGGCCGCCGCGCTCTCGATGATCCCCAGCTCGACCGGCGCCGCCAAGGCCCTGAAGCTGGTCATCCCGGCGATGGACGGCAAGCTGGACGGCTTCGCCATCCGCGTCCCGACACCGAACGTGTCGGTCGTCGACCTCACCTTCGTCACGGAGAAGCCGATCACTGTCGCGAGCATCAACGGCGCTCTGAAGGCCGCCGCGGAAGGCCCGTTGAAGGGCATCCTCGGCTTCACGACGGAGGAACTTGTGTCGTCGGACTTCAAGGGCAATCCGCTGTCGTCGATCGTCGATTCTCTGCTGACCAAAGTCGTCGGCGGGAATACCGGCAAGGTCATCAGCTGGTACGACAATGAGTGGGGTTACTCGAGCCGGGTTAAGGACTTGATTTTGTTCCTTGTTGAGAAGGGTCTGTAGTCAGCACACAACATCGCATCGCGGCGGCAGCCTGCAATAAGCCGTAGCTTGAAATACCAAAGAGGGCATCCCGCAACGGTGCCCTCTTTTTGCTGGGCGGCGGGTGGCTCACATCTGCTCAAATCCCCTCCGAACTGGGTGCCCCCCTCCCCGGGGGGGGTACTTTATGGTTCAAAATTTAGATAGGACAGGGCTTAGGCTTTTTGGGGTATACCCCTTGGCGGAGCCCCTCGGGCAAAATGCGAAAGCCCAGCGGCTCGCTCACCGGCAGAGGAACATGCTCGGGCATGACAACGTAACCGTTAACGAAGAAGTCATAGCGCACACGCATCTGTTCGAGCGAGCGCTCCAACAACTCCGGTATGGCCGGCGAACCCAGATGCTGCTGTCTACGGTAGCAACTGAAGGTCACGAAATGGAGGTGGCCGGTCTGTTGATAGCGGACTCAATGGAATGGCATAGCGGCATCCTAAATCCTACCCACGTCTCAGAAGCGAGACGTGGGGCACCCCATTCCGGGAGGGAGTTCGGATTTGGGCCACCCGCCGTCTTGCCACCCATCGCGTCCTTCAACACGTTTGGAATAGGCCGTATGTTCCTAATGAATGCTCTACCGGATCGGCGGAATCGACAAGGCGGCGATACTCCGTCAGTCTGCCTACCTCTCGCGCTACTTCCGCCAAACTCACCTGCTTAAGAAGCTCCACTGTAATTGGGCGTTTGCTTTCCCAATGTATCAGTGACTCAAGTAAGCTCCGAGTTATTTCCGAATTTAGTAGATCTGCCATGAAAGTCGCCTCGACCTCCGAATAACAAGAGATATAGTAGACCGTGTCGTCGAACACCACCGGGCGATTCTCGATTGGCCCTACAACCGTAAATAAGAGCCGCTTGTAAAAGCCGGAGATCGCGACCTTCCATGGTGTAAATGAATAAGGTCCAACGCCGAAAATAGCAAAATCTCCCTTGTTCTTATATATCGAACTTCCCCGCTTCCTCAACAAGTCTCTATGCCTTGTGAGATAAGCCCATGTTTTTGGCGCAACCGACTTTATTTCACTGACATCTTCTCCAGGGTAGCGTTGCGGCACGAGCATTTTCCGCGCGGTCCTTGGCTTTGCGGATAGTCCAGAGCTTTTATACATCGGGTATAGGAACGTGTCTTCAATATCGACGTGCTCTTCCAACCCATTCACGTATCCAGAATTTGTATGTGTAAGCTCCATCACCTTAGAACAATCGTGCTTCACGCCGGATCTCCATCGATAGTTAGGGTCAACACCCAGCAGGTGTCGCCCTCTTCGGTAATCCGATGCGCCCTTCACGATTTGACCATCGATATATGACAGCGTACTCGATGGCGTAGCCGAATCCAAGTTGTCGTAAATTTCGCAGGACTTAGATTCACATGCGCCGGCGCGCACTACAAATAGGCACGCATCCACGACTACATTAAAGTTGCGCATAGCATCTATCCGGAAAATTGCGGCAAGATCGATCGGAACTGAATTCTCCCAAGCGTGGCTCAGGATTTTGCGGGCGACCGTGACCTTACAAAGGATTGCGATAACATATCCATGTTTTAGCCACTCCAGATAGCGGAGAATCATCCACTCGGATATATCAAAGTTGCTTTTTCCAGTAATGGCCTCAATCCCTTTAAGCTTGCGATCATTTTGTTTCGTGGGTAGGTTGGAACTGGAAATAGCGCCCAGCTTTGAATTGGTGACCCAGGGGGGATTGCCGAGTATAAGCCATGGTCCTTTCGACTGCGCAAAGATGATAGACCAGTCGAGCTTGAAAAAGTCGCCTTCAAAAAATCGAACGCGGCTGTCGGTCATCAGTCTCTTCGCAATCTCGATATAGTCACTATTTATTTCAACGCCACAAATAAACTCCGCCTCCGGAAAATTGGCGGAAGCAGCGGATACAAAAGACCCCTTACCGCAGGTAGGCTCTAAGATAGCCGTCGGCTTTAGGCCCATATTCCGAAGCAGTAGAGTGACCTGAGCAGCCAGGGACTCTGGCGTCTGAAAATCGCCGAACTCCACAACTTCCGTGATGTTTCGTTTAACTGGCATTGGTATATATGCGATAGATGCCGGGAACCGTGCCGGCCGCATCGATGACTCGACTATACTGAAGTCTCCATTGAAGTGCGTTTGAAATCGTGAGATAGCCAAGCATAGGCGGCGTTTTCAGTAGCTCTTTAGCGATAGCAGCAGCCTCGATTTCATCGACCGGCAGACGCCGCTCTTCGATAAACGCCAGTAGATCGTCTTCATTTCCATTTCGTTCGAGAATGTCGCGGATGCCCTTCGTAGTCTGAAAGTCGGCCGTCTGCGCCGCGTCGACGAAAATTGTACTGGTCATGGTCAGGCGACTGGTCTTTGTCGCCGGATTGTCGGATTTGTCATATACGAAAATTATGAGGTGATAGCCGAGACCATAGATTTTCTGGCGAGCCGATCTGAAAGGACAGGACGACTGGGGCTGCTTTTGGCTTGTTACCTTGATGTCGACGCCGAGCTGAGGAATGTCGATTCCAAGAGCGGAATTACCGCCTGCAAATGTGTACTTATCCATTAGACAGCTGACAAACTTATGCTCCAGGTACGTGCCGACAGCTTTCCCGTTGTCCACTCCGTAGAGTGACGGTTCATCGTGAAGAGTCTCCGCCTCGGCAAATGCAGCGGCCTCAGTGCGCAGAGTTTCTAACGATAGAACCGGTTTTGTTGTTGTGCTGGAATTAGAGGCCATGGAACTCCATGATGATTACTGTATCAGCCGGGTGCCCCATCCATGCTCGTTCTTTGAGCATGGGTGAGACAGCGCAATAGCCGCTTCGGTCAAAGGCCAAGATAACCCGATGGGCTTCGCCTTCGAGTACGACTCACGCAAAGCGGCCAGCAACCTCAAGAAGCATGGCGTCTCCTTTCGCGAGGCCATGACCGTCTTCGACGACCCGATGGCGCAGACCTTCCCCGACGACCTGCACTCCGAAGACGAATCGCGCTCCATCACGATTGGTTTATCATCACGGCAGCGGCTCCTGTTCCTCTCGCACCTGGAGCGGACGGCCACATCCGGCTTGGCTTGTCTCTAACGGCGCGGGCCCGCCCAGCCGACAATGCCGAACGAGAAGCTTATGAAGAACTCAAACGCCGCTCTTGAACTCGAAAGCGTCGAGGCCGACCCGCTCGAACCGCGCCCGCTCGACCTCTCCAAGGCCGTTCGGGGCAAATACTACGACCGCATGCAGGAGGGCACCAACATCATCCTTCTCGCGCCCGACCTCATGGACACCTTTCCCGACTCCGAGTCGGTCAACGAAGCCCTGCGCAGCCTGAAGGCCATCGCCACCCGCACCGCCCGCCACGCGTAAATCCGCGGAGTCGGCGCTTGACAGCCCCGGTATAATAAACGGAGCAGCAGATTCAGCCCGGCCAGTCGCCGGGCTTTCGGATTTAAGCGACGAGGCCGGAAATGGAGGTACGGAGCTAAGTCGTTTCGATAAGACACTTTGCATCCTTTTAGGGGGGAGGGGTGGTGCCGGACGGCTTCCACTGCCGGGTGTCCCACATCCCGATTCTGAGATGCGGGCACCGCCCGAAGTCCCACTCAACCCCGGTATAATGGACATAGGCGATCCTATGGAAAAGACCATCCGCAAATTCGCGAGCCACGAAGAAGCCCGAGCGGAAACCTACCGCTACTGGCGCGGTCGGCCCGATGGCGAAGTCTTCGACGCAATCGCCGAGATGAGCGAGCAAGCCTGGAATGCCTGGTACAAGATGAAAGGCATCACACCGCATGTTGAAAGATCAGACCGATCTCTTACTCGCATTCAACACGGCCCGCGTTAGGTACCTGCTGATCGGCGGCTACGCCCTCGGTCGCTATACCGAGCCGCGAACGACTCGCGACTTGGACGTGTTCGTAGATTCCAGCGTCGAAAACTCATTTAGAACCTTCGAGGGACTTGCCCTGTTCGGTGCGCCCCTCGCCGGGTATAAACCCGAGGATTTCCAGACTGTGTACGAGAGCTTTCAGATCGGCGCACCACCCTACGAGATAGACATCATCTTCGCAATCAGTGGGGTGTCATTTGAGGAAGCCTGGGCACATAGCATTGAGGGTGTCACATCGGAAGGGATTCCGGTTCGTTACCTTTCCGCTGAGCACTTTATGCGGAACAAAACTGCCGCGGCCGTCTGCAGGACCTCGCAGATGTAGCGGCAGTGAAGGCGTCCAAACTGGCAAACGGCGAGACGTGAGTCTCAAACCCCCTCCAAATACTTAAACGGCCTGATGCCGCGGCTCTTCCAGAAATAGGCCAGGATAATGACGCTGGCCACGGCCGCATACGCGCACCACAACGAGGTGAAGGCGTACCGCTTCACCGCCATCACCAGCAGCAGGATGAAGAGGTTCGCCACGCCGAACAACACCATCGCCTTCACTTTGGAAAAGAAGAGCGAGCCGCATGTGGCGACCACATACAGCACTGCTACATAGTCGTTGTTGGTGGCCGCGTTGATGTAGACAATGCTGTTCTGGAGGACCGAAATCTGGGTTGGAAACGCGGCCAGCGCCCACAGGATGTAGAGCGTCAATCCTCCGCCAAGGACCACGAACGGCAGCATCGCTTTGCGGCGCGTTCCGGGAGGCTCAAACATATAAACGCTGAGCGGGACCAGCAACGGCAGCAATCCCTGCGCATACAGCATGAACGCGGCGCCAGCATTGTGCGTCACCGCCGGAGACAAAATTCCGTCGAGGCCCAGCCAGACGAACCCTTCGATGAACTGATGTACCGCAAACAGGGTCGGCAACGAGGCGAACAGCAACTCGCGGCGGTGTTTTACCTGCGCCAACGTGATGCCGCCCACCGTCCCCAACACTCCGCTGCCTACAAAGTTTGCCGTCGCCGAAAAGCACAAATCGCTCACCCTCTGAAGTCGTTGCTCCTCAGCATAAATTGATCTTCGCCACGACCCGGCCACACCACCATCTACGTCCCCCCTGGGGGCAGAACGGAATTCCTTTGGTCCGCAGCGTCCCTGACGGGCCCACCGCACCGTCACACTAAACCGCATCTTCAACTCGTTTTTTTCAATCGCTTGACTCGTCACGGGGAGAAGCTGCGTGCGGACGCAGTTTCAGTCGTCTCGCGACGTACAGCTTTCGTAATCGAAATAGGTATCAAAAGTTCCACCGAAGAGGTGACTTTTGATGCAGAATACGAGGATACCATTGCATGACGAGATAGCTGGCTGGGATCTTTTGGGGGGCCGATGAAGAAACGTACTGTTCTATTCGCCGCAATGATCGTTGGATTTGCAGCGACCGCCGTCTGCGCACACGCGATTACCCTGAAGGGTTCCAAGGTACGCGCGGCCTTGCTTTTCTCCAACGCATCGCCTGACGAGAACTTCTTCGCCGATCCCGACGGTACCTCCCTCGCCACCGTCGGCGCCGGTCAGGAATTCACGTATAACGATGGCATTGCCACCTATTCGGCCAACTTCAACGACACCGGCTTCACCATCCGCGTGAACTGCGATGACACGATCACTCTCCGGAGGTGCGACAACGAACCGGGATTTGTGATGCTCTTCAAAGACGATCTTTTCGTGAACGCCCAAGTCGACTATGTCGAGGGCGACCTGAACGCAGTCTTTTTGCCGTTCGATCCCTTCAACCCGAACAACCCGAAAATCATCAGCATTATCGAGGTTGCTCCGACGCCCTCCAAGAACTCGAAGCTGGTCTTCGACGTTACCGTGGCGCCGGAACCCAGCAGCATCGTCCTCTTGGGCATTGGTCTCCTCGGTTTCGCCGGAAGAATACGCCGCCGCATCGCCGCATAGCTTCGCGTTCCCTCGCCATCGCACTGCCGAGCGCCCGGCCCACGGGTCTGGCGCTTTTTTTCGCAACGAGTGAGGGATTCATTTACAACAGAGTCATGCCCGACCGTCAAAATATCCCCGGCACTTCCCCCTACGAGCCGATCATCGGCTTCTCGCGCGCGGTGCGCATCGGCAAGGTGGTCCACGTCTCGGGCACGGGCCCTGTGGGCGCTGAGGACCTCTCCGCGGCGGAGCAGACCCGCACGGTGCTCGCGCTGATCGAGAAGGCGCTGGCGCAGGCGGGAGCGACGTTCGAGCAGGTCGTCCGCACCCGCATGTTCCTGGCCCGCGTCGAGGACTGGGAAGAGATCGGGCGCGCCCACGGCGAGGTCTTCGGCACGATCCGGCCCGCCAGCACGATGGTGGTCGCCGCGCTGCTCAATCCGAAGTGGCGGGTGGAGATTGAAGCTGAAGCCGTCCTGCCCTGACGACCGGGGCCGTTAGAACAAGTCCAGATCGTTCGCCAACACCACTTTGCCCGTATATCCTGCGGCCTTGATCTCGTTGAGCACATCCTCTGGCGTGGACTTCCAGAACAGCACGTGGTCTAACACCAGCAGCTTCGGCTTCGCTGCTTCGGCTATCTTTGCCAACTCCGTTGTCGATGTATGGAAGCGCCGGTGATACTCCCGCTCGTTTTCCGGGTTCCGCAGGAGGCCCGCTTCACTGTAGACCTCGTGGATCAGCAGATCGCATCCGTGGCAATTCTTCGCGATCGCATCGGTGGGCGCGGTGTCGCCCGAGATCACAATGCTTTTCTCCGGCGTGTCGAAACGATATCCCCACGACTCGTCCCATGTGCCGTGCTTCACCGGAAACGCCGTCACGGTCACGTTCTCGTCGCGGTACACCACGCCGGCCTTGATCTGATGCGGATGCACGACGTAGGCCTTCGGGTTTCCGTGCTCCAGCCCATGGAGCCGTATGTCGATGTCCTTCTTCCATGCCTGCCGGATTGCGGCCGTCATATCGTTGAGCCCCGCTGGCCCGTATACCTCCAGCGCGCCGGGCCGCCCGATCACCGCCGGCGTCAGCATCACGTCCGGATAACCCAGTGTGTGGTCCGAGTGGAGGTGCGTAATGAAGACCACTCGAATCCTCTGCGGCGTCAGGCCGGCGACGCCCTTCTTGTGCGCCTCTGCCACACGCCGGACGACTCCCGGGCCACAATCGACCAGGTAGGGCGTGCCGTGGACCACGATTGCGGTCGCGGGCCCGGAGCGGTCCGGGTCGGCATACGGCGTCCCCGTCCCCAGCATCACCACCTCGGTCTTTTTCTCGAACGCAGGCGGCGCAGCAGCGACGGTCTGGGAGATTATTCCGCCAGCCCAACTCGCCACTGCCAACATCACTGCCAATTTCCGCGCTGGATTTAACATCTGTCCATTCTCCGTCAAACCACGGGTAGGCTGAGGCATAATTCCTCATGCCGCGAAAGTCCCTCGCCAAGCCCATCCTGATCGCAGGTCTCGTCGCCGGCGTACTCGACATCTCCGACGCGTTGCTCTTTTACGGGCTGCATTCGCACGTTCCGCCTGTCCGCCTACTGCAAGGAATTGCCGCCGGCCTGATCGGCAAGTCGTCCTTCAGCGACGGCCTGAGCACCGCCGCTCTCGGCCTGGCGATGCACTTCTCCATTGCGACGTTCTGGGCGGCTGTCTTCATCATCGCCGCGCGTTCCCTGCCCGTGCTGCGTCGCCATGCCGCGGCGAGCGGCGTGGTCTACGGCCTGATCGTGTACGCCGTCATGAACTACCTCGTGCTGCCTCATACCCATGCGAGGCCACTGCCCACCGCCGCCTCAATCACTGTCCTGAATGGCGTCTGCGCGATCGTTTTCTGCGTGGGGCTGCCTATCGCGCTGATCAATAGACGGTGCGCCTGACGGCGACAAACGGTACGTCTAACGACGGCAAACAGTTCGCCTGACGACATACCGCAAAACCTGCGTTTGCACAATCCATGCCCGTGTCGGGTATGCTCAACTCAATGCCCAAGCTATCCATCCGCGACCTCGACCTGGCCAACAAGCGAGTCCTCATCCGCGTTGACTTCAACGTCCCGCTTTCCAAGGACGGCAAGATCACCGACGACACGCGCATCCGCGAGACGATTCCCACCATCGAGTACGCTCTGCGCCGCAAGGCCCGCGTGATCCTGATGGCGCATCTGGGCCGTCCCAACGGCAAGCGCGTCGAGGCGATGAGCCTGCGCGTCGTCGTGGCCCGCCTGCGCACGCTGCTGGACGACGTCCTCGACGACGACGAGAACGTGGCCTTCGCCCCGGACTGCGTCGGCCCCATCGCGCTCGAGATGTCCAACAACCTCGAAGCCGGCCAGACGCTGCTGCTGGAGAATCTCCGCTTCCACGCCGAAGAAGAGGCCAACGACCCCGGCTTCGCGCAGCAGTTGGCCCTGCTCTGCGACATTTACGTCAACGATGCGTTTGGCGCCGCGCACCGTGCCCACGCTTCTACCGAGGGCATCACGCACTTCGTCGCGCAGTCCGCCGCCGGGCTGCTGATGGACAAGGAACTCACCTATCTTTCCAAAGCGACCACCGAGCCGAACCGTCCGTTCATCGCGATCATCGGCGGGGCGAAGGTCTCCGACAAGATTTCCGTCATCAACGCGCTGATCGACCGGGTCGACACCATTCTGATCGGAGGCGGCATG
>Ga0209483_1001512_pt1 | contig 17488 bp, 8 predicted proteins | sample NGEPerA_FD_184508 | JGI IMG/M metagenome (GOLD analysis project Ga0209483, IMG submission 184508) | Arctic peat soil microbial communities from the Barrow Environmental Observatory site, Barrow, Alaska, USA - NGEE PermafrostL2-A... | ecosystem: Environmental > Terrestrial > Soil > Wetlands > Peat... | reverse complement strand
AGATGGTCACGGTGGTGGAGCATTGCGACATGGTGGCCGCAACGCTCAGCGGCATCACCGACCCTGCCAAGTTGAAGCGCAGCGTTTGCGCCATGGGCCATAAATGGATGTGGAATCCCAAATGGAATGGACTGCCGCCGGAGAGTTTTCTGGTTGCGGTTGATCCGCTCTTCAAGGGCGTACGGGAAAAGATCGGTGGCGAGTTCCTTACCAGCGATCACATTGCCGGCCACCTGAATGAAGAATGGGCTGGAAAGCTCGGATTGAAAGCCGGCATTCCGATTCCCGTCGGCGCATTTGACGCGCACTGGGATGCAATCGGGTCGAACTGCAGAGAGGGCGACGTCGTGAACGTGGTGGGCACGTCGACCTGCGTGATTGCAATGGCGCACAAGGCGGAACTGGTTCCGGGCGTGTGCGGAGTAGTTCCGGGCAGCGTGCATCCACAATACTCCGGCATTGAAGCCGGGCTCTCCGCGGTCGGCGACATCTTTGAAGGCATTGCCCGCAGAGCAGCGACGACAGTGGCTGCGCTGTCTGAAGGACTGGATGCGTATAAAGCCGGGCAAACCGGACTGCTGCGCTTGAGCTGGGATAACGGAGATCGCACCGTGCTTGTGAATCCCGAACTTGGCGGCGTAACGCTGGGATGGAACCTGGTGCACACGGCGCAGGATGAATTGTTCGCGGCGATTGAAGGCACGGCTTTTCACACGCGCATCATCTTCGAGCGCATGGCACAGCATGGCGTTCGCATTGATCGCGTGATTAACGCGGGCGGCATTCCGCAGAAGAATGAAGTGTTGAACCGCATCTACGCAAACGTGTTGAAGAAGCCGGTGCTGGTGCCGATGGGGATTCCAACGAGTCTCGGTTCGGGAATCTTCGCGCTGATGGCAGCCGGCGCTTACAAGACAATTGAAGAGGCGCAAGCCGCAGTTTGCCTGCCATTCCGCACGGTCGAGCCGGATGCAAAGGCGTCCGCAATCTACGACCGGCTGTATCCGCTGTATCGCGATGTTTATTTCGCGTTGGGCACTGGCGATGCAAAGCCGGCTGCGCTGGGCAAAGTTCTTCCGGAGTTGAGAAAGATTGCGGCAGAGGCTCGGAAGATGGCGTAGAAGATACAGGATCAAGGTTTCCTATCCTATCCGCAATGACACGCTGAGGATGGGGTACCTGTGAATTCGGATACAGAATAGGCCGGAGCTTTTGCTCCGGCCTATTCATTTGTTCGCAGGAACTATTGCTGCTGTTGCTGCTGCATTTGCTGCAGATCCACAAAGGGAATAGCGGCGGCGGCAGGTGCTTGCTGAGCGCGCTCCACCAGAACGCTCCAGTCTTCAGGGATCGGCATTTTGCGATCGAGAGCTGGAGCTGTTTCGCTTGCCTCAACCTGCACGGCCACATAAAGCTCGCTGTCGGTATTTCCGCGGAAGACTCCGTGCGTTGGTGGGACGTCCGCGTAATCGCGGCCAAGTGCGGTGCGGATGTGCCGATGATGAGCGACAAGATTATTTGTTGGATCGAGCCCAATCCAGCCGAGATGGGGCATAAAAGCTTCAACCCATGCGTGGGTTGCATCCGGCGTGGAGCGATCGTGATCTTCGCGGCCCCGGTAGAGATAGCCTGAGACGTAGCGCGCAGGAATGCGCACGTGGCGCAACAGGGCGATCATGGTGTGCGCGAAGTCCTGGCACACACCCTTACCGCTGACGATGGCCTCATCAATTGGCGAATCGACGCGCGTGTGGCTTGGCACGTACTCAAAATAGTCGAAAAGGCGCTGGTTCAATTCGAGCACAAGCATCAGCGGATCGTCGCGACGGGACACGCCCATCTGCGAGGCGAGCAGCGTAACGGCGGGCGTTTCGACCGCGAAGGTTGAGGGCAGCAGCATCTCCCAGTAGTCGCCGGTGTCAACCATTTCGTCGAGTGCAGTCCAGGCGTCAGGCGATAGAAACGAGGGCACATCGGGGAGCGCCTGCTGCTCAACAATCGACTCGGCAACAATCACGAGTTGATTGTGTTCGCCCGGAATGTCGAAATGCTGCACGTTGTTGCCAAGGTGATCGCGGTAGCTGAACACGCGGCAACGCGGACTGACAGAGAGCGCGAAATTAAGGCAGTGCTGGCTCGAATCCGAACGCGGATGCATGCGCGTTTCCATAATGCTCTCGCTGATGGGGTGCGAGTAACGAAAGCGCGTGAGGTGGCGTATAGAGTAAAAATTCATCGTCTCTCTCGGGCTAAACTGCCAGCGCGGATTGAATGGAATAGTGAACGTAATAGCGATAAATGAGCTCGTGAATACGCAGGCACTGCTCGCGAATGTTGTGCAGAAATCCTGCTGTGTCGCCGTTGATAATCTCAGATACCGTGGTGTAGCCGAGCATAGCGTGCAGGCGGCCAATGCCGGCGGTCAACTCGTCAGGAGAACGGCGTCCACCGGTGTGCTGGATGTTGTCTATCGCCGATCGGATGGTATCGACGCAATAGCGAATCGCGTGCGGGAAATCGCGATTGAGCAAGAGAAACTCGAGAATGCGCTCGGGCACTACGTCGGCTGTGTACACCTGGCAGTACGCTTCAAACGCCGTGCAGCAGCGCAATAATCCCACCTGCTCAAGGTACTGGTATCCAGTGTGGTCTCGCTCGTGCTCCGCGAACAGCTCCTGCTGATAAACCTCCAGTAGCGTAGCTGTGGCGTAAGCGCGCTCGAGGTAGCGGCCAAGGCGGATGAACTGCCAGCCTTGCCCGTGAATCATGGTGGAGTCGCCAACACCCTGAAATAGATGTATGCCGTCAACAACCGCGGTGAGCGTGTCGCTGATGCTGGAAGTGAATTGTGTTTGCGCGCTTGGCGAATGCATGTGGTGAAAAAGGCGATTGAGCCGCTGCCATTGCTCGCTCGAAATTTCTTCGCGAACCTGGCGGGCGTTTTCGCGCGCGCCGTTAATGCAAAACGTAACCGAGGCCGGGTTCAGGCTGTCGAAGACGAGGGACCGCGCCATCTGTTCCAGACTGCCATCCCACTCAAGGCCCGCCGGTTTGCCGATTGAAGCGAGCAGGCGGTTCCAGCGCGATTCTGCGTTGGTGCCGCCAGTGTCGAGCATCAGGCTCATGGTCACGTCGAGCTGGCGCGTGGTGTTCTCAGCGCGCTCAAGGTAGCGGCTCATCCAGTAGAGACTGTCGGCTACGCGTGAAAGCATGGTCGCATTCTCCCGATGTCTGCGTGTTACTGCTATTCCAGAACCCATGTGTCCTTGCTTCCGCCGCCCTGCGAGGAGTTGACCACGAGCGAGCCCTTTTCAAGCGCAACGCGTGTGAGCCCTCCGGGCACGATGTTCACCTTGTCACCAAAAAGAACGTAAGGCCGCAGGTCCACGTGTCGAGGCTCCAGGCGATTGCCGATAAGGCAGGGCGCGCGCGAGAAATCCAGCGTGGGCTGGGCAATGTAGTTGCGTGGATTGGCCTGGATCTGGCGGGCAAACTCCTCGCGCTGGCGAACTGTGGAGTGAGGGCCGATTAACATGCCGTAGCCGCCGCTTTCGCCTACTGACTTCACTACCAGCTTGTCGAGATTGGCGAGCACGTGCTGGCGTTCCTTTTCTTCAGACAGCAGGTAAGTCTCAACGTTGGGCAGAATAGGATCTTCGTCCAGGTAGTAGCGGATCATGCGCGGTACATAAGCGTACACAGCCTTATCGTCAGCGAGACCCGTTCCAAAGGCATTGGTGACGGTGACGTTGCCGGCGCGATAGGCATTGAACACGCCAGCGCAGCCAAGAGAGGAGTCGGATCGAAAAACGAGCGGATCACTGAAGTCGTCATCGACGCGGCGATAGATCACGTCCACGCGCTTCAGCCCATCGGTAGTCCGCATGTACACCACATTGTCGTGCGTGACCAGGTCGCGGCCCTCAACGAGATCGATACCCATTTGTCGGGCAAGATACGTGTGCTCAAAGTAAGCGGAGTTGAAAACGCCCGGTGTGAGCAGAACAATGTTTGGCTCGGGACGGCCCTCTGGGGCGAGTGAGCGCAGCGTGGCCAGCAGCAGCTGCGCGTAGTGCTCGATGGGCCGCACGCCGTAACTTGAAAACAGCTGCGGAAATGTCCGCTTCATCACGCGGCGATTGGTGAGCATGTAGCTCACGCCGGATGGCACGCGCAGGTTATCTTCAAGCACAACGAACTCGCCGGTGTTTAGGCGAAGCAGATCGGAACCCACAACGGCGATATAGACATTACGCGGCACCTGCAGCCCGCGCATCTGGCGGCGGTAATGTCTGCAGCTGTAGATCAAGTCGCTGGGGATAACGTGGTCGGCCAGGATCTTGGCGTCGGAGTAGATGTCGCGAAGGAAAAGGTTCAGGGCCGTAATGCGCTGGGTAAGGCCGCGCTCAATGCGGTCCCACTCCTGGGCGGTGATCAGCCGCGGCAGCAGGTCATAGGGGAAAATGCGTTCAGTGCCTTCATCGCGACCGTACACCGTGAATGTGATGCCCTGGGTGAGGAACGAGAGGTCCGCCGACTGCTTGCGGCGTTGCAATTCATCGGAGGGCAGGCCGGCCAGGGTCTCAGCCAGAGCGCGATAAGGGGCGCGCAGGGCGCCGTTGGCCTCGCGCATTTCGTCGTAGGCTTGGTCGAGGGGATAGTCTCCGAAGAGGGTCTCCAATTCCACTGGATGGCCGGCGCTCATGCGTATACGCGAACTTTCTTTGTTGACAGCGGGTTAGCGGGAAAGCCTGGGAAGAGAGAAAGGCACCGCTTGGGAGGAGTGTCACGCTGCCGTACCCATGGATCCCCTCGGACTGCCCTGTCTGTCCCCGTTGATTAGCTTTTAACACACCAGACGTAAGGGAGGCATGAGGAAAGGATTCCTACCGGCGAACCATGTCGATAGTTTGCAGCCAGGTTTCAACAAGCTGAGGCCACGCGGTTGCAGGAGACGGGGTGCGGCGGAGACCGAACGCGTGCCCGCCTTGTGCAAACAGGTGCATCTCGACCGACACTCCTGCATTCTTAAGGGCAATGTAGTATGCGAGCGAGTCGTTAATGCTATCAACGTGATCGTCCTCATTCTGTAAGAGGAACGTAGGCGGCGTCTGCCTGGTAACAGGAACAGCGGGATTTAATAAAAGGCGCTTATTGTCAAATGACAAATGCCCAGGATAGATCGCTATAGAGAAGTCCGGACGGCAGCTTTCCTTATCAGCTGCATCGATGGGCTTATAAAGGCGCTTTGTAAAGTGCGTGCTGAGCGCTGCGACCAAATGACCACCCGCGGAGAAGCCAAGAACGCCAACTTTCCCTGGATCAATGTGCCACTCTGCAGCATGCAGGCGCACCAACCCCATCGTTCTTTGGGCATCTTCGAGGGCCATGGGCGATTGAGGAAACGCTCCCCAGTTCGGAGCTGATCTTTGTGCAGGAACGCGGTACTTCAAAAGCACACACGTGATGCCCCTGGTTATAAGCCAATCGCAGGCTTCTGTGCCTTCGAGATCGATCGCGAGAATCTCATATCCGCCGCCAGGGAAAACGACAATCGCTGCACCAGCATTCAACTTGGTTGGCGAATAGACTGTGAGGGTCGGCTCTGAGACATTGCTCACCGCTGTCCACGGCCTACCAGCTACTAGATTGCTTGCATGTTTCGCGGTTTCTAGTCCTGTTGCCGGACGAGCATCTGGCACACTCCCTGGCCAAATCGGTATCTGCACGTGCCCCGGCGACGGGAGCCAGATGGCTTGGGCTCGAATATCGGCGCATGCAATCCCAATAAAGATGTTGATGAGAAACAGTCTCATAACTAGATCGGCAGTTCAAGGAAAGCATTCGCGATGCGGAGTTGTCCAAACGTAAATACTCCTCTCACATCGATGGGAACCGGACCTATCAATGCGAGACATTGTGGCACCGGGTGAGGATGTTTTCGATGGTCGGAGTCGACAAAGGGTCGATCCACGAGAAAACAAAAAACGGCGCGGCCTTTGGCCGCGCCGTTTCAGTTTCCGGTTTGCTCCCTCGTTTAAAACAAGTTCCAAAGCGACTGGTTGTAAACGGCGTGGTGGAACTGCACTTCAGAGCCTTTGACGATGGTTCCCAACTCGCGCGGAGAACGATTGGCAGCAGCCTGTTTCAAGTCCGCATAACGGCCCTGGACATCGTTGCCAAGAATCTGACCGATCCACTTCGAGTCCTTGAAGTCCTCGATGGCCTGCTGAATATTGTCAGGCAGGTAACGGCCCGGGCCGCGGAGGTCCTTGGTCTTTGCAATGGTTCCGTCGATACCCGTTTTGAAGATGCTGTAAAGCGAGAGGTACGGGTTGGCGTCCGGCGCAACGGCGCGAACTTCAGTGCGCATGGAGCGATGGTTGCCAATCGGCACACGCACCATGGCGCCGCGGTCAGTCGCGGAAGCGCGAATCTGGTTCGGGGCTTCGAAATGCGGATCGAGGCGCCGATAGGCATTCACGCTTGAATTGAAGACGAGGCAAAGATCGAGCGCGTTGCTGAGAATGCGATCAAGGAAGTTCCAGCCAAACTTGGAGAGCTGCTCCTCGCCCTTCTCATCCCAGAACAAGTTCTTCTTGCCTTCTGATACCGAAACGTTGGTGTGCATGCCGCTGCCGTTCACGCCGACGATCGGCTTGGGCAGGAACGAAGCCGTCATGCCCATGTTCGAAGCGATCTGGCGGCAGAGCAGTTTGTAGAGCTGGATCTGGTCGGCGGCTCCCACAACTTCAGAGTAACCGTAGTTGATTTCGAACTGGCTGGGTGCAACTTCTGGGTGATCCTTCTCATTCTGGAAGCCCATGGCGCGCTGTACTTCGGCAGCGGTGTCAATGAACTGGCGCAGCGGATCAAGCGGCATCGAGTGGTAGTAGCCACCCGAGCTCACGAACTCGAACTTGCCCGTCTGGTGGTACGTTTGCTCGGCATCGCGGCCGGCAAAAAGGAAGCCTTCAATTTCCGTCGCAGCGTTCAGCGTGTACTTCTTATCCTTAAAGAGCTTGTCGGCGTATGCCTTCAGAACTCCGCGCATGTCGCCTGCGTAGGGAGAACCGTCCTTGTCGATCACATGGCCAAAGACCAGCACCTTGCCGTTGCCGAACACGTCGGCAGGAACCCAGTAGAACGCGCTCCAGTCGATGCCGAGACGCAGATCGCTCTCCTTCTGGGCCGTGAATCCGCGGATCGACGAGCCGTCGAATGTGAGGTTCTCGTAGGAGCCCAGCAGGAACTTCTTGTCATAGTCGAGCAGGTGAAGCCGTCCCTCAAGGTCAGAGAACAGCACGGTAACGGCCTTGATCCGCTTCTCGTCGGTGAGATACTTCAGGCGTTTTTCGCGGATCTGGTCGGCAGCGACGCGGCTTGCGCGATCGGCCTTGGCTGCCAGGTTGAGCTCTTCAAGCTCTTCGTATGACAGAGCGAGGAAATTGCGATAGTCGGTTGACATGGTTCTCCTTCGTTCGATAGGTAGGCAGATAAGGTACAGTCCCGGCGTACTGTGGCGCTGGCGACCGCGTGAGAACTATTAATGATAGGGTAACGCTCGCGGGTGGCCCAAAGGCAAGCAAAACCTGCGTTTTCCTCAGGCCTTTTGGGATCGGCAGATTATCTGATTTTCCCGGGCCGGGACGCGAACCCCTGCGGCGAGTGGCGCTTGTTTCTGGAGTAGTCTGAAATGCAGGAGATTTTCGCTCGAAATGTGCAAGATAAGCGGCTTTTCTTTCGCTCTTTTAATGTCGTTTCTTCCCCTCTATGGGGTCGCCGTTGCTCAGCAGCCGGCCGGCTCCGCACCTGCGGAGGACTTTGTCCGGTCGCACTACACCAAATATGAATACCGCATTCCCATGCGCGACGGATTGCATTTGTTTACCGCGGTGTATGTTCCCAAGGCGTCCGCGTTTCCTGGTAATCCAGGGCCATTCCCGTTTCTGATGGAACGCACTCCATACAATGTCGCTCCGTATGGAGAAGATAAGTATCCTGCGCGGCTGGGCCCTTCAGAAGAATTCCAAAAGAGTGGATATATCTTTGTCTACCAGGACGTGCGCGGGCGATGGATGAGCGAAGGCTCCTTTGTAGAGATGCGTCCGCACATCGACGTAAAAAAGTCACCGCAGGATGTCGACGATTCTTCAGACACAAACGACACCATAGAGTTCCTGCTCAAGCATATTGAAAACAACAACGGCAAAGTGGGCATCTGGGGTATCTCGTACCCGGGGTTCTTCACATCCGCGTCGATTATCGATTCGCACCCAGCGCTGGTAGCGGCCAGCCCGCAGGCCCCCATGACGGACCTGTTCCAGGGCGACGACGCCTACCACGGCGGAGCCTTCATGCTGGCGGCGAATTTCGACTTCTACGCGTTCTTCAACCCACAAAAGAATCCGTTGTCTGAAGAGCTGCCAGACAGCTTCAAATTCGGGATGCCTGACCGTTACAAGTTCTATCTGCAGGCCGGTAATATCGCTAATCTCGACACGCGGTATCTCAAAGGATCGAACTGGCTGTTTAACGACCAGTTCAAGCACGATACTTATGACGACTACTGGAAGGTGCGCGATCTTTCGCAGCACATGAAGAACGTAAAGTGCGCGGTATTGGTTGTCGGTGGCTGGTTCGACGCGGAAGATTTATCAGGGCCGTACCGGACCTTCAATGCGATCAATAAATTTAATCCTGATACTCCAACAACGCTTGTTGAAGGGCCGTGGGTACATGGTGGGTGGTCCCGAGGCGAAGGCAGTCGCCTGGGGGACGTGCAGTTCAACGCGCAGACATCGGCATATTTTCGAACCGAAGTGCAGTTCCCATTCTTCGAACATTATTTGAAAGGCAGTGGCAAGGCGCCGGCAAAGGCCGTTGTGTTTGAGACCGGAACCAACGTGTGGCGGCATTACGACACTTGGCCTCCTAAAGCCGCAGCTCCGCGTACGCTCTATCTGCGGGCAGGCGGTAAGCTCAGCTTCGATCCGCCGCAGGAAAATAACAGCGAAGACAAATATGTGAGCGATCCCAGCCACCCGGTGCCTTTTATGGGCTACACCACCGACACAGTGCCGCAGCGATACATGGTCGACGACCAGCGCTTCGCCAGCTACAGGCCTGACGTGCTGGTATATCAAACTGATCCGCTGCAGGAAGATGTCACGATCGCGGGGCCGATATCACCGCGGCTCAAAGTCGCGAGTTCGGGAACGGATTCTGATTTCGATGTGAAGCTGATCGATGTCTACCCTGAAGACGCGCCCGACCCGAATCCCGCGGTCGCAGAGAATAAGCGCATTCTCGATGCGCCTCCATTGCATATGGGCGGATATCAGCAACTTTTGCGCGGCGAACCGTTCCGCGCCAAGTTTCGCAACAGCATGGAGAAACCCGAGCCCCTGTCCCCGGGTAGGATGGCCGACATTAATTTCACAATGCCCGATGTAATGCACACTTTCCGCAAAGGACACCGCATAATGGTGCAGGTGCAAAGCTCGTGGTTCCCTCTAACTGACCGCAATCCGCAGGTATTTACAGACATTCCGTTCGCGAAACCTGAAGACTTCAAGCCGGCCACTGAAGAGGTATTCCACCAAAAGGATGCCGCCTCCGGCGTAGAAGTGCTGGTCCTTCCGCAAAATTAGATCAAAATAGGAGCCAGCCGGCACTCACGAAAAAAGCTCGGCTGGCTTTACAATCGAAATAGCCCCACGGCCCGCGGAGAGCTGGGTGAGTGGTTGAAACCGGCGGTCTTGAAAACCGTTGTGCCTGAAAGGGTACCGGGGGTTCGAATCCCTCGCTCTCCGCCATATATCTTTGGGCCTGAGCAATCACCGTTTTTATCAGCTAATTTGGTCACTTGAGCTGATTCTGAATTGCTCGAATTGGCCTTCGGCGTGTTTTTTGGCAGCTTGGATGACTGCATCGATTTCAGCGCCGACCAGCAGCATGAGGCCGCTCTCTGATAGCCCCAGTGCGACCGGAACGCTATGATCCGTTCCGTCTCTACACGCTGGTATCCGCGCAGAATCTTCTTCACCACCGAGGTCATGTTGTCATAGCGCAGGGTCTTGAAAACACCGCCAAAATAGTTGAACGCATGCTCGTGGGCCTCAAGCAGAGCTTGCTGCGTAGCGTGAGGATAGGCTCGATGGAAGGCATCGCCACTGCCCATGCTGCGCATGGCGAAGAACTGCAGCTTGCGCACTTCGCCGCCCAGTATGGCCATGCCCTCAAACCAATCCACCTGAGCTTCCTGGCCCAACTTATAGCTCTGCGGCACGAACACTTCCCGTCCGCTAAGCCCCAGCTCTCGCTTCCGCTGCCGCACATAACGCCGCACCGTAGCTTCCCCGACGAGATGATCCGGATGCTCGCGGCATAGGCGCATCCAGATCCGATGAGCCGTGTGACGCTGCTTGCGTGGCGCTTGAACGTCCACGGCCAGTATGCCGTCGATCAGTTCCTTGACCGGGCCGAGGCGGGGAGCTTCCCTCACAACCGCTTTTCGCTCCGGAGGGATCGCGTTGCCGATCGCTTGCCGCACCATCCGCCGGTGCACGCCATGCTTCCTGGATAATCCCTGAATCGTCTCTCCGGCCGCATACCCAAGCCGGATTACTTCGAATAGTTCCACCTTGTGCCTCCTGTCCATCCCCGAATCCTTACATCCGGGCTTGTACAGGTGGGCCAATTTAGACGAGCGAACTCAGCGCCGTGGTAAACGATGAGGAATTGCCCCAGTTAAGATTTCCGGCCAAACCCTTACTTCACATTGATGCAGTTTCGCCGTGCGGCGATAGTTTGCCCCCATCTATCGGTCCGGCGCTTGGACCATGAGCGTCGCGGCATTGCTATTCGACAAGTCCACACACCGAGGCTTTGGAATCAAACCATCTAAGTTGAGCGGGCATCTAAAACAAGGTGATATGGGACCGGCCCTTATTGATAAAGCGATTGAATTATCGACGCGGTTCGGTCTCGAGAGACTCGCCACTGGGGGTGTGTGCACGTTGGCGAATACTGTGCTACTTCATCATCCTCGTCGCAAGCGGATGCACAGCACCTGCGCAGCAAGCGCAAAGTGTTGCCAACACCGGTTCCGCGATTGCTGACCAGTTTCTAAGCTCGTATGAAGGACAGAACGTTTCATCCGTGCAAGTTGCCGGGCGGGTTGACGATGTCACTTCAAAGTACACCGATCAACTGGTACAGAAATCGGGCCAGCCATTCTCGAAGGACAAAGTGAACCAAAGCGCAGCCGCGCTGAAGACTGCTGGCAATTTCCAGCAAGTGCAAATTGAGGTCACGGCTGAGTCGAATGGCGTACGCGTTGTGTTTGTCTTAGAGCCGGCAATTTATTTCGGTATATTTCAGTTCTCCGGGACCAAGCAGATTCCCTACACTCAGCTGATTCAAGCCACCAATTACCCGATCCAAACAGCTTTTAATCCTGTGGAAGTCGAGATCGATAGTGATTCGCTGCTGAAGTTCCTGAGGCAGGAAGGATATTTCCGCGCTAAAGTACAGCCGCATGTTTCGGTCGATTCAGAGCACGAACTTGCGAACGTAGACTTCCAGACCACTCTCGACAATCGAGCAAGGTTTGGGAAGATCGTGATTGAAGGCGCGCCCGACAGCGAAGACTCTAAGCTGGAAGCCAAGGCAACGTCACTCCTAGCGCGGTTGAAGGGAGCCGCCATCCGCCCCGGCAAAATCTACACGAGAGGAACGCTGACCAGAGCTACAAGCTTATTGCAGGGAACGCTGGAGAAAGAAGGTTATCTCGGAGCACAGGTGCAACTCCTGGGTGCGGAATACCAGGACGAAACTAACCGCGCTGATATTCATTTTCACGTCGATCTCGGCGAAATGGCTAAAGTGCAAATCGAAGGAGCTCATCTCTGGCCGTGGACGAAGAAAGCATTGTTGCCGGTTTACCAGGGGGTAGGGGTAAGCGACGCAACTGTGCTCGAAGGTCAACAATCGCTGATTGACTACTTTCAGTCCAAAGGGTTTTTCGATGTGAAAGTCGATTCGGATCGCAAGAAAGAGAATGGTGCTGAACTCATCAGCTATCGAATCGAGAAAAACAAGAAGCACAAAGTCGAGTCGGTGGCGATCTCCGGTGAGACTGAATTACATGCCTCGGACTTGACTCCGCAGATTGCGGTAAAGAAGAAGCGTCTTTTCTACGCAGGTAAATTCAGCCAGCAACTTCTGGATAGTAGTTTGAAGAACCTCAGGGCGGTGTATCAGTCAGAGGGCTTCGGCAGCGTGCGAGTGACACCAATCGTGAAACGCAGCGGTGGCAATGTCGAAGTGGCGTTCCGAGTCGTGGAAGGGCCAAGGGACATCGTAAATTCTTTGAAGGTCGAGGGCGCCAACACCCTGCCAGAAGGAGAGTACGCGCCCAATGGTCTGAGTCTTGCGGAGGGTCAGCCTTACTCGCAAAAGCATGTGCAGGCCGATCGTGCAAACATCATCGCGCATTATCTCCAGGCGGGCTACCTGAGAGCCAGTTTCCGCGAAACCGCGAGTACCTCAAAGACCCAGCCGCACCATATCGACGTTGTGTACCGAATTCAAGAAGGCCCTCGCGTGATCACCGGCGATGTGGTTACGCTTGGTCGCGAACATACAGATCCCCGCGTATTCAGTAACGATTTGAAGGCAATCAAGACCGGGCAACCGCTCACCGAGTCGAGTCTTCTAGCAACCGGAAGCAGATTATACGACCACACCGGCGTGTTCGATTGGGCAGAAGTTGATCCAAAGGAACCAATTGGAACAAAAGCTAGAAACGATGTCCTCGTGAAAGTGCACGAGGGAAAACGAAACGAAATTACATACGGCTTCGGCTTTGAGGCTATTCGGCGCGGAGGCAGCATTCCAAGCGGGACTGTGGCGCTTCCGAATTTACCGCCGGTCGGATTGCCAAAAGATTTCACAACAAGCGAAGCAACTTTCTACGGCCCGCGCGGGACCTTTCAATTCACGAGAAATAATCTTCGCGGCAAGGGGGAATCTTTTTCATTTACCGGATTCGGCGGAAGGCTGGACCAGCGCGCAGCGTTCTATTACATAGATCCCAGCTTTCGTTGGACGTCGTGGAAGGCCACCATTTCCGCCTTGCTTGAGCGGAACGAAGAGAATCCAATTTTTTCGTTCCAGCAAGTACAAGGAAGCTTCCAGCTGCAGCGGGCCATTGATCGATCCGGTAACGACATTCTCTTTTTTCAGTACGGATTCAACAAGGTCAACATTACAAGGGTTTTGCTTCAGGATCTTGTGCCGCAGCGGGATCGCAGCGTTCGCTTGTCAACGCTATCCGCCAACCTGACTCGCGACTCGCGCGACAATGCACTGGACGAACACAAGGGAGTTTTGCGTTCGCTCCAACTCGACTTCAACACGACGAAGCTGGGCGCGAGCGTGGATTTTGCAAAACTCAATGGGCAAGCAGCTTTCTATATAGAGAAGATCCGACACATCGTATGGGCGGACAGCATCCGAATCGGTATGGCGCAGCCGTTCGCCAACAGCTTTGTTCCTTTGAGCGAATCGTTCTTCGCTGGCGGAGGTAATTCGCTGCGCGGTGTTCCGCTGGACGGCGCGGGGCCGCAAAAGGCGGTGGAGGTATGCAGCAACGGCGTCAACGGTTGCGGGGTATACATCAGTGTTCCGAGTGGCGGGAATGAGCTGCTAATTCTCAACTCTGAAGCGCGCATTCCGCTGCCGGTTAAAAAAGGATTGAGCCTTGTGACCTTCTACGACGGCGGCGGCGTGTTTCCGCGCGTGGGCTTCAAAGACTTTTCGAAGGACTACACCAACAACGTTGGACTTGGATTGCGGTATTCAACTCCAGTGGGACCGATTCGCGTGGACATCGGGCATAACTTCAACGCGCCAAACGGCGTGAAATCGACGGAATATTTCATCGGCATTGGTCAGGCGTTTTAAGGGAGCGCGCATATGAGTACAAATAGGTCACAATGGCCAGCGGACGAACCGGGAGAGAGTGGACCGCTGCATCCGAAACTCCAGCGGCGCCGATGGGTGGCTTGGGTGATTGCCATTGTCTGGCTTCTGCCGCTGCTCATCATCGTGCCACTCTTGTTGCTGGTGAATACTAACGGAGTGCATCGCTATTTGATTGGACTAGTGCAGCAAAATGCCAGCGAGAGCCTTGGCGTCCAAGTGCAATTACAGAACTTTGTTCTGCATTACAGAACGCTCAGTGTGGATCTTTATGGCATCAGGATTGCCGGCGCAGAACCTTATGCCGATCCACCGCTGCTGAGCGCCGATCACATCCAGGCCGGATTGCGTGTGGTGTCGATATTTCGCGGGCAGTGGTATCTTGACAACCTGCAAATCGATCATCCTGTTGCGTGGATTGTTGTCGACAAAAATGGCGTTTCGAATCTTCCCAGGCCTCAGGGCAGTAATGGAAATGGAACAGATATTTTCCAGATGGGTATTCGCCATGTCCTTTTAGATCGAGGAGAGGTTTACTACAATAGCAAGCCTGGTGCACTCTCCGCTGATCTTCACGACGTCAAATTCGGTGCTTCGTTTAGCAGTGTACAAACCAAATATAGCGGACAGCTGGCATATAAAGATGGCCAAGTTGTTTATGGAACACTTCGGCCGTTGAAGCATGATCTAGATGTGAGGTTCGAAGTAACTCCTGACGTATTTACATTGAATTCCGGCTCACTCATTGTCGGTAACTCGCGGGCCACAATTTCGGCGGTCGCGAGTCAGTACAGAACAATTCCGACAGTGCAGGCGCATTATGATCTGCAGCTAGATGGCACTCAATTCGCGAAAATTCTCAATCAGCCCACCTTGCCGACAGGCACCATTAGAACGGCCGGCTCATTGGCATTCGAACGAAAATCCAACAAGGCACTGCTCGATGCTCTCCAACTCGATGGCGACCTCACGAGCAGTAGCCTGGCACTCAATGCACCAACTTTTCATACAGAAGTAAGGAATGTGGCGGCGCACTATTCGTTGAAAAATAGCGACGCAACCTTGACGTATGTACGAGCTGAGTTACTGGGAGGAGAACTTGCAGGGCAGGGCACAATGCAGGCTATCGGCGGAGATTCCCATTCAGAGTTTCAGGCGCAGCTAACAGGAATTTCTCTTCCGGCAGTTAAGAAGGCGCTCGGAGGGGATTCCAAAGCCAAGAATGCAGTGCTTGAAGGAACGGGCAATGCAACGGCGACGGCGACGTGGGGAAAGACACTGAGTAACTTGATCGTGCGTTCGGATGTGAATATAAGCGGTCGCGTGGGGCAAACGAATTCACGGTCCGTTGAAAATACTTATCAAACCGCCAACGGCGGCGTCAGTAGTTCAACTGTGCCGATTGACGCATTGCTGCATGCCACATACCGGAACGACGGTAAGGAGCTCAGGCTGGCTGAAAGTCACCTGAAAAGTGCAAATACAAATCTGTCGTTGAACGGAACTATCAGCAGGAATTCGAGCCTTGCGCTTAATCTACAGGCCAATGACCTTCGCGAAGCAAATGCGTGGCTAGCCTTGTTTCCAAGCGCGAGCGGGCTGCCCATTACTACTGACCTTGCGGGCACTGCGCGTTTCGAGGGGAATGTTCGAGGTTCCATAACAGTTCCTCACCTCACGGGCCAGCTAACTGCCCAGAACCTCCATCTGAATGGAACAGACTGGAAGATACTGCGTACTGGAGTGGACGTGAGTCCTTCGCGTGCGGCTCTGAGCAATGCTGATCTGGAGTCCGCTGCGCACGGCAGGGTTACAGCCAACGCGGCCATTGAACTGCATAACTGGTCAGCCGATCGTGGAAGCGCTGTTAAGTTGGAACTCAACGCGTCGCAAATGGATTTGGCGACCCTCGCACGCATGAGCGGTCAACCGCAACAAGTCACTGGAACGTTAAATGCGCAAGTGCATGCTAGTGGGACGGTAGGAAATCCAACCGGAATTGGAAGCATCACACTGGACCGTCTAACTGTCTATCAGCAGCAGGTAGATTCGGCAAGGGTCGATCTCACTGGGGATGGCAATGAGGCGCAAGCCAGGCTCACTGTGCAGCTACCAGCGGGAAACGTGAAAGGACAGATTCGCGCCAAGCCGCGGGAAAGAACTTTTACTGCAGACCTGAACTCCTCCGGCATCGATCTCGCAAAACTCAAAGCGCTGAAAGAAAGAGGTGTTGATGCCAAGGGAATCGTCGAAGCGCAAGCGCATGGCGAGGGCAGCCTTGATAATCCGGAAGTGCAAGCCACATTGCGAATCGCGTCGCTTGCGATCGGGGGTCGAGAGGTTACCAAGTTAAAGCTGGATGTAAACGTCAAGGACCGTGTGGCTAACGCGAACTTGACATCGTCAGCGGAAAACCTGCCGTTGCATGCGAACGCACGCATCAATTTAAGCGGCGATTACATGGCTGACGCAAACCTGGATACGCAGTCACTGCCGATTGAATCCCTCTTGGCGGCTTACGCCCTTGGCAACGCCGGTAACCTGACGGGCACGACGGAGCTTCATGCAACACTGCATGGGCCGCTGAAAGACAAAAGCAAGTTAGAAGCTCATGTAACGATCCCCGTTTTAAAGCTGGCGTATGGAACCGATGTGCAGCTAGCGGCCGCCGCGCCCATTCATTTGGACTATCTGAACGGTGTGTTGAACCTGCAGCCTGCGACCATTCGCGGAACCGGCACCAACGTGCAGTTACAGGGGGCAATTCCACTCGATACAAAGCTACCGATGTCACTCAAGGCACAGGGCACAGTGGACCTGCAGCTTGCACAGCTCTTCAATCCAGGGCTACGCAGTTCGGGAGAATTACGTCTGAATATTGATGCGACGGGAGTCGGTCCGGGCGGCACCTTGGGGGGCGAGATCGACGTCGTGAATGCGAATCTATCTTCAGCAGGCTTGCCAGTGGGGTTACAAAATGCGAATGGAGTGTTGAAGCTCAAGACAGACCGGCTTGAGATCGCGAGCTTTCATGGCAGCGTAGGCGGTGGTGAACTGATTGCGCAAGGCGCAATCGTGTATCGCCCGCAGATACAGTTTGACCTGGGAGTAACTGCGAAAGGTGTTCGCATGTTGTATCCGCAGGGCGTGCGCGAAACGGTGAATGGAAACCTGCGACTGGCAGGAACAACGGAGAACGCAGTTCTTGGCGGCTCCATCAATCTTGCAGACCTGTCTTTTACTCCCGCGTTCGATGTTGACTCGCTCATCAGCGGTCTGTCGGGCGGCGTATCGGCTCCAGTCGAGCCGGGGTTCACTGAGAACCTTGCTCTGAATATCGCTTTAAATTCCAGTAGCTCCCTCAATCTTGTAAGTCGGACGGTGAGTGTCGCGGGCACTGCTGCACTTCAGATTCGAGGCACTGCTGCTGATCCAGTCGTGTTGGGCCGGGTGAATTTGACTGGCGGCGATGTTATTCTGCACGGCGATCGTTATCTTC
>Ga0209483_1001511_pt1 | contig 17493 bp, 13 predicted proteins | sample NGEPerA_FD_184508 | JGI IMG/M metagenome (GOLD analysis project Ga0209483, IMG submission 184508) | Arctic peat soil microbial communities from the Barrow Environmental Observatory site, Barrow, Alaska, USA - NGEE PermafrostL2-A... | ecosystem: Environmental > Terrestrial > Soil > Wetlands >... | reverse complement strand
CCGTAGCAATGGGCTATGACGGAAACATTGCCTGGCACAATACTCCAATCCGCGAAGATACCGGCGATGAGAAACTCATGCTGGTCGAACTCGGCGAGAAATTCCCCGGACTCGAATTCCGCGATGGCCATTCGAACGTGCAAGTCGATGCCATGGAAAAAGTCGGCGACCGCGACACATACCGCGTCGTGGGCACCCGCAAGGACGGCTTTCAGGTGATCGATCGTCTCAACTTCGACGCGCAAACCGGCCTGCTCGTGAAATCCTACACAACCATGCAGAGCGTCATCGGCGCATTTCCTGAGGACACGTATTACGAAGACTACCGCGACGTCAGCGGCGTCAAAGTTCCTTCCACCCTGCGCGTGGTCAGCGCGGAAGGAAACCGAACGTTCAAGTGGGCGCAGATCGACGCAAATTCCCCAGCAGAAGATGCGAAATTCATGAAGCCCACTCCACCAGCGCCAAAGCCCGCCGGAGATTAAACCTCCAAAAACAGTTCCGCACCGGCGCGCCCCATTGCAGGCACGCCGGTGCGGAATAGGTTTCACTGGCGCCGACGCCCCGCCGACGGTTTTTGTTTCAGCTTCGACACAACGCAAAACCGGCCGACGAGGACGCCGGCGCCACAAAAAACCCGCGGGTTATTCTAAAAACACCTCAAAAATAAAACTTCGCCGCCACCTGAATCAATCGCGGATCCTGCGCACTGACCACCTGCCCGAACGTGCTGTTCTCCACCTCTCCATCCACCGCCGACGGTCCATAAAATTGCGCGTGATTAAACACGTTGAATGCTTCCATACGTAGATCGAGGGATTTGGATTCCGTGATGCGCACATTCTTGCTCACTTGCAAATCAAAGTTGTCAATGCCCGGCCCATAAAACGACCGGCGCGCCGCATTTCCTATCTGCCCAAGCGCCTCCGGGTGAAATAGGGCGGTGTTGAACTCGGGACGCCCATTCCGCGGATTTGTATTGATGTTCAAAGGGCCTGATGTGAAGACCGGAGTGTCAATCAATTGATTGTTGACGCCGTTCCCGAGCGACCCCAGAAGCGAGCTATCGGATTGGTCATATAACGTAACAGGAAATCCAGTACTGAATCGCGCCGTCCCGGAAATACTCCAACCTTCCGTCATCCGGTTGGCTCGGCGAAAAAGCTTTTCCAGCGGCAAACTGTAGTTGTAAGTCGCCACAAAATTATGCTTCATATCCCACGCGGAAATGTTGCGGCTCAGCGCGGGATTATACGGGTTGATCACCTCACCCAGATTCGACCCCTGATCGATCGACTTCGAGTACGTGTAGGCGAGTGAAACCGTCGTGCGCGTCCAGGAGTAGCGAAGCGTAGCCTCCAGAGCGTTGTAGTTCGAATTTTCAATCGTCTTTTGCGCCGTGTCTTCCCCATACAACTCCGTAGGCGCACCGTTGAAAACAACCCCGTTGTAGGTCGACCCCAGCAATCCGTTCCGTGTTCCGTAATACACCTGTCCGGATGCGGAAGTGAACGTCAAATCTTCCTGATACGGCTTGCAGGTAGGCGATCCAGGAGCCACCGCAGACGTGGTGCTTAGACTCAGGCACAGGGCGGAGTTGCCCAGATTCGAGGGCTGGTCCACCAGAATATGATGGCCCTGATTCCCCACATAGCTTACTGTCAGCAGCATTTTTGCGGTGATCTGCCGCTGAATCGACAACATGTAGTTCTCGATGTACGGCACGGAATTACGATAATAAAAGTAAGGATCCGCGCTGATGGGAGTGACAGCGGACCAATTGAACGCAGTGTACGGATTGCCGGCGGAAACACTATGCGGCGGAAAAACAATTGGATACGGGTTCGTATTGGGCGCGCCGAAGGGATCGGCTGCGTTAACAAACGGCGTCGCAAAAAGCGGCGCGCCGGGACTCAGATAGTTGTATCCAAAGGGAGGCACAGAATACATGATTCCCGCGGACAGACCTGGAAATGCGGTGTAGAACATTCCGAAACTGGCGCGGATGCTGCTGTCACCATCTTTTCCGAAGATGGCTCTTAAAATTCCATGGTCGTATTTCGGCGCGTAAGCCAGGCCAATTCTCGGAGCGAACTTGTCGTACTTGGTTGGCGACAGCGTGGACGGAATTCCCGGATCGCCGGGCACCAGCAATCCAGGTATTGCATTGGGATACAGAACCGACTGCCTTCCCGGCACGATAGTCTGAATATTATTATATTTTTCCGACCATGGCCTGATCAAGTCCCAGCGCACGCCGTAGTTGAAGGTCAGGCCGGAACGCACTCGCCAACTGTCTTCGATAAATGCCCCCGCATAACGATTGCGAAGGTAGAAAGGCTGCCCAGTGGATTGAGTATACTGGCTGGGAACTCCTAACAAAAAGTTGGCAAACGCCGATCCCGTCTCCGAGTTTTGATTTGCAAAATTAAATGTCCCATTGAAGGTTGCGTTGGGATGCTCGTTGACCTGATCGATGTGAAACTGTCCGCCGAATTTAATCGAATGATTCCCCATTACTTTTGAAAGAGCATCGCTACCATACAGCGTATTATTCCATTGGTTCGTGTTGGTCACAGGCACGCCCATCACGAAGGAAGGAAACACGAGATTCATGACTCCTTCATACTGTGGCGCTTGCACATCAATTCCCGTCGAGTGCGGGCCCGTTGCGAACCCCTGGGATGCCAAGCTGACTCCCACTCCGCCATTCGGTTGTCCGATGATGTTGGAATTGCGAATAATTCCGATGTGAAGTTCGTTCACAGTATTCGTTCCAAAAACCTTGGTGTCGCCCACGGTAAACACCTGCGCCCGGCCAATGGTCAGGGCGTCGAATCCAGGGACGCTCGCGCCGCCTTGTCCTCCGGGATAGGGATTATCCAAACGGTAGCTGTCGATAAAATAGTATCCGTAGAGCTGGCCCCATCGCGTGTTGGCATCGATTCGCACGGAGCCCTTGTCGTCCCGCACGGTCTGCGAAAACGCAGAAGTGGAAAAAGTATTGTTGGCGGTATTGCTCGGCGTGGGAATGTATTGCAGTAAATTTCTGGCCGGAGCGGACCATGCATTCATCGGAATCACGGCATTCGGAAGCACGCACTGCGCTATGGTCGTGCAACCGGGCGCGTAATACGGCTCATTTACAAATACCGTCCCGGGAGCGTATCCCAACTCTTGATCCAGATAGGCCGCTCGACCCGACGATTGGACCGTGCCCGTTAGGGAGGACGCAATATCCGTCAGATTCCCTTGTCGGTCCGCCAGCGACGGAACAGAAATCACTGGCGACGTTATGCCTTGATTGGTCCGTGTTCCCTGGTAGTCGCCAAAAAAGAAAACTTTTTGCCTCTTGATCGGCCCGCCCACGGTTCCGCCAAATTGGTTTTGCTTAAACTCGCTTCGAGTCGCCGCGAAATAATTCTTGGCATCGAGCGCTGTGTTCCGCAAAAACTCAAACGCGTCTCCGTGAAACGAGTCGGCGCCGGACTTGGTGACGACATTAATCAATCCTCCGTTGTAGTTGCCATACTCGGGATCGAAATTGTCGGTCAGAAGCCGAAATTCCGAGATCGAATCCAGGTTCGGCAGAATCGACGTGCCGCCGTTCATATACTCCTTCACGTCAATTCCATTTACAAAAAAACCATTCGAGGATTCGCGCTGCCCGTTGATCGAAACATTCCCAGGATTCTGATCACCTGATGGATTAATGGCTCCGGTGACCCCCGCCATGATTACGGAAGTAGCAGTCAGGGACGTTACGGGGCTTACGCCAGGTTGAATCGACAACAGATCGGTATAGCTGCGCCCATTCAATGGAATGCTGACGATCTGCGTGCCCGAAACTACATCGCCCAAATTCGTGTCGACCGTTTCCACATTTACTGCGTTCCCGGAAACCACCACCTCCTCGGATTGTTCCCCCATCGACAGACTCACGTCCGCCCGCAGTTCTGAATTAATGTCGATCACCAGGCCCGTGCGTTTGTAAGGCTTAAAACCGTCGCGAACAATTTCGATCTCATAGCGGCCCACAGGCAGTGCCGTGAAATTGTAAAAGCCATTGGCGTTCGTCTTGATACTCTGTTGTACGGTGGTGTCCAGATTGAGAACGCTGACCGTTGTGTCCGGAACCACGCCTCCCGTCTGATCCGTGACAATTCCCGAAATGCTTCCCCCGGTGTCCGCCTGCACAACAATCGCAAGTGATGCGAGCAGCGTAAGCGCCATCAGAAAGCGTGTGCACCGCGCTCTGCCGTGTCGTAGAAATGAGGAGTGTCTTGAAGAAAAACTCGAAGTGCCTCTGTCCGGGTGGTTCCTCGATTGCATCGCACTGTCCCCTGTAAATTCTTCGCACACTCACTCGCAAGTTGCAAAACGGTCGAGATCAAATGCAGTCAGAACGGTTATTAGGATGGGAGTTCTTTCCCATTGACCATGACCTTCAACGTAAACCCCGGGCCTGAAGTGATGCCAACCGGTGCGCCGTTCTTGGCGGGATGAGTCTCAATCTTGACCTGGTCCCCCCGTTTTAGCGTGCCCATGCCCCATCCGTGGTGCGTCATGGTGAAAGTGGAAGCCATTTCCAGTGTCCAGTGGCTGGTGTGCCCGCTTTCATCCGTCACATCCACATGCGCCAGGCAATGAGGATTTGACCAGTCGAAGTCCGTGATCGTTCCGTTGAGCACAACTGTCTTCTTCATGTCGTAGTTCGTTACGCCATGGTGCGCGGAAACTGGATTCGAAATGATTCCAAGACCAGCGGCAACTACCAGGAAACTAACGATGAGGCCACGCACGCAGAACCTCCACATTTGCTATTTCCATGTACAGTACGAGTCTGGAATTCATTGTTCGGTGATATAAATCACATGTCCGGAGAAAACCGGACAATTCATCATCACCCCACATTCATTCAAACCAACTCGCCGTCCAACAGACAGACCTACAAGCTTCGAGTGGCGGAAATGATGCGCGTATCGTACATCAGAAAGAGCAGGAGAATACAGGCGAACGCTCGTTAAAGGACAAAGGCCCGCCCGAAGTCACAAGACGCATGAGGTCAAGAGATGCGAAAAGAAAAAAGAAAGGAACGCATTGCGACAGCTGGATTATTTGTAATTCAATGTTTTCGCTGATGCAGCGAGGTGCTGCTCTCGGGATCACATCTTAATTTCTTGAGTTGCTAAGCGTATGTGACCAGATAGTGGTGCTCTTCCCTTCGAATGACTTTCTCTTGCCGCCTTAATTCCACGGGCGTTCCTGCTTTACATTCGAACGTGTAGAGCGTCGAGCAGTCGCCGCAGAGCCAGAAATGCTCAATGCACGAATGATTTTCTGCTCCGTTGCTCTTCTGATTTTTTCCGGAAAATCGAACCAACCGGCCAGAGCGATAATCAAATGGAGCCTGGCAAGCCGGATTGAAACATTTTGTAATCATGCCGCCTCCCTTTGCGAATTGGTTCCTACCAGCTTTTCCTGGGATGGCCACGCGGGCGGCACGAACTTTGCCGCCCGCGTCTTTTTCATTCTCTTAGTTTGCCGTTTTCGTTTCAACCTGTACGTTCTTCGCTTGTGCCATCTTTGGAAGCTGAATGCTCAAAACGCCATTCTTCAAAACTGCGTTCACTTTTGCGCCGTCAACGGTCGAAGGCAATTCAACGGAACGCAGTATTTCTTTTGCGCAACGTTCCGAATAAATCGTAGTCCCTCTTTTGTTTTCTTCCGTTGCGTCGTGTTTACCGGAAATCGTGAGCCGGTTTCCTTCCACTTGGATATGCAGTTCAGGTGCCGTGAATCCGGGCACCTCTGCCCGGACATTCAGCGTGTCGGCTGTTTCCGCGATTTCCATGTGAACCGGGTGAAGAATTTCGGACTCGGCCTGAAGCCAGTCCGCAAGGTCGTTCCCGATCCATCGTCCATTGTCGTTGAATATCTCGAACGCGCGTTTTGCGATCGAGTCATAGACGGGATCGAATCTTTCAATGCTTTTATTTACTTCAATTTGTCCTGTGGAGGCGGGAGTTTTTGCTGTTTGTGGCGCAATTGCAGGTGCTGCTTGTGCAGTCATTTTAATTCTCCTTCGAGTGCGTTGTGGATTACATTTTTTTTGATGCAATGAAACTATATATAGTTCTGATCATTCGGAAAAAATACACTGTTTACCTTAGAGTGCTGTAAAAGGTGAACATGCATACATGCATCTACTTTGCGTGTGCTTTCCGTGATCCGGATCACCATGCCATGAATTTTGTGTCACTATTCGATTAATTAGAGATTTTTGATACAATTTGGCCGTCGAGCGGCACCAATCCTTACTTGCATTCTCAGGTTAAGATTGAGCTCTTGCACTGAGTGCCTCCAAGTTTCGGTCCTGGCATCCCAGATCGACCACCCGTGTGGGCATAAATCATGAATGAAGCGACCTCCCCGCACATCGGGCACTCTAAGCAGCCCACTATTTTCGAGAGGCTTTTTGATAGCTCTCCGGACGCCATCGTCATTACGAATCCCGAGGGACGAATCACTTCGGTTAGTCTCCAAATAGAGCAATGGTTTGGCTATACGCGCCAGGAACTGATAGGCCAACCCTTAGTCATTCTCGTCCCAAATCGATTTCTGGTTGCATATTCAACGGGACGCTCGGCCGGGTTTCCCGCTTCAGATGGAGATCCGAAGGGACCGGGACCGGAGAATTTGGGCAGGCGCAAAGATGGAAGCGAATTTCCCATCGGCATGCAATTCAGCTTCGTCGAATCCCCGGAAGGCCGCGTCGTGGTCTGCATATTTCGCGACATTTCTTCAAAAACGCCGGTACAGGAATCCATCCGTGGAGGCGAGCCGCTGTTCCGCACGCTGTTCGAGTTTTCCCCGGACGCCATCATTGCCAGCGACCGCAAAGGTTCTATCTCGGAAGTAAACGCCCGCGTGGAATCCATGTTCGGATACGCGCGCAGTGAGTTGCTCGGGCAATCCATCGAAATTCTTGTGCCTGAGCGGTTTCGCCACGCGCACCCGACCCATCGCCACGGCTACACCTCCTCGGCGCGGGTTCGTCCCATGGGCGCCGGCCTGGAGCTGTACGGGAGGCGCAAGGACGGCAGCGAGTTCCCCGCCGACATCATGCTGGGTCCTGTCGAGACTGCCGATGGTCCTATTGTTTTGTGCGTGATACGAGACCTTACAGAGAAACGCACCGCCGAAGACACTTTGCGCAGGAGCGAGCAGCAAAAGCGTTACCTGGAAGAAGAACTCAATACCGAAGCCCAATTCGACGAGATTGTCGGTGAAAGCCGCTCGCTGAAGCGGGTCCTGAAGAACGTGGAAACCGTGGCCGAAACCGATGTCACGGTCCTGATCCTTGGAGAAACCGGGACTGGCAAGGAAGCCATCGCGCGCGCCATTCACCAACTCAGCCCGCGAAAAGACCATGTGATGGTCAAACTGAACTGTGCCGCCATTCCCGCCGGCCTGCTGGAGAGTGAATTATTCGGCCACGAAAAGGGCGCCTATACCGGCGCGATCGACCGCAAAATCGGCAGATTGGAATTGGCCAACGGGGGCACGCTATTTCTGGACGAGATTGGCGACCTCCCGCAGGAGTTGCAACCCAAAATCCTCCGCGCACTGCAAGAGCGGGAATTCGAGCGGCTTGGCAGCACGAAGCCCATCCCAGTGAACGTGCGCCTCGTCGCGGCAACGAACCGCGATCTCGCCAAAATGGTGGAGGAAGGGCGATTTCGCAGCGATCTTTACTACCGGCTCCGGGTTTTTCCTATTTTGCTTCCTCCCCTCCGCGACCGTCGCGAAGATATTCCCCTTTTGGTCCGCTATTTCGTCGATCGCCACGCCCGAAAACTGGATAAAAAGATCGAAACCATTCCAGACGACACCATGCGCGCATTGACACGCTGGGAATGGCCGGGAAACATCCGCGAACTCGAAAACTTCATCGAACGCGCCGTGATCCTCACCAAGGGTCCAAACTTGCGAGTTCCTCTCGGCGAACTCGAAATGCCGAAAGATGCCGCTCCACCCAAGGTTGCTTCCCTGGAATCTGCCGAGCGCGAACACATCCTTCGCGTCCTACGGGAAACCAGCGGAAGGATTGGCGGGAAGAATGGCGCAGCCGCGCGGCTTGGGCTTGTCCGAACCACGTTAAATTCGAAGATAAAAAAGTTGGGAATCGAACGAAGTGACTATATTTAGTCTGTAGTGACGATTAGTCGCCAGTGATCGTCGTCACTTATCGTTGTGCGCCTCGACACACTTTTAGGCATTTCAGGTAAGCCTGCTGTTTTGAATTACTTAAAGATAACAAAACTCCAATTTTAATTTGGTTCGTGGATTGCCTATACACAGGCGTAAGCAATTGCAATCAAGGAATCAAGTGAAAGTGACGATCCACAAGGTCGAGTCAGGAAAAATGACTATCCAAATTGAAGGAAAGATCGCTGGCCAACACGTCGCGGAATTGGATCGAGCGTGGCAGGACGCGGTACTGATGCTTGGGCTAAACAAATTGAGCCTGGACATTCGCGGCGTGACGTATCTGGATGCAAACGCTCGTCGCTTACTCGCCGGAATCTTCGCGAAAACCCAGGCAGAGTTTATTGCCGATACGCCATTAACAAAATATTTTGCAGAGCAAGCCCAGCAAAGCTTCCGCCCGAAAAATGTCAAGAACCTCGACACGCATTCTCAGCCTAAAGTGAGGAGACAATCATGAGGGGTCCATACGGATTGGAACTGAACGACGGTTGCAAGGGATGCAAGCATAAGACGAACGGATTCTTTTGCGAACTGGCACCCCCTTCCGTAAAGGACTTCGACGCGATCAAGTCGACGGCCACCTATCCAAAGGGTGCGCTTCTGTTTGTCGAAAAGCAGGAATCGCGCGGCGTGTATGCCTTGTGCGAAGGCGAAGTAAAATTGTCGATCAGTTCGCCGGAAGGCAAGATCATGATTATGCGAATCGCGCGCGCCGGCGAACTTCTCGGACTGATGGCCGCGATGGCTGGCCAACCGTATGAAGTGACAGCCGAGACGCTTCATCCGTGCCAAGTTGCGTTCGTGCGCCGTGAAGACTTCCTCCGCTTTGTGGCGGCCCATCCTGAAGCGTCCCAGAACGTCGTAAGGCAGATGAGCGCACAATACCGCGGCGCCTGCGAACAGTTGCGCACGGTGGGACTCTCGGCCTCGGCACACGAAAAACTTGCGCGGCTTTTGCTCGCGTGGACGGAAGGCATGCAGCAAACCAAAGAAGGAACGCGGCTCAAGCTTCCTCTGACGCACGAAGAAATCGCGGAATTTATCGGCACGACACGCGAAACCGTGACTCGCACGTTGAGCGATTTCAAAGTTCGCCATTTGGTCGCAATTCAGGGATCGACTCTGATGATTCCCAGCCGCGCGGCTCTTGAATCTTTCGCGAACATTTAAAATGAATCTGATCCTGTCCCGTGCAGCTGGAGCCGGAACGTTTTCGTTGAGGGCTTCCTTGCAGCACGGGACTTAGCTCCGTCAATCCTTCTTATTTCAAGCTTCCACGAGAAGCGGCTCATGATTTTTAACTTCTCCACGCTGGCGACGGGCAAAATCCTTGACGCGCCGGCCCGCGGATTTAAACGCTTCATGAATGGCCAATTCCATATCACTGTGCAGGGATTCGGGTTTCGTCCGGCTTGCGGTCGCTTTTTCTCTCTTGGCAAGGTTGCGGCGAACCACAACAGGTTCACGCGTGATGACGATCTCTTTTCCCGGCAGCGTCAAATCGATGCGAATGTGGAGCGGCTTTCCTTTTCTATGGTGCCGGTGCGGGACTTCGATGGCAACGCGGCATCCGACAATGCGGTGATAGAACGTTTCCAACTTTTCGGCTTCCGCGCGGATCCAATTCTCCATCTCCGCGGAGTGCTTCATATTTCTGAACGTGATCTGAAGTGGAAGCGTCATGGCTCTCCCCTCGTACTGGTGATCGAACGATTTCAATCCGCGATTCACAATCGGCGTGCGTATCTATGCTGAATGAGCTGCGAATTTATTGATGTGACTTGCATCACTCAAGTTGATCAGTCCGCCCACGAACGGCCCGAATGAGTTTCAAATCATTTATGTGGTCAGGGAACGTACAGTACGATGGCCGCCAAATACGCATGCGTTGGGTGATTGCAGGCCCCTTGTTTTTTGCCACCACGATTATCTGGACCGCGCGATTCTTGGCGTGATTCTTCCGGAGATCCGCGACAAATTTTATTTTGGCGTGCCTGTGTACGGCACGATTCAGAGGATGTTTCAGCTTGCCTATGCCCGCAGATCGTGACGTGTGCCTGGCGTGCGATGACCGGTCAGAGGCTAAAGAATCTGCGTGAGACCTGCAAACCTGGAACTTCAGCGGCTAAAGATGGGCTCGTTTGCGGGTCTTATGTAGTGACTGAAGCCACGACCCACAACGATTCGCCAGCCGGTGTTATGGTGTTGCGCCAAACAATTTGCTGTCGCTGTCGTGGCGCAGCTTTGAAACGACCAGGCGAATTTCGTCGTATGAAAAGTCTTCGGGCAGTTCGTTTTTGATGGGGGTGACTTTATCCAGGCCGACATCGGCGGCTACGGATTCAATTTGATTGCGTCGTTTTTCCGGAACCCATTCTTCGCGAAAGTCTACAAGTCCGCGTTCCACGAGGTCCGAAACCATGCTGATAATCGTGGAAAGCCTTCGCCCGCGGATCACGGCAATTTCTTCCAGCGACTTGCCTTCTTCGATCAACTGAATCGTTTCTTCGCTCGGCGTGATTTTCTTATCCGGGGCGGACGCGCGCGCTCCGTCCTCAAATCGTTTCAATGCGTAGAGGATCTGGCTGCCGTATAACACCGCTTTGCGCTCACCGATTCCGGTGATTAGGAGGAGGCGTGCGATGGTCCTGGGGCGCGCGGCACAAATGGCATCGAGCGTTACGTCATGCATGACCACGTAGGCGGGAACATTTTGCTCCTTGGCCATGTCCTTGCGCCATTCGCGCATGTACTCGCGCAGATTCGGATCAATCTCCACCGCGTCTGGCGTGCGTGCGGCAAGCGGCCGGGGCGCGGGCTTTTCCCATGTTCGTGCCACGGGTGCGGACGTCAGCGCGGTGGAGCGCGATTTGGATCGTTTGGATTTGCGCGGAGATTCTTGTACGGGAGCGACTAACCATTCCGGCTGGTAGCTGCAAATATCGCAGGCGCCACACGAACTCCATTTTTTATTTTCGCCAAAATGCTCGCAGATGCGCTGGTGGCGGCAATCCGCGGATTCGACGAAGCCTTTGATCTCGTCGTAGCGCTGCCAAGCGCGCTGCTTTTCCTGAGGATCGTTCATCTGGCCGATAAAATAGGCGTGCAAGCCAATATCTTTTTTCTGCCAGAGAAGCACGCAATCCGCGGGCCGGCCGTCGCGCCCGCCGCGGCCCGCTTCCTGGTAATACTGCTCGATGGATTTCGGCAACGAAAGATGAATGACCGCGCGTACCGCTGCTTTGTTGATTCCCAAGCCAAATGCGATGGTGCCGACCATCACGCGCACTTCGTCCGTCATCCAGCGTTCCTGATTGCGGCGGCGGTCGGCGGCATCCATCTGGCCGTGATAGGCGACGGCGGGAATTCCATTTTCCTGAAGGAAATCCACAGTGGATTCTACTTTGGCGATCGTAGGCGCGTAGACAATCAGGTTTTCATTGCCATAGCTGCGCATGGCGCGGAGGAGAAGTTCCGTTTGCGATTGCGCGTCGCAGGCTCGCACGACGTAGCGCAGATTCGGGCGGTGAAAGCTGGCGATGTATTTGTCAGGATTGCGCAGTTCGAGCTGGCGAATAATATCGTGTCGAACGCGCTGCGTGGCGCTTGCGGTGAAAGCGGCGATGGCGCGGTCCGGAAAATGGGCGCGCAGACGGCTGAGCAAACGGTAGTCGGGGCGGAATTCGTGGCCCCATTCTGAAATGCAATGCGCCTCGTCAATCGCGAAAAATAAAATCGGGACGCCGCGCAGCCACTCAATTGTGTCTTCTCGCGCGAGCCTTTCCGGAGAGAGGTAGAGCAGACGATAGCCGCCGGCGCGGGCCGTTTCAATCACGCGGGATTGCTCAGCGGGCTTGATCGTGCTGTTCAGCAAGGCTGCCGAAATTCCCATTTGCCCCAATTGCGCGACTTGATCTTCCATCAGAGCGATCAACGGAGAAATGACGATCACCGTTCTGTTCTCGGACATTGCCGCGGGGAGTTGATAGCAAAGAGACTTTCCTCCGCCTGTGGGCATGATGACGCAGGTGTCGCGGCCAGCCACCAGGCTGCGCACGATGCGTTCCTGAAGGGGACGGAAGGCATCGTAGCCCCAATAACGGCGCAGCGGCGTCAAGAGATCGGGTTCAGGATTCACAAGGAGAGTATAGAACTTGCCGGAGTTGAGGTCCATTCGGGGTGTGAGTGGCGCGGGCTTCAGCCTGCGGGGGTTGGGCGTGCTAAAACTGAAACCTTCAAGGGTTTAAATTTATCCAGGCCTAAATTCCGCAGGCTGAAGCCCGCGCTACTTAAAGGCCAGTGCTTAGGACTACTCGGAAGCGGGCTTTGCCGCTTAGCATGCGTTCGTAGGCTTCGGGGGCGCGTTCGAGCGGATAAATTTCCGTCATGGGGCGAATGCCGGTGAGGGCGCAGAATTCTAGAGTGTCCTGCGAATCGATGGGAGAGCCGGAGGGCCATCCGCTGATCGAGCGGCGTCCGGCGATCAGCAGGCGGCCGGTGATTTGCAGGGGCTCATCGGGATTGCCAACGAGGATTGTTTTTCCGTTGATTCCCATTCCGTTTAGAACCGCATTCACGGCTTTGCCGCTGGTCACGGTGGAGAGGATCACTCTCGCGCCGCCAAGTTTTTCCAATTCCGTGGCCACGTTTTGAGACTCGCTATCGAGGTAATGGTTGGCACCGAGTTTTTTTGCGAATGATTCTTTATCTTTTCCGCGCGCGATGGCGACCGTTTCAAAACCCATCTTGTGCGCGAACTGCACGCCCAAATGGCCGAGGCCGCCGAGGCCGAGGATTGCAACAAGATCTCCCGGGCGCGCGCCGCTATTCCGCAAAGAATTAAATGTTGTGACGCCTGCGCACAGCAAAGGGCCGGCGTCCGTGGCGGAAATCTCGTCCGGAATGGTCGCGAGCGCCGCGCTCGAGATGAGCATGTATTCGGTGTAGCCACCGTCGCAGGTGAGGCCGGTGATCTGGCGGCCTTTGCTGCACGTGACGAAATCGCCGCGGCGGCAGGAATTGCAGTAGCCGCAATGGCCTCCGTGCCAGCCGACACCGACGCGCTGGCCCACTTCCCAGCCCTGCACACCGGAGCCAATTGCGTCGATCACGCCGGCGATTTCGTGTCCGGGAACGCGCGGGTAGGTGATGCCGGGGCGCGAGCCTTCTTTCGCGTATTCGTCGCTGTGGCAAATGCCGCATGCTTGAACTTTGATGCGCACCGATCCGGCTGCCGGTTCGGGGATTTCGCGTTCCACCAGTTGAAATGGGTCCTTGGCTTTGGGAACTTGGTAGGCGCGCATCCTGGGCATGAATCCTCCGGAGAATGAAATTGACTAGTGAAATTTGAGTGTGTGAAGTTGCGGCGCGGGCTTTAGCCTGCGGGGGTTAGTCCTTGCAAGGACCAAATTCCGCAGGCTGAAGCCCGCGCTACTGGAAAGCTATTGTGTGGCGCTGGCTTTTTCTGTGTCATTTTTTGCCGCCGGGGCGCGAAGCCTGCGCAATTCCGCGTGAAACACGATCACGCTCATCCACATTCCGAGCGGATGAGCTCCGGCTTGTACCAGCGGATGAACTTTGCCGTTGCGGAATTTTTCGATGTCTTCGTCCTGCAGGGTTTCCAGCACTTTCGCTTCGGCCAAAGGCAAGCCGTATTCGGCCGCGACGCCTGGAATGTCGTTTATCAGACGCACGCGCAGGCTTGGCTTGAAGCGAAGATCATAGAGAATTTTATTCAGTTTGTAAGCCGACGGCGAAGGATGTTTGTAGAACTCATAGCCTTCGGAGCCTTTGAAATGGTATTCAGCCGGGCCTTTTTTTCCCTCGTCGGAGAGTTTTCCGGTTCTCTTGTCGGGAAGGAAGCGCATCACCGCGTGGCCATGGTGCCAAGTGGGCTGATACGTGATGAGCTCGCCGGGCTGATCGCCAATCATGCCGAACATGATCATCCACGAAAGCATTTCCGTATTGCCCACGACGTCGAGTTGCTGCGAGCTGAGCTTCAGCAGGGCTTCGTGATTTCCTTTTTCCATTTGTGCGATGGCCCAATAATCAAAATCAAAATCCGGCGCCGGATATTTCCACGTGCCGGGGAAGTGAGACATTCCGCCGCTGGCGATGACGGCCACTTTTTCGGGACGGCCGGCGATCACTTTGGCGATCGCTTTTCCAAGCTGCGCGCAACGCCTTGCCGTGGGAAGAGGCGGCAGGTAGGCGTTCACAAAAATCGGAACGACGGGAATATTTCTGCCTTCGATTACCCACTCGTACATGGCGGCGAATGCATGGCCGAGAACTGCGTCCTGCGAATAGGCCATATCGAAATCGTCGTTTACCAGCTTGTCGAGCAGATCTTCGGCCAGGCCCTGATGGACCGGGAGATCGTAAGTTTTGCGCGCGAATTCGGCGCGCGCGCGTTCGCCGGACATGATGGCAAAGGTCGGAACCGAGGAAAGAAAAAAGGTTTCCATGTGATCGTTGCCAATGACGATGGCGACGTCAGGTTTCGTTTCGTCGAGGTCCTTGCCGACGACGCGCATGGCGGCGATGTCGGCGTCGAGTTGCGCAGGGTCTTCGCTGGGAGGCCTTACAAAAAGCTGTGGCGCGTGGACGACTCCGGCTGCCGCTACGATTTTTCCCATGGCTGCTACCTCTTTCGATCCGAAGATGCGTGTCTGCTTTTTGCCGGTTCCTCAAGACGAATACATTATGTGAACTGCACAGGAGCTACGTAGATGGGTTGATTGTGCGAAAAGCATTCCCCTTCGTCAAGATAAAGTGTCCCGCGCCCAGGTGATATCAAGCGTCCGGTTAAATTCTTCAGGCGGTTCAGACGATTCCCTGCTTCTGCATTTGTTTTGCGAGGCGCGGATACACTTTCAATGCGTTGGACTCGTAGATTTTCTTTTTGTCCGACGCATTCAGTATGGTTGAGTTGTCAATGTAACGCCGCGTGTCATCAAAATAATTTCCAGTTTCCGGATCGATACCCTTCACGGCGCCGACCATTTCCGACGCGAACAAAATATTGTCCGAGGGAATCACTTTGGTCATGCAATCGATGCCCGGCTGGTGATAGACGCACGTGTCGAAGTACACGTTGTGCAGCAACAACTCCGTGAGTGGCGGACGTTTCATATCCTGCGCGATGCCGCGATAGCGGCCCCAATGATAGGGAACCGCGCCGCCGCCATGCGGAATGACAAATTTCAGGGTCGGAAAATCTTTGAATAAATCGGACGTCAGGAACTGCATGAAGGCAGTCGTATCGCCATTGATGTAATGCGAACCGGTGGTATGAAATGCAGGGTTGCATGTGGCCGTGACGTGGACCATCGCGGGTACTTCGAGTTCCACTATTTTTTCGTACAGCGGATACCACCACTTATCCGTTAGCGGCGGTTCTTTCCATGAGCCGCCCGACGGATCGGGATTCAAATTGCAGCCCACAAATCCCAATTCTTTTACGCAGCGCTCCAGTTCCGGAATGCAGGATTCAGGCGGCACGCCGGTCGATTGCGGCAACTGGCAAACGCCAATGAATTTTTTTGGGTAGAGATTCACGATGCGGTGAATCATGTCGTTACAGATTCGCGTCCAGGACGCGCTTAATTTCGCATCACCCACATGGTGGCCCATGCCCGAGGCGCGGGGAGAAAAAATTGTGAGGTCTGTACCGCGCTCACGCTGGAATTTTAATTGCGCGGGCTCCAGCTTTTCGCGAATTTGATCGTCCGTGATTTGCGGCAGCGGCGGTGCCGCCGACGATTTACTGAATGCTTCGATTTGCTGCTTGCGGAATTCGATAAACACTTGGGGTTCGGAGGTGTAGTGGCCATGACAATCGATGATCATTGGTTCTCCGCTGAAATATTGAATATCTGAGTAGAGCGCGTAATGTAGCACAAATTGCGGTTGGTTTTGAGTAGCACAGGCTTTAGCCTGTGACCTTTAGATTTCACGTTCCCACAAATTAAAACCCGCAGGCTGAAGCCCGCGCTACTGGCGTTGCATTGACATTGCACAGATGAGTCGCCAGAATTCGGTACTAGCAAACAATTCCTGCTCGGGAGAAAACAAAATGAAAGCGATCGTCGTGCACGAGTTTGGCGGGCCTGAAGTATTGAAGCTGGAAGAATTCCCTACTCCGAAGGCAGGGCCCGGGCAAGCCGTGGTGCGCATTCATGCGGGAAGCGTGAACCCGTTCGATACGTACATGCGCAACGGCACGTACGCGATCAAACCGCCGCTGCCTTACATTCCGGGCGGCGAGGGAGCAGGTGTGGTGCACGAAGTAGGCGAGGGCGTTACAAAATTTAAAGTGGGCGATCGCGTGTACGTCGGGCATCCGGTGACAGGCACGTACGCGGAATATTCGCTCGCGCTCGACTCGCAGCTGCACAGGCTGCCCGACCGCATCACCTTTAATCAAGGCGCGGGAATTTATGTGGCGTGCGGCACTGCGTATCATGCGCTCCATCACCACGCGCAGACGCACGCTTCGGAAACGCTGCTGGTGCACGGCGCAAGCGGCGGCGTAGGAATCGCCGCAGTGCAGATTGCGCGCGCTATGGGCCTGACGGTGATTGGGACCGCCGGAACGGATCAGGGATTGGAACTTGTGCGGCGCGAAGGCGCGCAGTACGCGTTCAATCACCGTACGGCGGGATACACGGACGAAATCATGAAAGCCACAAACGGGCGCGGAGTGGATGTAGTCATCGAGATGCTCGCGAACGTGAATCTCTCCGCCGATCTGAAAATGCTCGCGCGATTTGGACGCGTGATCGTCATTGGCAGCAGGGGCGATGTAACGATTACGCCGCGCGACCTGATGGCACGCGCCTCGTCCGTGCGTGGGTTCGTCCTTTGGGGAATTTCTGAGGCCGACGAAGCGGATGTTCACGCGGGGCTGTTTGCGGGGCTTGAGAATGGGACGATTCGGCCGGTGGTCGGCAAGGAATTGCCGCTGGGGGAAGCGCAGCGGGCGCATAAGGAAATTCTGGAGTCGGGGGCGCTGGGGAAAACGATTTTGATTCCCTGAGGATTTTCAATTTTAGGAACGAGCCATGTAGAACAGGTTTCAGCCTGTCTGGTTTTCTGCCAAGGATACGAAAATCAAAAGCAGACAGGCTGAAGCCTGTCCTACTTATCTAAATTGGATTCTGGCAATTTTGTTCGTACGGTCGTAGGGGAGCCAGACGGTCGGCGGGTTTGTGC
>Ga0209483_1001510_pt1 | contig 17498 bp, 16 predicted proteins | sample NGEPerA_FD_184508 | JGI IMG/M metagenome (GOLD analysis project Ga0209483, IMG submission 184508) | Arctic peat soil microbial communities from the Barrow Environmental Observatory site, Barrow, Alaska, USA - NGEE PermafrostL2-A... | ecosystem: Environmental > Terrestrial > Soil > Wetlands >... | reverse complement strand
CTCCTCCGCCGCACCGAGAAGCTCGCCGTCGCCGGCCGCTTCGCCGCCTCCATCTCCCACGAGATCAACAACCCTCTGGAAGCCATCACCAACTGCCTCTACCTCGTCGCCGGAACCGAACTCCCGCCCCAGGCCCGCACTTACCTCGCCCTGGCGCAGAACGAGCTGGACCGCGTCAGCCAGATCACCGTCCAGACACTCCGCTTCTACCGCGCCTCCACCAAGGCCTCGCTCACCGACATCCAGGACGTCATCCAGACAGTCGTCACGCTGCTGGATTCCCGCATCCGCGTCCAGAAGATCGAGGTGGCCCGCGATCTCCGCGCCCATCCCATCGTCTACGCCCACGATGGAGAGATCCGCCAGGTCGTCGCCAATCTGGTAGGCAACGCCATCGACGCGCTTCCCAACGGAGGCCGCATCACGATCCGCGCCTCGTTCTCGCGCGACTGGAAGCTCAATGCCCGCGGCGTCGTGATTACCGTCGCCGACAACGGCACAGGCATGGACCCGGAAACGCTCAGCCGCGTCTTCGAGCCCTTCTTCTCGACCAAGGGAAACATCGGCACCGGCCTCGGCCTCTGGGTCTCCACCGAGATCGCCGCCAAACATCAGGGGCACCTCCGCGTCCGTTCCCGCCGCGGCACCCCCGCCGGCACCGTCTTCCGCTTCTTCTTCCGCCCCCAGGAAGCACCGGAGCCAACTTCACCCACAGCGTCAGATTCAGACTGATCCGCTCCGAAACTCTTTCACGATTTGCAGGTACTGCTTCGCCGTGTTGGTGATTTTTTCCGGCTTGCCCTCGGCCATCGCTTTGGCATCGACCAGGTCGGAACCGACGCCGAGTGCGAACGCCCCGGCCTGTAGGAACTCCTTCGCCGTGGCCAGCGAAACGCCGCCCGTCGGAATAAGCTCCACCTGCGGCAGCGGCCCTTTGAGAGCGGTAAGGTACTTCGCTCCACCCAGCGCGCTGGCCGGGAAAACCTTGACCACATCCGCGCCGGCTTGCCACGCCGTCACGACCTCTGTCGGCGTCAGCGCTCCCGGCAGGACGGCGATGGAGTAGCGGTGGCACATTTCAATAGTCGCGATGTTCAGCGCGGGACTCACGACGAATTTCGCGCCTTCGAGGATGCACATCCGCGCGGTTTCGGGGTCGAGCACGGTGCCCGCGCCAATCAAAATATCCGGCCGCACCTGCGCCAGACGGCGCATCACTTCGATGGCTCCGGGGACGGTCATCGTCACTTCGAGCACCGTCACGCCGCCATCCGCAATCGCGCTCGCCAGCGCCAATGCCTTATCGACAGACGAAGCCCGCAAGACTGGGACGAGACCGATTTTTCGCAGTTCCGCTAGTACATCTTCTTTACGCATATCTCTCCGTCTTAAACCGAGAACCCACAACTGATAACCCAGAACCTTCTACCGTTGCACGCGGGCGCCGCTGCCCTTCATCACTCGCTGGACTTCGTCGAACGTGGCCATCGTTGTGTCGCCCGGCGTGGTCATCGCCAGCGCGCCGTGAGCGCAACCGCAGTTGACCGCCCAGTCGGCGCCCTTGTCGTTAAGGAAGCCGTAGATCAGCCCCGAAGCGAACGAGTCGCCGCCACCGACGCGGTCGAAGATTTCGAGGCCGGCCAGCGGCTTCGCTTCGTGGAACGCGCCTTCGTAGTAGCAGATTGCGCTCCAGTCGTTGACGCTCGCCGTCCTGGCGTGGCGCAGCGTCGTGCCGACGGCCTTGAAATTGGGATACGTCGCGCAGGCCTTCTCGATCATGCGCCGAAAGCTGCCACTGTCGAGCTCGCCAAGGTCGTCACCCTGGCCTTCGATCTCGAAGCCCAGCGCGGCGGTAAAGTCTTCTTCGTTGCCGATCATGACATCGACGTACGACGCCAGTTCGCGGTTGACCTCGGTCGCCTTGGCCTTGCCGCCGATGGACTTCCAGAGCGAATCGCGATAGTTGAGGTCGTAGCTGATGATGGTGCCGTGCTTGCGCGCGGAAACCATCGCCTCCTTCGCGACTTCAGGTGTGGTTTCGCTGAGCGCGCAAAAAATGCCGCCGGTGTGGAACCAGCGTGAGCCCTCTTTGCCGAAGATGCTGTCCCAATCAATTTGTCCGGGCTTCAACTGGCTTACCGCCGTGTTGCCGCGGTCCGAGCAGCCTAGTGCCGCACGTACACCGAAGCCACGTTCAGTGAAGTTGAGACCGTTACGCGTGGTGCGGCCGACGCCGTCGTACTTCGTCCATGAAATGTGCGATTGGTCGACGCCGCCTTGCAGCATCAGGTCTTCGAGCAGGCGGCCGACGGGGTTGTCGGCGAGCGCGGTGACGATGGCCGTCTTCAGGCCGAAGCAACGACGCAGACCGCGCGCGACGTTGTACTCGCCGCCGCCCTCCCACACGTTGAACTGCCGCGCCGTCGCGACGCGCACGTCGCCCGGGTCGAGCCGCAGCATCACTTCGCCGAGCGAGACGAGGTCCCATTTGCACTCGGCCTGCGCACGAACTACCAGGCTGTTCTTTTCGTCCGCCATTTATCGAAGCTCCTCGATCGCGACCGCGTCCATGTCGCTGTAGTCCTGATTTTCTCCGCCCATGCCCCAGCAGAAGCCGTAATTCTTTGTGCCGACGCCGGCATGGATCGACCAGCCCGGCGACACCACTACATCCTTGTCCTTCATCACCAGATGGCTGGTGGCGTTGGGCGGGCCCATGAGGTGCATCACGCGATGTTTCGGATCAACATCGAAGTAGAAATACACCTCGCTGCGGCGCATGTGGGTGTGCGCGGGCATTGTGTTCCAGTTGCTGCCGGGCTCGAGCAGCGTGAAGCCCATCACGAGCTGGCAGCTCTTGATGCCGTCGCGGTGGATGGCTTTGTAAATCGTGCGGCTGTTGCAGGTCTCGGCCGAGCCCAGCTTGAGGCCTTCGAGGTCGGCGCGCTTGACCATTTTCGTCGGGTACTCGGCGTGCGCGAGGTAGCTGAGCAGATAGAATGCCGCGGGCGATTCCGCGTCGACGCTCTCGAAGCTGACCGACTTGCTGCCGCGACCGACGTAGAGGCAGTCGAGCTTGTCCAGCGCGAAGGCCTTGCCGTCGACCGTCACCGTGCCTGCGCCGCCGGCGTTGAGCACACCCAACTCTCGGCGTTCGCAGAAGAACTCCGAGCGCAGTTCCGGCTGGGTTTCGAGGTGCAGCGCGGCGACCGTAGGCACGGCTGAACCAATCACCGTGCGGTCGAGATCGACGTAGGCCAGGTCAATGGCGCCCGGCCGGAACAACTCTTCCAGCAGAAACGTTTCGCGCAACTCCGCCGTGGTCATGCGCTGGTAGCGCACCGCATCTGCCATCTGTAGCAACTTCATCCGCGTCTCCTCAAAAGGTGCGTCCTCAGTATAGCCATCTGAAGTTTGGCTGGCACGGGGCGATGATCCGATAAACGCCGATGATCGAAAGATTGCCTTTGGGAATTGCCTTGGAAAAATGCGCTGAAATGTGCTTCACTTGCCCATGGTCAAAAGTCGAACTCGCCGCAGCTTTCTACGTTCCGCTCCCCTCGCCGCAGCCGCCGTTGGGCTGCCGCTATCGAGCATGCCGATGTTCGCCGCAGCCGCTGCTCCGGAGCCGTTCCAGGTGTTTACGGCGGGCAAGCTGGCGGAGGCGATGAAGGGTGTGCAGGCGCATCCGGGCAATGACAACCTGTTTCAGAACGCCGCGCTGCCGTTGACGATTGTGATGACGACCGAGGAAAAGAAGGCCGGCAAGGAGTTTGAGTACCACGAGGGCCGCGACCACATTTTCCAGATTCTTGACGGCACGACGTCCTACGAGCTCGGCGGCACGCCGCAGAACGCGCGCAATACCAAGCCGGGAGAATGGCTCGCTCCAGCGTCTCAGGGCGCGGCGAAGGTGGCGTTGCACAAAGGCGACATGCTGGTGATTCCGCGCGGCACGCCGCACAAGCGCACCACCGAGAGCAGCGTGACGTTCATCCTGATTTCAGCCGAAGGCGCGAAGGCGTAGGCGAGGTCAGTTGCTCGCGGGCAGGCGTCCGCGTACATTGCATTTAATATGCCCGATACGAAAACGATCCTCGACAGCTTCCGCCTCGACAATAAAGTCGCCCTTGTTACCGGAGCCGCCAGCGGCCTCGGCGCAGCTATTGCTATCGCGTTCGCACAGGCCGGCGCTTCGGTGGCGGTGCATGGCAATCGCCGCGAGGCCACGGAAACCGCGGAGACGATTGGCGAAGCGGCTGCGGCGTTTCAGGCCGATCTCTCGCATACCGCCGGGGCGGAGTCGCTTTTTGGGCGCGTCAAGGAGCGGTTCGGGCGCGTCGACATCCTCGTCAACAACGCCGGAACAATTCACCGCGATGCCGCTGTCGATACGTCACTCGAAAGCTGGCAGCAGGTGTTGCAGGTGAACCTGACCAGCGTCTTCCAGCTTTCGCAGTTGGTGGCGCGCGACATGATTGAGCGCAAGTCGACCGGCAAGATTGTCAACATTGCGTCGCTGCTCAGCTTCCAGGGCGGCATTCGCGTGCCAGCATATGCGGCCTCCAAGGGCGGCGTGGCGCAACTGACGAAGGCGCTCGCGAATGAGTGGGCTGCGGTGGGAATTCAGGTGAACGCGATTGCGCCGGGCTACTTTGCGACGTCGAACACCGAGGCTCTGCAAGCCGATGAGACGCGCAACCGGCAGATTCTGGAGCGCATTCCGGCGGGGCGCTGGGGGCAGCCGCAGGATCTGGCTGGGGCGGCGGTTTTTCTTAGCGCGCCGGCGAGCGACTACGTTACCGGAACTATCCTCACCATTGACGGGGGCTGGATGGGCCGCTGAAGCGTATTCTTTAAGTAGGATCAGGAGATCCTCTGCATGACAGCCACAGATTTCACGACCATCTTGAAGGACGCGCCAGTAGGAGAATGGATTGCCTTGTCGAGCGATGAACGGCGGATTGTCGCGACAGCAAAAACACTCGAATCTGCTATCAGATCCGCGCATGAGCTCGGTGAAAAAGATCCCGTCATGATGAAGGTCCCACCGGAAGGCGCTCTGGTTCTCTAAAGATGGACTTCCCCTACGCCACCATGCCGGTGAAGCCGGGTTGCCTATGACGATGCAAGTAGGGATGCTCGGAACTAACGGTGTAATCCTTGCAGGCGATACAAGAATAAATCGCCAACCCCTGAGAGGCTTCCACGCTTCATGGATGAGCTACGACGGCCCAAAGATAAGAATAAGCGATAGTGGCCGGGTCGCGATCAGTTGCGCTCATGACATGCAGACCGCGAACGATGTCGCAGACGCGATCTTTGCCAATATGACGCATGGAGATCACGCAAGTTGTGAGCGCGAAATTAAGGAATTTGGCACGGCGGCGGCGCAGGGTAGGGATGTCGAGTGCATCGTGGTGTTCGCAGACCCATTGCCATGCTTGTATTTCTTCCAACATGTCAAAATCGGCGAAACAGTTCAAAACCAGTGCCAAAGAATCACTGGGTGCATACCAGCCGGGGACACCCAAAATCCAGCAGTGTTCTGGGGCATGAGTTATTACAAGCCGCTACCTATAAATCAGCTAAAGCATTTGGCAGCCTGCATGGTCGTAGCAGCTGGAGGGCTAAACAGCAGCATCATTGGCGGATTTGAAATCGTGTTTTGCACTAAAGATGGGTGCAACCGTTTGTCTGACGAATCGGCACGAGAACTGTGGTTCACCGCGAAGGAAAAGATAGGACGCGTCGGTGAGTTGATAATGGAGACGCATTGAGGTGGCAATTTGATGCGAACACTGATTTACATCCGCTCTGTTCTGGAGATCGTCGTTGGAGTCTTCTTTGGTATCGCCGCAGTACGCTCCGCGATAATGACGCTTGCCGATATTGTCGGCCTCTTCTCCTATCATTCACGAGCCAACTTCGAGAACACTGCTGGCGATGCTTTGGCTTTGGTCATCGTCCTTTTATTGGCAATATGCCTGCTCAGAGATGGCGGTCGAGTTTGGAAAAGAGCTAAAAATAACCCCGCTCAGAAGCTAGGCGAGCAAGACGGCCTATGACTCTACCAAAGCCCCGCGAAACCGTCACCCGCTACGACACCGCCGACTACCTCAAGGACGAGGAGAGTATCCTCGCCTACCTCGAAGCCGCTATGGAGCAGGCTGGCGACGACCCCGCGCTCGTTGCTCTGGCCCTCGGCAACATTGCCCGCGCACGCAACATGAGCCAGCTTGCCCGCGACACCGGCCTGACCCGCGAAGGCCTCTACAAAGCCCTCTCCGGCGAAGGCAACCCCAGCTTCGCAACCGTCCTCAAGGTCGCGCAGGCCATGGGACTGCAACTCACCTTCAAGACCGCCGCGACCCCATAGCCTTGAAATTCGACAGCATCTTCCCCGTCCCCGATAACACGATCACCAGCGGATTATCCACTATCGACTCGGCACAGTCCGGTCGATAACGGCTGGACTTGTCGTTGCTTCGCTGTCTTACGGGCGGCGCTTATAGAGCGTGTAAGCGTCCAGGGTTTTCACCGCGATCCAGTTCCTGCTTAGGTTTTCCGCGAAGGCGCGGCCGGGGTAGAACGGGACGGGATGTTTCGCTCGATACGGGAAAGTAAAACCCTGCACGCCGTCGAGTCTGTCCGGCGTTTCGATAAAAGGCTCGTCGGGGTTTGTCGGCAGCAACGCCCACTCCGCCTCGTTCATGTCGTGAATTTTTCTGGCCTCGGCCGGAGCACTAAACATGTCAACTCCGTAGGCGTAGTAGTCGGGGCGGTAGTGCTGCGAGCGCTTCAGCGCGGCCTCGATGGAGGGCTCGACTTCGAGCGGCGTCGCGACCACGGCGGTGCCGACCTCCTGCTCCAACGCTGCGATATCGAGCTGGTCGTCGGCGTCGTCGGGGCTTGGGCGGAGTTGGCTGGCGAGGTTCGCGGGAAGATGCGATAGCAGAGATTCACGCAGCCGTTCCGGAACGTGCGGCATGATCGCAAGGCGGACTGTGTCGGTCGAGCGGTCGAACAGCAGGCGATTGTTCACCCGCTGCTGCCAGCCGATGAGCAGCACCAGCGCCGCGATCCACGCCGTGCGCAGTCCGCGCGAATAGGAGCGGATTGCAGCCAGCGACAGCACCAGCAGGCCCGCTCCATTGAAGAAAACGTGCAGCGGATCGCAGCGTCCCAGCGCCGCCGGCAGCAGACCAATGCCCAGCGCGTAGCATGCAGCCATGCGCACGCCGATCGGCTCGCTCACGCGCAGCGACTTGCCTATTGCGAACGGAACCAGCCAGACGACCGCGAACAAAAAGATGAGAAGGTGCGGGTACGGCGCGACGGGCAGGCTCAGCGCCCCCTTGGCGAAGGAGTGCAGCATGTACAGGTACGACCGCCCTGCGAGTAGCAGAAAGACTCCCGCACCAAGCACCGGCGCGACCGCGACCAGCAGCCACTTCGCTCCGCTGCGCCAGGCTTGCAAAGCTGCGAACGCGACAGTTCCGATCAGGAATGCGAAGCCCTGCTCTGGGGATATTCCAAGCAGCAATACCTCGCCCGCAACCAGCACAAACATGGTGCGCGCGAGCGATTGCGCGCGTGTGGCGAAGAGGAGGATTGCGAACGCGGTGATGAAACGGAGGAGCGTGTAGTTGAGACCAAAGATCGGATTCAGCGCGCCAACTGCGAGCAGAACGAAGCCGATGCGGCGGTCCCGGCCGCGGATCGGCAGTTCGTTCAACACGTAGGCCAGCAGCGCCAGGCCGACCGATTGGTCCAGCGCCAGCGTGAGGAAATACGCTGTCATCCAGCCGCAATCCATTGCCGCCTGGAGCAGGATGGTTGGATAAAAAAGTAGCGGCCCGTAAGCAAATTCAAGCTGGGTATAGAGTGCGCCGCCGTACTCCGCGTGCGACGACATCTGCTCGATGAAGTAGCCAGCGTCGGCAAGATAGCGCAGGTGCGAGGCCGCGGCCAGCCAACCCGAGACAGCGAAAAAGATGCAGGTGAGGGCGATGACGACGGCGGAGAAGCGCAGGCTGATGCGGTCGCCACTCACGTCGCGATCGACGAAAGGGCTATCGCCGCGCGAACGGTACCAGGCCCACAACAACACGCATCCGCCAATTGCCGCGGCGGCGAGAGAGGCGGCGCGATTGTTGAACCCCGCAATATAAGACGCGGAAACGGCCGGGTGAAACTCCACCGGCACATGCAGCGGAAGCACAAACACGGCCAGCGACGCGACGGCGCAGACGGCAAGGCACACGGGCCATGTCTTTTGTGTGAAGCTGGAATGCATTGTTCGCGAGGATACTCCTCCGCCTGCAAGGAGGCCGCAGAATGTGCTCTGCGGCCCGTCTTTGCCGGTTGTCCGGCGTGCTTAGTCGATCGAAATTTTGCGCAGCAGCTTGAAGTCCGACAGCATCTTCCCGGTGCCCAGCACCACGCTGGCGAGCGGATCGTCCGCAATCGAAACCGGCAGGCCGGTCTCTTCGCGAATGCGCTTGTCGAGGTTTTTGATGAGCGCGCCGCCGCCGGTCAACACGATGCCACGATCGGAAATATCGGCGGAAAGCTCCGGCGGTGTACGCTCCAGGGCCACGCGGATCGCGTTGATGATGGTGGCGATGCATTCGCCCAGCGCTTCGCGAATTTCGGAGTCCTCGATGGTGATCGTCTTCGGCACGCCCTCAATCAGGTTGCGGCCCTTGATCTCCATGGTCAGCGGCTTGTCCAGCGGGAACGCCGAGCCCAGCTCGATCTTGATCTGTTCCGCCGTGCGCTCGCCCACCAGCAGGTTGTACTTGCGCTTGAGGTAGGTCATCACGGCCTCGTCCATCTGGTTGCCGGCCATGCGCACGGAGCGCGAATAGACGATGCCCGCCAGCGAAATCACGGCGATGTCGGTCGTTCCGCCGCCGATATCGACGACCATGTTGCCACCGGGTTCGGTGATCGGAAGACCGGCGCCGATGGCCGCCACCATCGCCTGCTCTACAAGGTGAACCTCCGAAGCTTTCGCGCGATAGGCCGAGTCCATAACGGCGCGCTTTTCTACCTGGGTAATCTCACTTGGGACGCCGATCACGATGCGCGGATGCACCATGCGCTTGCGGTTGTGCGCCTTCTGGATGAAGTAGTTCAACATCTTTTCAGTCTGCTTGAAGTCGGCGATAACGCCATCTTTCATCGGCTTGATCGCGATGATGTTGCCCGGGGTGCGGCCAAGCATTTCCTTGGCTTCCTTGCCCACGGCTTCGACCTCGCCCGTGATGCGGTTCACGGCGATGATCGACGGCTCGTTGACGATGATGCCTTTGCCGTGCGCGAAGACGAGCGTATTGGCCGTTCCAAGATCGATCGCGAGATCGCTGGAAAAGAGCGAAAAAATCGAGCGCATGTTGCTGAAACGCGGCGAGCGCATCTGAAAATTATTTGAAGACATTAAACGGATTCATTCCTGCATTCCATCGAGATTTGTGGGCAGAATGCCTGCACGCACCATTGTACGTCTTTCGCCGAGCATTCTGCGGCGTACACCCAGTCACAGACAGGGCAATTGCATTTGAAATGCAGTTGGACCACGGTTGGTCAATTAGTGGGCGGTGGCTTCTCCGTAGAAGCGCTCGAGGTCGGCGTGCATTTCCTTGAGGGCTTCGACGTTGAGGTAGACCATGTGGCCGGCCGGGTAGTAGCCGAACTCCACGTTCTTCGCAATCGACGGCGGAAGCATCATTTGCGCGAGGTCGTGCTCGGTGCCGAAGAAGGGCGTCGCGAGGTCGAACCAGCCGTTGGCGGAGAAGACGTGCAGGTGCGGGTTCTTGCGCATGGCGTCGGCGAGGTCGAGGACCGTGTCGGGCTGTTCCGCGGCGCCGCGACCGCCGCCGCCAAAGCTGCTGCCGGAGGGGCGGTGGTGCCAGTCCCAGTTCTGGTTGATGCCGGGGCCTTGCAGGTAGTAGGGCTCGCTGCTGGTGTACTTGAGCTCGCTGGCGAGGTAGTCGTGGAAGGCGCCGACGAACACGCCGCTGATGCCGGTGTCGGAGGGGTCGTAGCCAGGGTTTTCGCCGGCGCTGTCGACGTCATAGCCCTCGAAGCGGGCGTCGTAGCGGCCAAGGATCTGCTCGTCGCCGCGCAGTAGCTCCTTGCGGAAGTGAGTGGCCGAAATGCGCAGCTTGGACTCCTTGACGTACTGCACGCTGAGGCCGGTGAAGGCGGCGACCTTGGCGGCGATGGCGTCGAACTCGGCGGGCGGAAGCTGGTCGCCTTGCTGGAGCGCCGTCGCGTAGGGGCCGCGGGCGAACTCGCGGGCCTGCTGGACAAAGTCCTTCATATCGCCATTGTGGGGCACCTTGTTGTAGTGCCACGCGATGGCGGCGTAGCTGGGGAGATAGGTCGTCGCGCTAAGGTCGTAGCCCGGGGACTGGACGTAGTAGTTGAGGATCGAGGAAAGCAGCGTGACGCCGTTGAACGCGATGCCGTCGTTGTTGAGCGCGGCGACGAGGGCGGCGGAGCGCGGAGTTCCGTAGCTTTCGCCGAACAGGAACTTGGGCGAGCCCCAGCGCTGGTTCACCGTGATATAGCGAGTGATGAATTTCTCGAAGGCCTTGACATCCTGGTCGACGCCGGCGAAGTCCTTGGCGGTTCCCTTCCCGACTGCGCGCGAAAACCCGCATAACGGCGCATCGATGAAGACGAGGTCGGTCTTGTCGAGGAGGCTGTACTCGTTCTGGACCCATTCGAATGGGGCCGGGCCGGTGGCTTCGGGGCTTTTGGTCACGACGCGGATGGGGCCGACCGAGCCCATGTGCAGCCAGATGGTTGCCGAGCCGGGGCCGCCGTTGTAGAGGAAGGTGACGGGGCGGGACTTCGCGGGAGCGCCGTCCTCGGTGTAGGCGACGTAAAAGATGCTGCCGTTGGCCTTGTCGTTTTCGTCCCGGATCAAAAGGTTTCCCGCGGTTGCGGTGTAGTGGATGGTGTGGCCGCCGCCCGTCCAGTCGTGCTTGGTTTCCGACTTGGTTTCGGGCGGGATGGGGATGCTGCCTTCTTCGGCGATAGTGGTGTTGCTGCCGGTGCGGGGCTCGGCACCCGGTTCGGTCTGAGCGCGGCGCTGGCGCTGCTGGTCCTGCGTTGCCGGAGTGCGGTCCTGGGCGTGGGCTGCGGGCACAAGGATTCCGGGCGCGAGTCCGATGGTGAGCGCAAGAGATAGCGCGCTGGCATTCAAAAGCGATGTCTTCAAGTGGGCCTCCATGGCGCCGGAGTTTCAGGGTCGATTCATAGTAGACGAAGCTGGGATTGTGCGAGTTTCACCGCGTGGATTTGGGGTGATAGAGTTCAAATGCTTGCGAAATGCGTGGGCATCCTTCCCTGAACTTCGGCCATCTTCCTTCGCAAGCGAAATTCCGCCGCAACAAATGTCGCGCACCAAAATCCACATTGTGTGAGGCTTCCGTGAGTCCGTGTACTGAAATTGAAGAAGTTGAGCCAGAGGAGATTTCGTCTCCGCTGGAAAGGGAAATCAGCCGCCGAAGTTTCCTGGCGGCGAGCAGCGTTATCTCGGCGGGCATCGCGGTAGGGTTGCCCGGGACGCTGATCGCGGAAGACGCGCATGTCGCGGGCGGCCCGCGCATGATGGATGTCACGCTCTCGATCAACAAGCAGGCGCGGCATGTTTCGATCGACACGCGGACGACGCTGCTCGATCTGCTGCGCGAGAATCTCGACCTGACCGGGAGCAAAAAGGGCTGCGACCACGGACAGTGCGGGGCGTGTACGGTGCTGGTCGATGGGCGGCGCGTGAACTCCTGCTTGACGCTGGCGGTGACGGCGCAGGGCGCCGAGATTACGACGATTGAGGGCCTGGGGACGCCGGGTTCGCTGAGCCCGGTGCAGGCGGCGTTCCTGGAGCATGATGGATTTCAGTGCGGGTATTGCACGCCGGGGCAAATCTGCTCGACGACCGCGCTAATAGAGGAAGTGAAGCGGGGCGAGTTGTCGGCCGTGAGCTTTGAGACGGGTGCGACGGCGCGACCGCCGATTACGGACCATGAGATCAAGGAGCGGATGTCGGGAAACATCTGCCGGTGTGGGGCGTATCCGAATATTGTGGCGGCGGTGCGGATGCTGACAGGAGGTGCGGCGTGAATCCATTTTCTTACGAGCGCGCAAGCAGCCCCGATGCAGCAATTCATGCAGTGATGCCGCACGGAGCGAAGTTTCTCGGCGGAGGGACGAACCTTGTCGACCTCATGAAAGATGGCGTGGAACGTCCGACGGCGCTGGTGGATGTGAACCACATCGGGCTGGACCGGGTGGAGGCGGCGGATGGCGGCGTGAAGATCGGGGCTTCGGTAAAGAACTCCGACCTGGCGAACCATCCACTGATTGTGCGGGATTATCCACTGCTGTCGCAGGCGCTGCTGAATGGGGCGAGCGCGCAGCTTCGGAATATGGCGACGACCGCCGGGAACCTGATGCAGCGGACGCGGTGCTATTACTTCATGGATACGGCCTTCCCTGCCTGCAACAAACGCGAGCCGGGGAGTGGGTGTGCGGCGATCAAGGGGTTCAATCGGATACACGCGGTGCTGGGGCAGACGGATGAGGGCGCCGCCTCGGGGCATACGTGCATTGCGACGAATCCTTCGGACATGAATGTGGCGTTGTATGCCCTGGGGGCGACGGTGGAGGTGCAGGGGCCGAAGGGCAAGCGGACAATTCCGATTGGCGAGTTTCATCGGTTGCTGGGAAAGACTCCGGAGATGGATACGAACCTGCGACCGGATGAGTTGATTACGGCGGTGATGCTGCCGGCGGGCCGGTTCACGAAGAACTACTGGTACCTGAAGGTGCGCGACCGGCAGTCGTATGCATTTGCGCTGGTGTCGATTGCCGCAGGGTTGGAGATGGATGGCGACACGATCAAGTCCGCGGGGCTGGCGCTGGGAGGGGTGGCGCATAAGCCGTGGCACTCGGCGGAAGCGGAACATGCGCTGGCTGGAAAGCCGGCTACGGCGGAAACTTTCCGCAAAGCTGCCGAGTTGGCGATGGCTGGGGCGAAGGGGTATGAGCACAACAACTTCAAGATTGAGTTGGCGAAACAGAACATTGTGCGCGCGTTGACCGTGGCCGCCAAAGGAGTCCAGGCATGATGCAGGAAGATGTTCAAACCCATCCGCAGAAGCAGATGCAGCATCGCTACGACGGCGTCTCCAAGGTGACGGGAACGGCGAAGTATGCGGCAGAATTCACCGAGCCGTTCGCGAAGAACGACTTGCTGTATGGCTATATTGTGCAGTCGACAATTCCGTCGGGGACGGTGGCGTCGATCGATCGCACGGCGGCTGAACGTTCAGCCGGTGTGATTGCGGTGATGACTCCGTTCAATGCGCCGAAGGTACCCACTCCGTCCGGCCCCGCGCAGCCAGCGCGGCGCAGCGTTACCGTGCTGCAAAACGCGGACGTTTACTACAACGGACAGCCTATTGCTGTCGTCGTCGCGCGGTCGCTGGTGGAGGCGCAACATGCGGCGAGCCTGCTGAAGATTCGTTATAACGAGCAGCCTGCGAAGCTTGAATTTCGGAAGCATCTGGACGAGGCGCGTCCGCCCAAGGGGTCGGGTAAGGAGCCTCCGACGAACCACCGCGGCGACGTTGCGGCGGGCATGGCGAAGGCTACGGCGGTGGTCGACGAAACGTACATTACGCCGATCCAGAACCATAACCCGATGGAGCCGCACGCAACCATTGCGTGGTGGGACGGCGACAAGCTAAGCGTTTACGACGCCACGCAATATATTTCGGGGAGCAAACAGACGCTGGCGCGGCAGTTTCAGATTCCGATGGACAACGTGCGCGTCGAGTGCCCGAATACGGGCGGCGGGTTCGGGTCGAAGGGGTCGTTGTGGTCTCATGCGACGCTGGCTGCGATGGCGGCGAAGCTTGTCGGTAAGCCGGTCAAGGTCGTCCTTGGGCGCGAGCAGATGTTCGGGCCGGTAGGAGCGCGTCCGAGCACCGTGAACCACATCAAGCTGGGCGCGACGGCCGATGGAAAGTTGGTCGGAATCGAGCAGGATGTTGTCGTCAGCTCGTCGGTGATGGAGGATTTCGTCGAGCACTCGGCCGGGGTGGCGCGGATGCTGTACGACTCGCCTACGCTGCGGATTTCGGAGAAGATGGTCGAGCTGAACATCGGCGTCGGCACCTACCAACGCGCACCCGGTGAGGCGCCGGGGACGGCGGTGCTCGAAATTGCGATGGATGAGCTGGCGGAGAAACTCAAGATGGACCCGCTGCAACTGCGGCTGGTGAACTACGCGGAGAAGAACCCGAGCAACGACAAGCCGTGGACTTCGAAGCATCTGCGCGAGGCGTACACGCAGGCGGCGGACAGGTTTGGGTGGTCGAAGCGCAATGCGCAACCGGGGATGATGCGCGAGGCCAACAAGCTGATCGGGTATGGCATGGGGACGGCGACGTATCCGGCGAACCGCTCGGCGGCGCAGGCCGTGGTGCGGATACTGCCCGGCGGGCGCGCGTTTGTGGGGTCGGGTACGCAGGACCTCGGCACCGGCATGTATACGATGATGGCGCAGACGTGCGCCGATGCATTGGGACTCGATTTTTCGATGGTCGACGTGAAGCTGGGCGATTCGACCCTGCCCAGGGCGCCGGTGTCGGGAGGATCTCAGTCGACGGCTTCGGTGACGCCGGCGGTGGAGGATGCGGCGATGCAGGCGAAGCTGAAGCTCGGTGAACTGGCGATCGCGCAGGGGGCCTCGCCGCTGCATGGGCTGAAGAGCGGCGAGTTGAATGCGAAGGGCGGCAGCCTGGTCCATGCGTCGGGAAAGTCGGATACGTTTGCGGCGATCATCGAGCGCGCGGGTGGGCAACCGGTCGAGGCGATGGGGTCGGCCCAACCCGCGCAGGACCGGGAGGCGTACAGTTCGCAGTCGTTTGGAGCTGTGTTCGCCGAGGTTGTGGTGGACGTCGATACGCATATGGTGCAGGTGCGGCGCGTGGTCGCGACGTACGACATCGGAACGCTGATGAATAACAAGACCGGGCTGAACCAGTTGCAGGGCGGGATCGTGTGGGGCGTGGGTTTCGCGCTGACCGAGGAGACCGTCATCGACCCGGTGTATGGGCGGACGGTCAATGAAAACCTTGCGGAATATCATGTGCCGGTGAATGCCGATATCGGCATGCTGGACGTGACGGTGCTGAATATTCCGGACACGAAGTTCAATCCGCTGGGGGCGCGTGGGATTGGCGAGATTGGGATTACCGGCGCGGCGGCCGCGGTGGCGAATGCGATCTATAACGCTACGGGGAAACGCGTGCGGGACTACCCAATTACGCCGGACAAATTGATGCGCGCGTAATTTTTCTGGCAACTGGACTGGCGGCGTGATACAAGAGCGCACAGAAGTTTCAGGAGGTTTCTTGTGCGCTCATTTCGTTTGTACTGGCCGGCGCTGGTCGTGGCGATGATCGTTTCGTTTCTCTTTGAAGCCGCGTGGTTTTCCTACTTCATGAATGGATGGCTGGCAGGCATCGGCCGCACAATGGACTGGTTGCACCAGAGTGGCATGAATCCCGCCGTGCAGTACGCCACCGCAATGATCTGCGCATTCGTCATGGCTTCCGTTCTCTCGATTGCTATCCAGGCTTCCGGCGAGCAAACGATCAAACGCGGTATCGTGTGCGCGGCTGTGCTGTGGTTGGGATTTGTCGCGACGAGTTGGGCCACAGAGTACATCTTCGAGGTCCGCACGCTTCAGATCTACGGCATCAATGTGGGCTATTGCCTGATCGACATGATGCTGATGGGAGCGATTGTGGGCGGATGGAAGGGCAAGCCACGCGGTGTGTAAGATCCATCCGGTCGGCGAACAATAGACGAAGCAGTGTGCCATACTAAGCCAACGCTATGGCCGCTGCTCACGACCTCTCCGGGATACTTCACAGCACGTTCGGGCACCGCGAGTTTCGACCGCACCAGCAGAAGGTGTGCGAGGCTGCGGCGGCGGGCCGCGATGTATTGCTGGTGATGCCGACCGGCGCGGGCAAGAGCCTGTGCTATCAGCTCCCGGCGCTGGCGCTGGGTGGGACCGCAGTCGTAATTTCGCCGCTGATCGCGCTGATGGACGACCAGGCAGGCAAGCTGACGAGCCTCGGGTTGCGGGTGGCGCGGATACATTCCGGGCTGTCGCGCGAGGATTCGCGGCAGGCTTGCCGGGACTATCTGGCGGGGGAGCTGGATTTTCTTTTTATTGCGCCGGAGCGAATGCGGGTGCCGGGGTTTCCGGAGATGCTGGCCAAGCGCAAGCCATCGTTGGTGGCGATCGACGAGGCGCATTGCATTTCGCAGTGGGGGCACGATTTTCGGCCGGACTATCGGACGCTGGGGCAGCATCTGCCGGGACTGCGACCGGCGTCGATTGTGGCGCTGACCGCTACGGCTACGCCAGCGGTGCGACAGGATATTGTCGCGCAGTTGCAGTTGCAGAATCCGGCGGTTTTTGTCACGGGGTTCCGGCGCCACAATCTGGCGGTTGAGGTTGTGGAACTCTCCAAGCCGCAGCGCAATCCCTTTACCGCGAAGCTGCTGAAGCCGGAGTCGGCGCGGCCGGCGATTGTGTATGCGCCGTCGCGCAAGGCCGCGGAGGAGTTGGCGACGGAACTCAACCGCCAGTTCCCTGCTGCGGCGTATCACGCTGGGCTGCTGCCGACGGTGCGGGAAAAAGTTCAGACGGAGTTTCTGAACGGGAAGCTCGATGTGGTGGTGGCGACGATTGCGTTTGGCATGGGAATCGATAAAGCCAACGTGCGGACCGTGGTCCATGCCGCGCTGCCGGCGTCGGTTGAGGGCTTCTATCAGGAGATTGGGCGCGCAGGCCGCGATGGTTTGCCGTCGCGGAGTGTGCTGCTGCATGGGTTCGCCGACCGCAAGATGCATGAGTATTTTATGGAGCGGGACTATCCGCCGGCGGACGATCTGGCAAGGATTCTGGGGACGTTAGGCTATCAATTTGAACCTTCAGAGCAGGTTTTGGGGCGGTTGAAGATGGTTCCGGAGACGTTTGCGAAAGCGCTGGAAAAACTGGTCGCGCAAGGCGGCGCGACGATGGATATTTCGGGCTGCGTGCGCGCTGTCGAAGGCAGCTCGCGGAGCTGGCGTTCGGCGTACGACCGGCAAATCGCGTTCCGGCGCGAGCAGCTTGATCGTATGGTCGCCTTTGCGGAGACGGCGCAGTGCCGGATGGCGGCGTTGGTGAAGCACTTTGGCGACACCACCGACCGCAAGGGCGCTTGCGGACGCTGCGATGTGTGCGATCCGGCGGAGGCGCGTGGAAGCGTTTCGCGTAAGGCGAGTGCGGCGGAGCGGAGGGCGATGCGGGCTATTTTGAAGGCCATTGAGGGGTCGGGGCGGTCTACGGGAAAACTGTTTACGGACCTGGCGCTGACGAAGGACCGGAAAGAGTTCGATGGGTGGGTGGA
>Ga0209483_1001509_pt1 | contig 17500 bp, 19 predicted proteins | sample NGEPerA_FD_184508 | JGI IMG/M metagenome (GOLD analysis project Ga0209483, IMG submission 184508) | Arctic peat soil microbial communities from the Barrow Environmental Observatory site, Barrow, Alaska, USA - NGEE PermafrostL2-A... | ecosystem: Environmental > Terrestrial > Soil > Wetlands >... | reverse complement strand
ATCTCGTACGCGGCCAGCAACGTCTCCAATCCCTTGCGCTTGTCCAACCTGCCCACGAAGAGCAGCGTGAACATACCGTTACGGCGCAGACCCTGATGCGGCGGCGGGCTCGGGGCGAAGCGTGTCGTGTCCACCCCGTTGGGAATGACGTGATAGTCGCCAGGAAAGTAGCGGCGGACATGGTCGCACGCCGGCACGCTCACCGCGATGCACGAGTGCAGCCGTCGGAAGTAGCGGGACAAGAAGCGTCTTCCGTACTGATAGCCGAGGCTTCGGCCGGCGTAGGCGTGAAAGGTGCCGACGTTGGCCCCGTGGTGGCGGCGGAGCACAGTGAGGGGCACTGTCGGCAGCAGCGGCTCGTGATAGTGAATGACGTCGAAGCACGCGGTGTCGAGGAGCTCGTCGACGCGACGTCCGAGCGACACGGACAGTCCGATGTGCGCCAGTGAACCGTTGCCGGGCACCGGAACGCTGCGTCCCATACGGACATATCCCGGCGCGGCAACGCCCGATGTTGCGACGATGCTGGGGGCGAGCACGGTGACTTCGTGGCCGCGATCCCGCAGAGCTGCGGAGAGACCGCGCACGTGCTCGCCAACGCCTCCTGGGTAGAAGTAGTCGTACGGCGAGACGATAGCGATCCTCATGACAGCGCCACTGGCATCGCGGCAAAGCCGCTCATCCCAGGACCCGTATGTGCACCGAGCGCGGGTGTGAGCGGGATAACCTCTGCGCGCGCCACACGGGTCACCGACGCGACCGCTTCCAGGATGGACTGAGCGGCCAGCTCGTCACTGGAATGGAAGGCGAGCACCCAGAGCGGCTGGCCCTTTGGGAGCTCACGCTTGGCGATCTCGCGAAACGTGGTGAGAACATGTGATTCCGTCCGCGCCAGTGCATATCGATGCACCTCGCCCGAGCGCAGCTCGAGGATGGGACGCACGTCGAGCAAGCCGGACACGCTGGCAGCGAGCGAGGGGACGTGGCCACCACGCGCCAGGTATGTCAGCGTTCGCAGTGTTCCGAACATGCGCACGGACCTGCACGCCTCGTGCACTCGGCGGTAGACGCAGTCCGCGGTCGCGCTGGCGGTGCAGAGCTCAGCGGCAGCTCTGGCCACCAGACCCAACCGCCTCGCTGCCCACCGGAAGATAGTTCAGTACCACGCCGGTGCCGGTATCCTTCAGGACGCCAGCGAGGTCGACGGTCGACCCGGGTGCCTTGGTGATGACCTCCTTCAGATACTTCCCCAACCCCCCGTGTGTCATGGCGCGCTGGATGGGAACACCGAGGTGTGGCACATCGGCGAATTGCGGCGTGTTGTTCATGCCACGGAAGATGCCTTCCGAGAGGTCGTATCCCACCTCTCCGTGTCGATGTCGAACGCGGCGGCGAACTCGATATCGACGACGTGATATCCGCCGAGGGCGACATGCATCAGCCCCGGAACGAAATCGGCCGGATCCGCATTGCGGTAAGACTCGACACCCTGGACCAGCGAGAAGGCGCAGTTGCCCGCCCCGATGATCGCCACTCGCACGTTCTTGCTCACGTGATCACCTCGCTGAGACCTTATGTTCTCAGGGCCGCGCCAGGGAGTTGCCGCGATAGAAGAGCACTCGACAGCGACCGCACTGGAAGACCAGCCTGAGCCCGATCCGCCCGATGACGGCTTCCCTTGTGCCCTCGCAGGCCGGACACGTCGCCGTCTCGTCCTGGTACATCGCAGGAGCGGGACGAAGTGAAATGGAAAGTGGATGGGCGTGGAGAGTCGGACAGTGAGGCAACGGGGGCGTCCAGACGATCCTCGGTCGTTGGCGTTGTCGTGCCAGTCATCCCATCACCTCCAGATCGTTACGTGTTCTCTCCATATGCCCGGCAGCAGCTGCGAATCACAATGTGTCAGTAGTCGCTGGCATCGCCGGACGCCACCTTGCAGTGGAAGCTGCTGATGAGCTGATGGGTTTCATGACTCGAACACTCCGGGCACGGAGGACGCTGGTCGTGGAGCCTGTCATGCTCAGCGAAACCGACAACAAGTTCGAAACGGTGGCCGCACGCCGCGCACTCATATTCGTATACGGGCATTGCACTCTCCTCCTATTATCGGTGACCAACACTCGCAGTCAGAGCGAGGTGGGTGGTGAACCAGTCGCACGCGAGGTGTGCAACCGCCTCGAGCGCACCGGCCTCCTCGAAGAGGTGGGTTGCGTTGGGAACGATCGCGAGTCGATTCTCACATCGCAGCTTCTCTTGCGCCGTACGATTGAGCGCCAAGACAACCGGGTCGTTTCCGCCGACGATGAGGAGGGTGGCGGCCCGCACAGAGGGGAGCTGCGACCCGGCTAGGTCGGGGCGGCCTCCCCGCGAGACCACTGCTGAAACGGTGTCCGGCAAAAGGGCCGCCGCTGCAAGCGCGGCCGCGGCCCCGGTGCTGGCTCCAAAGTAGCCGAGCGCCATTCCTTTGCACTCTGGTCGATCCTGCACCCAGCGCGTCACGCCGACGAGACGCTGTGTCAGAACGTCGATATCGAAGACGTTGCGTCGATCCGATGATTCGCTCTCTGTCAAGAGATCGAAGAGCAGGGTTCCAAGCCCTGCGTTGTTGAGCGATCGCGCAACGCCGATGTTGCGGGGGCTGAGTCGACTGCTCCCGCTCCCGTGGGCGAAGATAACCATGCCCGCCGCATCGTGGGGGACGGTCAGATTCCCGTCGAGCCGGAGCTGACCGATTGGGATGGTGACGCTGTTGATGCCTCTGTGGCTCTGATACTGCAGGAGCAGAGCCACAACGCCGTCGTCGGTGACCTGTGCGAAGTCTCGGTAGAATTGGCCGACGGCGTGGAAGTCTTCGGGCGTTTCGAGGCACACGAGGTCGTCCGCAACTTTCGCCATCTCCGCGATCGTCTCGGCCGGGGCGACAGGCACCGCCAGGACAATTCGGCGAGCCCGTTCGCGGCGGAGGACCTCGATTGCTGCGCGAGCGGTGAATCCGGTGGCCAGCCCGTCATCGATGAGGATGACCGCGCGCCCCGCGACCGCCTCCCGTTGCATGGAGCCGCGGTACCGTTCGACGCGCCGGGCTACCTCGCCTTCCTCTCGCGCCGTAACGGTCTCGACCTCTGCACCGGTGAGCCCTTCGGCTGCGATCACCAATGCGTTGAAGACGCGAACTCCGCCTTCGCCGATCGCTCCCATGCCGAGCTCGGGCTGCCATGGGACTCCGAGTTTGCTAACGACAAGAACGTCGAGGGGTGCATCGAGTGACTTGGCCACCTCGAATGCAACGGGTACTCCGCCACGCGGTAGGCCGAGAACGACCGGATGATCGTCCCGAAACCTGTCGAGTAGTTGCGCGAGGCGGCGGCCTGCGTCCTTGCGATCCGCAAAAACGGCGGCATCTCTCCGTTTGCTCGGGAGAGTGACCGATGGGGCCAGCGACCTGTCCATCACATCACCTCGCCGCGACGATGCGCCGACTCCTGTGTGAGCGCATGCGCGTAACAACGCCCCATCTCATCAAGGGCCTGCTCGAGTCGGGCACGGACCTCGGCGCCGCGTCGAGCGTCGTCCACCACGCGGCACAGTGCAACGCGGGCTCTGAAATGCGCGATGACTTGATTCTCGAGCCCTTCGGCGATGCGCTGATTCGCTTGGGTTTGGTGACGCGATATCCACAACATGGCGGCTGCTCCTGTCAGTCAGTGCTGACCACGATGCGACAATGGGACAGGCCGACCCAGAGCCAAATGGCATCAGGTTCCGGGACATAGGTCCTCACTTGCCTTAACCGCTCGCCGATACTGAGAACGCACAGGAGTGGAAACCGGTCACCCGATTCCACTTCTCTTGCCGTCACGTTCCCGATCTGGCGTCGCCCGGCCCTCGACCGGCGAGTGTCGCGGCGGACGAACCGCTGCCGCTCGGCTTGAGGTCTCTCACCCTGGCGTCCAGGAGGGGCCTGACCGCCCCCAGGGGCATTGCAGCCTAATCGGGTGACGAACTGGCTTGAGATCCGACCCGAGCTCTCATCTCTAACGCACCCGCTGAACGTCGAAGTCAGTCATCGATTGGCAGCAGGACCATGGCCAGCGGTTACGGTGCATCCCGACGCGTTCACCGGTGCACCAGGGCCGGCCAAGTCCCCCGAAGTGGCGTGAATTCGATGGAGTTCTCACAACGTCAGTGAGTTAGGCGGCGAGGCCCTCCGTGAGCAGGTTCGTGAGCAGCGGTGGGCCCCTCCGGGTGCAGCAACCGCGCCATGGATTGCTGGCTTTCTGGTTCGCATGGACCAGGATTTCATCGGCTGTCTTCACCCACGCGAAGGGATGCCGGTGAGTGTTCCAGCTGTGGATGAAGCGCTGGATGGCGTCCTTGAGGTGGGGCACGCTGCGGAGGACACCGCGGCGGATCGCCTTGCGGTGCACGATCGAGAACCATGTCTCCACCTGGTTCAGCCAACTGGTGCTGGTGGGGGTGAAGTGGAGGTGGATCCGGGGATGCGTGCGCAGCCATATCTACACGTCAGGATGCGGCTGTCTCAGAGCTGCTCGGCGCCACCGTCGCCGCCTCGATGCCTGGGGGACTGTGTTTCAGCAGCGCTCGTGGGTCATCGATGCCGCCGTGCTCAGCGCCGGGGACTCCGGAGGCCACCGGCAGCCAGCGGCCTCCGGAGTCTACGCCGGCCACGGCGCGCCGGCGCTGCCCCCCCCGGGTGGTGCGGCCGAGCGACAATGCCGGTGCCGTGATCGACCCAGCCGACACCGCGCTCATCGCCGTCGACGTGCAGCGCGACTTCCTTCCCGGGGGAGCACTGGGAGTGACAGGCGGCGACGCCGTCGTCGCTCCGATACGCGAGCTGGCCGCCCACGCCGGGCTGGTCGTGGCGACCCGTGACTTCCATCCCCCGGGTCACTGCAGCTTCGCCGCCCAAGGAGGCCCGTGGCCGCCGCACTGTGTCATCGGAACATCCGGCGCCGCCCTCCACCCGGACATCAACGCCATCGCGCAGCTTATCGTGAGCAAGGGCACCGATCCGGCTGTGGAGCAGTACTCCGGATTCGACGGCACCGGCCTCGGCGACCTGCTGCGCGCCCGTGGCGTGCGCCGGGTGGTCATCGGAGGCCTTGCCACCGACTACTGCGTGCGGGCCACCGCGCTGGCAGCGTGCGGCGAAGGGTTCGCCACCACCGTGGTGCGCGACGCGGTGCGCGCCGTCGACCGCCAGCCGGGCGACGGCGAGCGGGCGCTGAACGAGATCCGTGCGGCGGGCGGCCACGTGAGCACACTGGCCGAGATCCTGGGGGCCATGCCGGTACCACGACGCCGACAAGGGGCTCTAGTGCGGCGTCCTCAACGTTGACGGCCGCAGACTCAAGGTCAAAATCAAGCGCCGAGCCGAGGGTCCTCGACAAGCTCGCCCAGCTGCGGAAGCGTTCGGGAGGAGCACGACCGGTCAAAGCCGATCGGGTCAGCGTCGGGCAGTACCTCGACGAGTGACTCAGCGCTCGGCAACCCGACGGTCGCTCCGCAGACCTGGAGCAACGTACCACGAGGGCCACACGACCGCATCACGGTGGCGTGGACGGGCGAGGGTGCGGTAGACGGCTCGCCACTGAAGGCTGAACGGGACGGGGCCTGCCGCCTGCTCAATGGGTTCTCGCGCTCGCATCACCATCGTCTTGCGCGCTCGTGTGGTCTTCGGGTCGCCTGGTTCTGCCCCTGTCGGGACGCCTGCATTGTCAGCCGGCAAGGCGGCGGGCAGAAGTGCCGAAGGTCCACGATGTGCCTGTCAAGTGGCCGTCGCATCGCCGAGGTTTTCGCCGACCCGCAAGGCCTCGATCGTTCTGCCGATGACGACGGTCAGCCTAGGGCCGAAGGCCCCTGTCAAGATCGGGACCTTCGGCCCTAGGTCGGGATTCGGAAGTGATCAGCATGGACGCCAGCTCCGGACATGGAAGCGAGCTCAGTACTGAACTCACCAAGTGCCTGGAGTTTTTTGTCGGCGCGGACTTGCCTCGTTTCGGAAGTAACAATGCGGTTGACGTAGGCGGGCAGAGACGTAAATGACTATAGTGACAATTATCAATCGCGTCGGCAGTAAAGTGCAGAACGTATGATTGCCGCCTCGGCGAGGTGCTCGGTGAACTGGCTGGTGTACAGGCGGTCGTAGAAGCCACGGCGTCCGCGGAGATCGGCGTAAGCGCCCTGCTCCACATGCGTCCGGCGTCCATCACGACGATCGTGCTCGCGTTGCGAATCGTCGAGAGCCGGTGGGCGATGACGAAGCTGGTGCGTCCCTGCCACAGCCGCGCCATGGCTTCCTGAATGGGCACCTCTGTACGGGTGTCGACCCTGAGATCGGGCCTGGTGACGCTGCGCAGCATGAAGCGTGTGCCTGCGGGCCAGCGTTCGACGGTGCGTGCCGCAGACATGGCCATCCCGCTGGCGCAGATGCCCCGAGCGGCGCCGGCCGACCTCCTGACCGATCTCCTACCCAGACTCGGACCGCAGAGCGACGGGCGCGCGCTCGTGTTCGAGGGCAATCACCTGGCCGGCATCGTGTCGCCGAGCGATGTGGCCCGCCGCCTGCAGCTCGGCGAGCTGAGGTCGGAACCTCCCCGCCTCGCGGCCTGACCGGTGCGGCGTCCTGTGGACGTCAGGGGTTTCCGGCGAGGACGGTGCATGCGTCACCACCAAGGCAGCCCTTCATGTCCCCATGCCGCAACCGAAGTCGCACGAGGGCAACCTCGAGATCGCGCGCGTCGAGACCGGCAGCAGCGGCTGCGCGCCGCACGTTCGCGCCCGCCCGCGGTGCACCGGCCTTCTCGATCAGTCTGAGGTGGGCGGCGGCTGCGAGCGCCCGCTCGTCGACCGGCAGCCTGGAGGCGAGCGGCAGCTCGCGGAGGAAGAGACGCACCGTCACCGGCCCCCATCCGGGCAGGTCGTCGAGCGCAGCCTCGAGCCTGGCCACCGTCCGGCACTCGGCGAGAAGCCGGGCGACGCGGCCGCCCCAGGCTGTGTCGAGGGTGCCGGCCAGCTGCTGCAGGCGCGTGGCGGTGCGGAAGTCGTAGCGCCGGTAGCCGCCCTGGTCGAGAAGCTCCACCAGGTCGTCCCAGCTTCGCTGGTGAACATCCGGCACGGTTCGCACCCCGGCCCTGGCCAGCGTCCGGTACGTGCGGACCGCGATGCTTGCGCTGATGCGGTTGCCGAACAGGGTCGCCGCCAGGAACCACCGCTCGATGTCGCCGGGCCGGCGGTCGAGGTCGAGGCCGAGCTCGGAGGAGAAGCGGCCTCCGAGCCGCTGCACGAGCTGCTGGGCAAACGCCCGACCGTTCATCACTGCGCCTCGCACACCGTGGCGGCGCAGCCACCTGCGTACTCCAGGTCGGCCTCCCCGTCGGCCCCCGCAAGAGGATCGATGCCCAGAACCTGATCAGGACGGCTGCCGTGGCGCTCAGAGCGTGACGGAGCCCATGAAACGCCAGCTGATGGCAGCATACGGAATGGCCGACACTCCACTATCAGCAGTGGAATTGGACCATTTGGCACCCTTGAGCCTTTCCGGTGCCACCGACCAAGCCAACCTTTGGCCTCAACCCTGGGATCAGGCTAAAAAGAAAGACGTTCTGGAGAACCGTTTGCACCCGCTCGTCTGCCTCGACCATTTTTCGCTCAACACCGCCGTGCAGGCCATCACGTCCGAGTGGGTGGCCGCATACAGCAGGTACGTTGCCTGAGTTCCGCTACGTCCGTTACTGTCGCGGTTGCTCGCGATGGTAGCGCGCGGTGCCAGGCCGGATGCGCCATTGTTCCCACCCATGAGTGACGAATCTCCGTCACGGGGGTGGCTGACGCGCAACGTCGTCGTGCTCTCTGGCGTCAGCTTTCTTCAGGATGCGGCCAGCGAACTGCTCTACCCGATCCTGCCAATCTTCTTGACCGTCCAGCTCGGGGCCCCCGTTGCAGTCGTCGGCATCATCGAGGGAGTCGCTGAAGGCGCCGCTTCGCTCACCAAGCTGGTGACCGGCCGGCTCAGCGACCGGCGGAGTAAGCGTCACTTCATCGGTCTGGGTTATGGCGCCGCCGCTCTCGGCAAGATCGTCATCGCGTTTGCCAGCGTTTGGCCAGTGGTAATGGCAGGACGCGTCATCGATCGCCTGGGCAAGGGCGTGCGGGGAGCGCCACGGGATGCGCTGCTCATGGACGGAGCCGCGCCGGGGACGCGCGGACGGATCTTTGGTTTGCACCGTGCCGCAGATACTACTGGCGCCGTAGTCGGTCCGCTTCTGGGGCTCGGCGGGTACGAACTGTTGAGCAACAAGGCCGACCTTCGCCCGCTGTTTCTCATCGCAGTGGTGCCCGCGGTCCTCTCGGTTCTACTCATCGCGGCGGTGCGCGAGTCGCCACGACGTGCCGAAAAGAAGACGATAAAGGGACGGCGCACGGAGACCATGAGGAGTCTCCAGCGCCCGTTCTGGCGGACGATCGGCATTCTCATCGCGTTCTCACTGCTCAACTTTCCCGATAGCCTTCTGCTCCTGCGCGCGCACGAACTTGGCCTCGGAGTGGTCGGGGTGGTACTCGCGTACGTCCTGTATAACGCGGTGTACGCCGTTGCCAGCCTTCCGGCCGGGTCATTGACCGACCGCGTCCATCCATCCCTCGTCTTCGCGCTCGGCCTGGTGTTCTTCGCCATCGGCTACGTGGGACTCGGCCTGGCGAACACCAGTGCATGGGTGTGGGTGGTGCTCCCTCTCTATGGAGGCTTCACTGCGTGCACAGACGGTGTTGGCAAAGCCTGGATTGCTGGGCTCGTGGGCAGCGGCCGGCAGGGGTCCGCACAGGGCATCTATCAAGGCCTGACCGGTGGCACCATTCTCATCGCCGGTCTCTGGGCCGGCCTCGCCTGGGGTGGTAACGGTCGACTGCCTCTTCTCGTTTCCGGCTTCGGCGCTGTTGCGATTGCTGCGGTGATGGTGATGATGCCCCGCCTCCGTCAGACTGCGGTCACGGTTGGCGTTGTCCGCGGGTCATCTAATTCTGCATCGCTCTAGCAGGGCGGTGAACTTCGACTCGTAGCGGCGTCCCCGACGGTATGGGCTGGTGGCCGAGGGACATCGCCGCCGACCGGATGCCCGCCGGTTCCTGCGGAGCTCCCCGGGAGCGCCTGCTCCCTGCTCTTCAGGCGGAGGCAGCGTCCAGCGCGGTGATCCGGATGACGTTGTACACCGCCCCGGCCATGAGGAACCAGGCTCGGTTGCGCCTCACTCTGATGTAGCGCAGCTTGCGTCCTCCGGCGATCGTCTTCATCCAGCCGAACGGTTCCTCGATGCGCTTGCGGATGCGCAGGCTGATCAGGTGGCCCTCGTGCCGCGTGGTGCGACCATCGATGGCACAGCGACGGTTGGTGTCGTGCTGGGCTACGTGCGGCGTCACGCCGAGATCGCGACAACCGGCGACGAAGTTCTTGGTCTCATAGCCCTTGTCGCCGGCCACGGTTCGGCGACGAGCGCAGGCGGCGCAGCAGTTGCAGCGCGGTCTCTCGTTCCGCGTAACCCGTCGCCTCGGTCAACTCCATCCCCGCGATCAACGCGTTGCGGTGCTCCATCAACAGATGCCCCGCATAGCTGAGCTTCGCCGGTTGCCCGTCGCCTTTCCGGGCCAAGCGCGCCTCGGGGTCGGTGGTCGATTGATGCGTCTCGTTGCTGCGCCGCTCACCGTGATAGTCGACCTCGGCGTTGCGCCCCGGCCCGGACGGACGGTGCCGCCACCATCCTTGAGCCGGAAGCTCTTGTGTGAGGCCCAGGCCTCGAGCAGGGTGCCATCAACACCGAAGTGCTCACCGGAGAGATACCGGCGCAGGTGCGCCTGCCGCACGAGCGCCGCGAAGAAGCGATCCGCGATCTCCTGCTTGAGCAGCCGCTCCTGATTCTTGGAGAACGTGCTGTGATCGAAGCCCTCGTCGTCGACGTTGAGATCCAGGAAGTACTTGAAGAGCAGGTCGTGGCGCAGCCGCTCGCAGAACTGGCGCTCGCTCCGGATGGAGGGCAACGCCATCAGCACGCTCGCCTTGAGCAACTGCTCGGGAGGCACACTCTGCCGGCCAGTGGCCGCGTACATGGCGTCGAACTCGGGGTCGAGGTCGGCCAGGACTGTCTCGACCACCTGCTTGACGCGCCGGGTCGGGTGGTCTGGCGGGATCATGCTGTCCGGCGTCAGGGTGGACAGCATCGTCGTCTGCGGATCAGTGGTGCCGCGCATGCTGGATCTCCGAGAGGACGCTGACGGCGCTGCTCGAAGACTCGCACACCCGAGTCACCTTGGGGCTAGCGCGCTGACACCGAAATAGGATGACGTTTCGGGACGTGCGAGGATGATCCCGGCATGGCTAATCGTCCCGCCTCCGCCTCCGCCCTCGCCATCGACGACGACAGTCGGGCTGCCCTGACCACCTGGATCCTCACTCTCCGCGCTCACCCCTCAGCAGTCACTCTACTCCCAGCGGAAGTACCGAACGGCCACGAACGCAAAGACGAGCGTGTAGCACGCGAGGGTGACCAACGTCGTCACCGGAGGTGCCTGATTAAACACCGAAGAGAGAATAGCCCGTACCGCGGCGCCGCTTGGCGAATACCACATGATGACCTGCAGCGGCCCACCGACCTGCACCGGCTGAATCCACAAGCCCGACAGGAAAAGGAGAGCGAACATGAGCACCCCAGCGATGCTGGTGGCCACGGTCTGCGTCGGAGCCAAAGCGACGACAACCAAGCCCAGCGAGAAGATCTCAGCAATGGCGAGTGCGATGGAGAGGATGAAGAGCGGGATGTCAACGGTGAGTTGCGCACCGAAGATCGCCGCACCGCCGACAATGGTGATGACGATGGCCACCGCAGCCAACACGAGGTCGAGGATCAATTGCACGCCGAGAAGTCGTGACGGGTGCACCGGCGTTGTAGAAATGCGTTTCAGCCAGCCGATCTCGCGGTCCCTCACAAGCGTGTTCGGGAGGGAGATCGCTATGAAGATGAACGAAACGACCATGATGGTCGGGATGTAGAGATCGATTACCGTCAGGCCGCTGTTGCCGACATTCCCCGGGACCTGCCTGCTGATCAAGCCGAAAACGACCAGCAAGATCGCCGGAAGCCCGATGCCGAGACCGAGAGCATAGGGCTCACGGAGAGAGAGCTTCGCCTGCACCTTAAGCAACGCGCCGAGCTGAGCACGCGACCGACGGCTGCGTTTGGTCGGCCCAAAACTCGGCGTCATACCTGGACCTCTTCCGATACTGTCGACGCGGTGTCCCTGGTCAGCCTGATGAACGCATCATCGAGATTTCCATGTCGTGCCTCGAGCTCCGACACCTTGACTCCCTTGGCCGCGAGCGCATCGATCAGCGATGCGGCCAGATCTCCTGTCCCCGTGACCGTCACATAGCGTTCCTTTCGCTCCACCACCTGGACACCGTGGACGGCGTACAGCGCCTCGTCGTCCACGGGTTGTGATGGGATAAAGCGCACTCTATTCACCCCTGCTTGAGCGGCGATCGCTTCGGGGGTGTCCAGAGCTCTGAGGCCTCCCCGGTCGATCAGCGCCACGCGGTCGCAGAGGGTCTCGGCCTCATCCATGAAGTGGGTGACGAGGATCACGGTGACGCCACGCCCCTTCATTCGTTCGATCAGCGCCCAGGTGTCTCGCCGTGCCTCGGGATCCAGTCCGGTGGTCAGTTCATCCAGGATGGCGATCTTGGGGTTCCCCACCAACGCGAGCGCTATGGACAGCCGTTGTTTCTGGCCGCCTGACAAGTTCTTGAACGCGACACGCGCGAGGTGCTTGATTCCAAGGGAGTCAAGCACCTCCTGCGGATCCAGTGGGCTCGGATAGAAGGAGGCAAAGAGGTTGAGAGCCTCGCCCACCCTCAAGCGTGGCGGCAGTGCGCTCTCCTGTAGTTGGACACCGACAAACTCCCTAATCTGGTCTCTGTCGCGCTGCGGAGATAATCCGTAAACGCTGATGGAGCCTGAATTTGGGACCCGGAGACCCGAGATGCATTCGACCGTCGTCGTCTTGCCGGCGCCGTTGGGGCCGATGATCCCGAAGATCTCGCCTTCCTGAATGGAAAAGGACACATTGTCGACGGCCAGGACGGTTCCGTACCGTTTAACTACATTCTCGATCGTGACGGCGGGTTGTTCGCCACGCGGGTTGCGGGCGGGGTGGAGCACGTACTGAAGTGTAGGCTGGCGTCCGGGAACCAGCCGGGGACCTCGGAGCGCCGAGTCGATTGATGCCGGGCTCGGCCAACCGCCCTCCGCAGGCCTACGAGCCGAAAATCAACGACCTGCTCCGGGCTATGCGCCCATGCCGTGAGCAGACTCGGACGAGTAGTTGGCCAGGTCAAGGCTTCGGGGCTGGCTGCTCGCACGCGATTTCGGAACCGCCGCCAGACAGCGGGCAAGATCATCCGCAAGATCTCGCATGCTCTCAGCGGGCGTCCGAAGGATCGCCGCGCTGCCGTGGACAAGACCGGCCGGCGCCGCGCCGAAGGCTTTCAGAACAGCATCTGCCGGCAGCTGCGCAACGTCATCCTGGCTTGCTGCCATCCGGGCGAGGCGGCGTCTGCAGGCTCTGCATCGCCGTCACACCACCTGGCAGTTCCTATGCTGCATCGCCTCAGTAGTCCTCGAGAGGCCGATCCGTGAATGCCCGAGCATACGCGGGGTTCTCGATCGACACCTTCCGATGGTCTCCGTCGTGGATCACGACGAAGTCACGGGCGTCGGCGTCCGGGCTGCCGAACCTGATCACGACGTTGGCGCCGGCGGCCACCGCGTCCACCGTGCCGGAATCCTCCGTCGCGATGGGTACGGCGTGCTCACTCGGCACGACGATGGTGTGCACCCTCGCACTTCCGCTACGCGTGATGGTCAACGTGGTCATCGCTTGCCTCCAGGTGAACGGTTCTGCCCGACCGCTACCCTCCGGGATGGATGAGCTCGAGCTCGGCCGGAAGGTGCTTGACGCGTTGTGGCTCCAGCATTGCGGGCCTCCACCCGCCGTGGCCGTTTGTCGCAGGACGCAGCGGCTCGGCCGTCGCAGCCGACGCCGGAGCTGGTGGAGCGAAGCGCGGGCGCGCACGTGGCGCCGGTGCTCGAGCCGGCTCTTCTACCGGCGTCTGACTCCTCGCTGCCGCCAGCAGCATGCGCTGCTCCGCCGCGGCGATCGTGCGTCGCACCTGCTGTGCCACATCGGGGTTCACCGAGATCGAATCGATGCCGAGTTGCACGAGCTTCTCAGCAAATTCGGGATGGTTCGATGGTGCCTGACCGCACAGCGACGATGTGATGCCCGCGCCGCGGGCGGCGGCGATGATGCGGCGAATGGCGTCCAGGACAGCTCCGTCGGATTCGTCGAAGAGCGGGGCGCACACCTCCGAGTCGCGGTCCACGCCAAGCATGAGCTGGGTGAGGTCGTTACTGCCGATGGAGACGCCCTCGATGCCCATCGCCGCGTACTTCGGGATCCAGTACGCCACGGACGGTACCTCGGCCATCACCCACACGGGCAGCACGCGCCGGTCGGCGACCGGGCTCTGGTCCACCACGTCGAGGCACGCCTCCAGCTCCCAGGCGGTGCGCACGAACGGAATCATCAGGCGGACGTTCGGTGTCTCCTCCACAACGCGGGCGAGCATTTCGAGCTCGAGCCGGAAGAGATCCGGCTCCTTGACGTACCGGTAGCAGCCGCGGTACCCGATCATCGGGTTCTCCTCGTGCGGCTCGAAGCGATCGCCGCCCTCGAGGTTGCGGAACTCGTTGGTGCGGAAGTCAATGCTGCGGTACACAACCGGCCGCGGGAAGAAAGCCTTGGTGATGCGGAGCACTGAGGCCGCCATTGCGTCGATGAAGGCCTTCTGCTCACCGCGCTCCATCAGCAGCCGCGGGTGCACGCCCTTGAGCGCGTCCGTGATCATGAACTCGGCACGCAGCAGACCAACGCCATCGACGGGCATCGCCGCGACGTGCTCAGCGTTGTCTCCAATCGCAAGGTTCACGTACAGCCTCGTGGCCAGTGCCTGAGGCACCATCGCGGCACCATCAGGCGACGCCGACACCGCCGTCGTCGTCGTGACCCCGCCAGTCTCGACAACTCCCTCGGTCACCAGGCCCTTGGCGCCGTCGACCGTCACCACCTCGCCGTTGCGCAGCACCGTGGTCGCGTTGTGCGCGCCGACCACGCAGGGAACACCGAGCTCGCGGCTGACGATGGCGGCATGACAGGTCATGCCGCCCGCGTCGGTGACCAGCGCCGCCGCACGGCGCATGGTAGGAACCCAATCGGGGTTGGTCATCGGCGCCACCAGCACCTCGCCGGCGCGCAGCTGGGCGCCCTCCTTTGCCGAGCGCAGCACCCGAACCGCTCCGGACGCGTGTCCCGCCGATGCGGCGAGACCACGCACCAGCACCCGGCCAGCCTCAGCCGCCGGTGCGGTGGCGACGCCGACCGCGGTGATCGGACGCGACTGCACGAGGTACGTCGTCCCCTTCTCGATGGCCCATTCGATGTCCTGGTGGCTGCCGTAGTGCTCCTCGACGCGCATCCCCAGGCTGGCCAACTCAATCGCCTCCTCGTCGCTGAGAACGCGTTTGGTTGCCTGCTCCGGATCGAGCGTAATGCGCAGGTCGCGGCCGTCCGGTCCGCGCACGATGGCCTCCGACTTGGTGCCGATCCGGGCATGCAGCATGTGAGGCCCGCTCTTGGAGAGCACGTAGGTGTCGGGCTCGACCTGGCCGCTCACCACCATCTCGCCCTGCCCAAAGGCGGCTTCGATCACCATGCGGTCTGGATCACCGGTGGAGGGATCGATGGTGAACATCACCCCCGATCGATCCGAGGCGACCATCTCCTGGACGATCACCGCCAGGCTGGGCTCCTCGGCCACCGTCTGCTTGGCGCGGTAGAAGATGACACGCTGGCCGTAGAGCGATGCCCAGCACTTGACCACGCTGGCCAGCACCTCCTGGTCACCGGCGACGTTGGTGAAGGTCTGGTTCATCCCCGCGAACGACGTCCCCTCGGTGTCCTCGCTGGTACCCGACGAGCGCACGGCCACGCGCACCTCGCGCCCGAGGGCGTGATACGCGTCGAGGATTGCAGAGGCGAGCGCCCGTGGCACCGGCGTCGACCCGATCAGCTCCTGCGCCGCGGTCGCCGCCCGCTCCAGGCTGGCCGGATCGTCGGCGGCGACGCCGGCGATGAGAGTCTGCAGCTTCTCCCGGACCCCGCTCTGTTCGATGGCATCGACATAGGCCGCTGCAGTGATGACGAAACCAGGCGGGACCGGCATGCCGGCCTGTGTGAGCTCACCGAGATTGGCGCCCTTCCCCCCGGCGACCGCCGTGTCGTGGACGCCCAACTCCTCGAATTTGCGTAGGTATTCCACGGTGCTTCTCCTCTTTGGGTTCTCGCTCGATCGTCCCCGCCGGGCCGCTGAGTCACAAGGGCCATACGTCACGGAGCCGCAAGGACCCACGGCATCCCTCGCTCGCTTGCCCGGCTCGCTGCGGATGGAGCTGCCGCCCGGCGGTCTACGCCAGGCGGTCGAGGCCGATCAAGGTCGAGAGTGATGGACCTTTTGCTGTCCAGCGGCAGCCCGCAACCGAGACGTTCGGCCCTGGCTCCCGGTGTGACCGAGAGCCCGATGATGCCCTCCTCCGGACGTGACGGAGAGTTCGGCAAATCGCTGAACGCGCCAAGCGTTCGGAGTTCTCTTCTGTGTGTCAGGCTGCGGCGGGAGGACGCTCGGAGCGGAGATCCGCGAGCTGCATGCGACGGGCGACGTCGCTCGGCGACACGATGCCCACCAGCTGGTCGCCGTCGAACACGAGGGCACGCCCGTCGCTCTGGGGACCGAGCTTGGGCAGCAGATCCGTCAAGAGGTCAGTCGGCGCCGCGATGGGAATCTGCGTCAGCGGCATGGCGATCTCCGCGGCACGCACGCGAGAGCGCTCGGGCCGGGGCACACGCTTCATGCCCCGCAGCGTCACCAAGCCCTCAATGCGGCCGGCGATATCGTGGGTGGGAAACGTCGTGAAGTGGTAACGCATCGCGTACTGCTCGACGAGCAGCTCCACAGTGATCCACCCCGGCACCACGACGGGGTTGGATGACATCACGTCGCCGACGGTCACCCCCTCGAGGACGTGGCGCACGGTCTCACCCTGCACCTCAGCCCGGCTCGCCGTCTCGAGGAACCAGCCGATGAAGACCAGCCAAATGCCGCCGATGTCGCTGGTCATGAAGAAGTCGATGACACCTGCCGCCATGAGGAAGAGCGCGAATAGGCGCCCCCCGAGCGCCGCTGACCTCGTCGCTGAGGCACGGTCGCCACGGCGCGCCCAGAGGATGCCGCGCAGGATGCGGCCGCCGTCGAGCGGGAAGGCGGGCACGATGTTGAAGACCAGCAGCGTGACGTTCACCATCGCCAGCCACCACGCCACGACCACCGCCAGGGCGGGCGCTCCCACCGCGTCGAGGACAGCGGCGATCGCGTAGAAGAGGCCGGCCAAGACGAAGGTTGTCGCCGGTCCCGCCACCGCCACGACGATCTCGGTCCGTGCCGACCCCCAGTCGCCCTTGATGTGGGAGACGCCGCCAAAGACCCACAAAGTGATGCCCTCGACGGCGACGCCCCGCTGGCGCGCCATGAGCGAGTGGGCCAATTCGTGCGCCGTGAGCGAAGTAATCAGGAGGAGAGCCGCACCGGCGCCGACCAGCCAAGCGACAAGTGCCGGCGTTCCTGGCGCCGCTGGCGGGATCACGCCCACGGCCACGCCCCAGGCGAGGATCGCGCCGATGACGAGCACACTCCAATGCGCTGAGATGCGGATGCCGGCGATGCGCGCGATCGGAATACCCTGGTTCACGGCCGTGTCTCCTCGCTCTCTTGCCGGCTCATCGTCACCTGAGGCGAGGCGGCATGCCAGGGCCGTTGGTCCCTCACCTTCGGAGCGGATGGCAATAGCGTCGAACCCTGCTGCAACCACACCGCGCTGAGCCCGGGCCCGAGCTCGGGATCCTGCCCTCAGGTTGGGGGTTCCGATCCGCCAACTCCACGGCCCAACGTCCCTAATGCCGGGCCACGGGACCACAAACGGCGATCTCCGGGACTAAGGGCCCTGGCGAGCCGTGGGCTCAAGGCGCATCGTGGACTCGACATTGGAGGAGGCTGAGCAATGACCAAGGAATCGCATGCGATCAGGGTCTGGGCACGTCGAGGCGGGCGGCGCACCCTCGAGTTCAGCCTGGATGCCCTCGACGCACGGGAGATCGGGCTCGCTCGCGTCCACGACCTGGAGTTGGACTCCTCGGTCGACGAGATCGAGATGCGCGAGCACACTGTCCTCACCGAGGAGGCCGAGGAGCCCCATGGCACGCGCGGAACGATCCGCTGGGTCCGCACCGAGGGCCGGTGGCGGCGTCTGCCCGATGCCAA
>Ga0209483_1001508_pt1 | contig 17506 bp, 15 predicted proteins | sample NGEPerA_FD_184508 | JGI IMG/M metagenome (GOLD analysis project Ga0209483, IMG submission 184508) | Arctic peat soil microbial communities from the Barrow Environmental Observatory site, Barrow, Alaska, USA - NGEE PermafrostL2-A... | ecosystem: Environmental > Terrestrial > Soil > Wetlands >... | reverse complement strand
GTTCGAATCTGGGACATAACGCGGAGGCAAGAGGTGTGGAATTTTTCGGGACACCAAGGGCTCACGTCAGCTTTTTCTCCGGCAGCGTTTTCACCAGATGATAAGACTCTAGCTCTAGCCCAAGGCAACATCATTCATCTCTTTTCGTTGACGACTGGAGAATCAAAGGATCTGACCGTGCCTATTTGGGCGCCGACGTGTTTGGCATTTAGTAGTGATGGTAGTCAAGTCGCAGCCGGAAGTTTCCTTGGGCGCATTGATCTGGTTTCGATCCGCGACGGGAACATCAAAACCTTGTATGACCCGGCGCTGCCGTCCGGTCAGCAGATCCAGCAGCAGACTGATAGCGGCCAAATGATCGAATTTGTTTCCTCTCTTTTTTTTCTTGATTCAGTACACGAGTTAGTGAGCGGGTCAAACAAAGGCGTGATAAACACGTTTGATTTCGGCATCGCCGACCGGGACCCTAAGAACCCGCCCGTATCCTCGGTGCACGTCGATGGGATGGTGGGTGCCTTCGCAATGTCGAGTGGCGAATTGATCGCCGCGGGTACGAACTCAACATTCAGTTCCGTCCGCGTGTGGAGGGTCGCGGATCAGAAGGTCCTTATCGAGAGACCAGACTGTAATACCGACATAAACTTGCGAAATTTTGCCCTTAGCTCATTTGGGGGCCTTACAGCTACCAGTTGCGTTAATGCGGAAGCAAAAACCCTTACATATCAGCTGTGGAGCCTGCCATCAGCGGATGCCCTCCCTTTTCCAGAGGGGCTTCGTGGAGTCAACATTCATAATCCGATTGCAATCAGCGCCGATGGGAGCGTGTTGGCGGTTTCTGGTGAAGACAACCGATTGATAGTATTGGATCTCAATTCAGGTCTCCCACCGATGCAAATGGAAGAGAGCCCCGTACACCCCGTCGAGGCGATCCAAGCGATTCCGAAGACCCACGAGCTGGTAATTTGCACCAGAACTCAGACCGCAATATGGAAGAACGATGGAACAACCACAGTGCAGACCTTCTACTCAAATTCCGGCCCGTACGCTTTCAGTCCTGATGGCATATGGATGGCGTACTTCGACAGGATGTACAAACTTCATGTCGTGAACCGCGTAAGTGGGAAGGAGCTTGGCAACCCAATTAGAGAGGACAATGCCGAGGAGTATGCTCGACACAACGCTGGCTTTTACAATTTCCGAATCGCAGTGAGTACGGAAGGTCCGACAGTCTTTTGGATGGAGGGCGGAGGATTTTCAGGGTACGCGAAATTCTGGAAAGCAGGAGATCAAACGGAACATATCCTGTGCGACACCGCCAATCGGGGCGAACTCGTCGTAAGTCCATCCAGCAGCTACGTTGTCGTAGGCTGCAACCGGGGGCAAATCGGCTTTCAAAGTAGCCAAGTCCTTCTGTTTCGGGTTCGAGATATGCATTTGATTGACGAGGCATACGGAGATTTTAGTAGCGCAGGATTTCAAAAACAATCCACAGTAACCGGTGTTGCCTTCACATTCGACGAACGACGTTATCTCTTGGCAATGAATAATGAGATCCAAATCAGAAGCACTGAGAGCAAGGCCCCGCTCCCCCCAATTCGCAGCGACTTGAGCAAAGGCAAGGTCTATGTCGGGCCGATAGCCATCTCCCCGGATGGCAAGTTTATCGCGACGCAAGCAGCGACCGTCAGTTTCTCGAACTCTAGCTTCTCTGAACAAATCGAAATCCTAAGTGCTGAAGGTAAGAGTCTTAAACAAATTAATGTCCCAACTCTTTGTAAAAGCATTGTCTTTATTTCAAACATGATAGCCGTAGGTCTTCAGGACGGTACAACCACTTTGTACACAGTGCCTGACCTCGAACCCAGGGTTACACTTGTCCATCCGGATGGATGGGTCGCGGTTTCGCCAAGCGGTCTTTTCGACGGAAACGCGGAGGCCCTACACTGGGTGGGCTGGCGGCGCAGTGACCAGCGAGCAATAGTGCCCTTGGATCTTCTTTATGACAATTACTTTCGCCCGGATCTCTTGAATGCCATCATCAATAAGAGATATGCCCCCCGCCCAAACGTCTCTCAGGCGAGCTGGGCCTCGGCTCGCTTGAACTTATGATGGAACAAGGCTATGCCTACCTCGACCCCACTCAGGACGCCACGTATCTATGTTTTTCCGATCCACCTCAAGCGCTTGATGTCTATTCAGACGGTGCGCCGCTGTCATTCGCTGCCAACCAAATTGACCGCGGCACCAGCGCCGCCTGCCCCTGGCGAGTGAAAATTCCAGCTAACGCTGCGAAAATTGAGAACGCGAAAAGGCCGGGAAATAGTCTCAGCCACTGCCCGATCGTGCGCAGTCCGGCGTCGGATCACGCTGTCCAGGGAACGCTGCATGTACTAACGATCGCTATAAGTAGCCATGGACCCAAGAGCACCTATGCCGCCTTACCTTCGGCCATCCCAAGTGCACTAGCATTGGAGAAACTCTTTGCTTCTCAACCGAGAGGCCTTGGCCATCCTTTCCGCGACATCATCGTCGAGTCTGGTTTGCGAGATGGGGAGATACCTCCGACATTGGCCAATATCCGAGACTCATGGTCAAAGATGGCGAGGTCGATTAAGTCCGATGATACAGTCTTCCTATTTTTGTCAGGGCATGGTCTCGTTCCTCCGGGAACGGAATCGTTTTACTTTGCTCCTCTCGACTTTGACCCAACAACTCTCTCGACCATCAGGAACACGGGTTTAAATGTGGCCATGCTTGCAGACATGCTGCGTGCGATGCCCGCTAGACGTGTCGTAATCGTAATAGACGCCTGCCAGTCTGGCGCGGCTGTAACCTCACTGGCCAAGGTCGCTGAGGTGAAGGCGAATGTTGAGAAGGCGAGAAACGCGAATCGCCCCGTTGGCGTGTATGTTTTGGCTTCCGCGACTGCTTTGCAGAACGCGACGGCAAGTCCCGAGGGCGACGTCGGTCCTGTCGCTGAGGCGATTCTTAAATTAGCGACGCCAGAGAAACAAAGGGAGGCAACCCGCGTGTCCGCTGGGCAGGTCCTTGATCGGATTTGCACCAGTCTACTAAGTAAAACGGCCCAAACACCGCTCATTCACTCGAGCGGAACCAATTTCGATCTGATTGAGCAGCGTTACTAGACTGTTCTGGAGTGCAACGTGAGTCGACCTGTGATCGCCTTCTGTATCCTGTCTGCGTCGCTGTGTATGTTTGTTTCACAGTCACCTGGTCAAGTCAGCCAGAACGCGAGCAGAGTAGAAATCAAGGAGGTCCGGCCACTTAAAACCACCGGTGGGACTCAACTGCAGCAGGTTACGGTCAGTCTCGACTTTCCGGGCTGGTCCTCGATTTACGTTGATGGCTACGGCGAGGTCCCCTCCAAGACGGCCCTAACCTACGTTACGGACGGCTCACGACTTACAATACGCGCGAGCTCAGGAAAGCCTCCATTGACCGATCAAATGCTGTCAGCTACGGCGATAAGCATGGGTGCGGATCTCGATCCCGTCCCGAGGGATTCATATAAGTATTTTGGAGGCAATGGTCCGGCACCGACCACCCACTTCCGTGTCGCACAAGCTGGCGTGTTGTCGCAACGATTCCTTTTCCCGCCTTATGTTTATACGCATAACTCGAACACTTTCTCTGAGACTCGCTACCACCGTTTGACTGTGGACGAACGAAATCTAATCGTCGAAGTCGCGGCCCAGTTGTCTTTTCCCTCCGATTCTGCCACCAACGCGGGATTCGAACTGAGGTATGCCGTGCGTGAACGAAGAAAAGGAACCGATTGGCTGCCTGAACCCAGCTCCAGTGGCGCTCAAGCAGCAAGTAGCTTCATCGTAGATTTGATCCAAGAACTAACTAGGAACGAATAAGTGATCAAGACGAAAGCCCGTGTTCTCCTTTCGCTAACCTTGCTCTGCGGTTTTGCAATCTGTTGCTCCTTCGTAGGTCTTTCGTTGTATAGCGGGATAATCGATACCAGAAATTTGGGCGACACGTTCGGGACACTCGTTGCCGTCTATTCTCCTAACCTAGCCCTTCTGTTGGGGGCCCTTCAAGCGGGAAAAGGTGACAACGGCCGAGCATCGAAGAACGGGTTCGTTCTCGCGCTAGTCTCAATTGTTGTTTGGAATCTGTTAATGGTGCTTCGCGTGGCTTGGTTTGCGAGCACGGGGTTTACCAGCAGAGAAGATCCGCTTGTCAGTGTTCTTGAGTTTTGGAAAGTAATCGGCGGCACTGCTTCGGTCCTCGTGGTGGGCCCGATAGGGTTCTATATTACGAAGCACGAGCTGTAGGGTCAGTTCTCAGAGGCCAGAATCATGGCAAGAGATCCGTCCATCCTCATACTTCTTGGACTCGTTCTCATAAGTACGTCGCCGCAGTCGAACACCCCAATCACTCGCGGAGGAATTGTCAGTGGAGTTGTGACGGACGACTCGCATAGGCCGGTTCCGGGACTCACTGTTGTGGCGCAGCCACCTGGTGATCCTCATACCAGTGCCTCAACCCGGACGGATGTTGATGGTCGATTTCGGTTGGCGGTCGAGTTTGGAAAGTACGTGGTCCTCACGATGGACGAGCACGGGAACTTCTCTGACTGCCATCTTAATTTGTTCTCCTGCGACCTTCCGCTCGTAGAAGTCAGTCCCACTTCACCTGCAACAGACATTGTGCTGAAGACACGTAAGGCCGCACGAGTACACGGCACAATTAAGGATCGGGCGACGGGAATGGAAATCAGCAATGCCTCGGTTCTCTTACGACGAGGCGACAACTACTCCAAGGGATTTACCGAGACCACAGGTCCCACTTTCTCATTGGTGGTCCCTGCTGATGTCGAGCTAACTTTTAGTGTCTCCGTCTATAAATACCGGTTATGGACTTATCGGGCGCCCAAGACGGACTACGCCACATTGCGGGTCGCTCCAGGACAAGACATGGTATTGGATGTCGAAATGGTGCGGGTTGATCAGTAGTTTGTCGATTGAACCGCTCCTAAACTCCAACACTCGAGTAGGACCTGAACGGTCTCGGGTTACTACACTTATTACGGATGAACCCGAACACCCAAGCTCACAGTAGACAAGATCCCGCTCTTTCACGTTCCCTTCATGGCACTTTCGCGGCATAGACGATGATTCCCTAGGTGCCACAGTCGCGACCTAGCATTTACTCGGTGCTCACTGCTATTCGTAGCGCAACGCGACCATTGGGTCCACACGCATCGCGCGCCGCGCCAGAATCTAGCTACCAGGGCCACAACCATGAGAAACAAAGGGAATTGAGACATGGGAATGCTACGATTTCAGCGGAAAAAGCAAACTGCCCATTCTAGTTCAGGTCAAAATCTATCGTTTTCAGAGGCGTCTTTACTGCTACGCTCCATCGTCCCTGATTCTGCGTTAATTGAATGCTCTGTACATTTACCCAGAACAGTTCATGGCCGGCTAAGCCAACAACGTTGTTGAGCGCAGGACAAACGGCATTGTCGCTCACATCGAAACTGGTGTCTTTCGCAAATTTGATGCGGGTGTTTTTCAATGACAATTCCGTGTCCTGATTGAGCGTAATGCTGACATGGGTTCCTGCCTTCGAAATGTTTTGGATAGCGCTCAAGAGAGGCGCTAGAGATGGATCGACAGGAAGTCCGGAAGTGGTGAGCGCCAGCGCCAGCGTCGGACCCGGCAGCGTTACGTTGTCACCCAGATTGTTGAACATCTGAATTCCCACCAGCAGGGGATTGGCACGGGCAGATTTAGCCTGGGAGATCAGTTGCGTCACCTGATCTAGGGTGAGAGTTGAGATTTCGGCAGCGTCGCTCATTGATTTACCACCTTTCTCGAATATGCGGTTTAGTTCTTGGAAGCTTCCTCTTGGCTCTTTTCATGCGGCTTGACCGTCGAGCGGATTACGACGAACCTGTTGAGCATGTCAAACCAAAACGGTGCGCCCAATGAAATCGCACAAGCCGTTATCAACCAACCGAACAGAGATTGGAGAACAAAAAATATCCATTCTCCGAGCCCGCGTGGGGCCTTAATATGCCAGCCCATCGGCAGTCCGTAGTCGCTGATACTCTCGACATTAGCTTTGAGCGAAGCGTCCCGGTCAATCTGACCATCCTTTGTCTGATGGGTCTGGAGATAGCCCTGCGCGGCTGAAACCATCGCGTCCCTCTCTGCCTTGTGGGTCCAGAGATCGTTGGCAATGGAAATCGAATTGACGTTGATCACTCCGGCCAGGACGAAGCCCAGACAGAAAACGATTAGTTGTGAGCGTCGCTTGTACCAGCCTGAGACCCGATCCATCGTGCTGTTGAACCAGTTCTCAATGCTGCCCCTGAGTTTATCAACGTCCTCTCCGACGACATTCAGCATCGCCGTTAATGCATTCTTCACCTTCGCGTTTGTCATCTTGCCAACCGAATCACGGAAACTGATCGCAGGACTTTCGGGTGCCACAATCCCCAGAATCGCAAGAGCGAAGTTCCGCGATGGAATGTATGAAGGGAGGTTGGATTTGTCCGCTGCCGCCGGGTTGTAATCCCCTTTGAAAAGGCCGTTAATCATCCCGTGTTGGTACAACTGCGTGACTATTCCAGTCCCGTCTTTGTCGTCGAGAAGTTCACGTATCCCCTGCTCAAGATCGGTAGCCCTGTTTTTCAACTGGCGCTCGATCAGTTCGTTGATAGCGGAGCAAATCAGGCTCAGAAGGAGATACGTAAAGATCATGGCGATTGCGATGTCCAACATCTCGGAGCCGAACATGTTTATCTCCTTTACGATCAGAACAACGAAGGGCGAGACGCGCCGCCCAGTAGCGAGGTGTTGACGTTCGCGATAGTATGAGTGCCTTCGTTGCCGCCCCATGAAAACAGCAGATAGACCTGCGGAAAGCCTCCAGCGCGCAGCGTAAGGCCCGTCGAAAAGCTGTGAATCCACGGGCTTGAACCAAGACCTCCACGGGTCAGCGCGACCTTGCCTTCGTCAGCCATCAGCGTGAATCCAATCGGTAGATTCCAGATGGAGTGTTCAAAGCTCTCCCGAAGAAACATTACGTCTGGAGCCCGGAAGCGATAATCCTGATAGCTGGTCAACGACGGATTTCCATTAATGTCCGAACCACCAAGCGTGGGTTGAAAATAGAACGGAACCACATTTCCTCCCGGCGTCATGGAGAGAGCTGTAAAGAATCGAAATCCGATACTTCCTTCGAAATTTCGGACATAAGGTTTGGGGCACTCCGGATGCGACACAGGGTCGATAGCGCATGCGTCAGGACCGTTGTTCATTCTTGGTTCGTTTATTCGGGTTTTACTATGGAGGACGTACTGATGGCCGAGATCAATTGTCAGACGCTGAAAAGAGAAATTGTCTGTCGCAAAATACTGCTGGTAGGCCGCGCTGTAATTTAAGCGAACAAGGTCTTTATCGAAAACCGGACGAATCCTTATGCCTTCGCCAAGCTGAAACGTTCCCGGCTGCATCGTTAATCCGGGAGCGGTTGCTTCATCATAGACCTGACTGATCGACGGACTATTCTGCCCATTGCTCTCCCGTATGCTCACAAAGCGGCCATTCATCTCGCCGAAGAGTGATGCGTTCAGATGCCCGGAGAACGGCTTAACGACGTTGCCGCCAACTATAGTTTCTGTCATACCGAAGAATGTGCGCCCTGCTTCGGTTGTATCCGGCCCTAAGCCAAAAAAAGTGATTTTGTTAAGTGAGGTCGCCTGCGCGTAAAGGCCGAACACGGTATGTTCAGTCAGCCCGATCAGGTTTTCTTTCACCGGCGGGGGAGGCCCAAAACTGACGCCGACAGCTTCATTAGGCGTGTGAACGAATTTCATGTAGAAACCGGCGCGCCATGAGGCATTGCCCGTCGCTATCGCATCGGCATTCCAGTTATTTCTCCAGTTAGTGGTTGTGTGGTGTCCGACGTAGGCCACGCCTGCGCCGAATCCGTCCTGCGGAGCGATGCTCCCGACGGCTATGTGAAAGGGCACACCCGTAAAAATTTCTTCGGCGCATCCTCCAAGACCTGAGAATGTGAAACTGAGACAGCTTTCTTTTAGTTTCGCGCGCTCACCGGGAGGATCGGGAGGTGGCGTGGGCTGCTGCGCCTGGAGGGCTTTCGCCGAAAAGAGAATGAGGACTAAGAGCGCGCGGCGCAATTTATTTGACCGGCCTTTCTGAAGGTTTTCGCGCCTGTGTGTGCAGTATCGCGGTCGCCTTCTGAATATAGGTGCTCACTTCGCCTTCGGTTTTCAGACTCTTTGGATCGATTGCGAGAACGTCCGCAATATCCTTTAGGTGTTTTAGTAACGCCTCGCGCAGGTGGAGAGTCTGCGACTGGAGCAGTTTTCCGGCAGGCCGGTTGTGGTTAAAAGAACCCTTCTCCGGTTCGGGTACCTTGATAACAATCGAGGCCATTAGTGCCCTCCTAGCGTGAAAAATGGAAGATCATTTTCCTGACGTGCATCATTGCCCAGAATATCGAGGAAGGTGCTGGCGGCAGCTTCTCTCTTTGTGCGTTTTGCATCACCGTTTAGGAACAAAGTCGTGACGGTTGCCGGAATGCTGGCGTGCTCGAAGATACGGGCTCCTGCTCCGGCTTCTGTGCCCGGAACGATTGTCCCTTTTGCGATATAGGGCGAAATCAGAATTGCAGGGACACGCACACCTAGATAATCGAAATTAAACGGTGCCCCGGTATTCGTGGCCGTTGCGTTTGCTTGGTAGTCGTCTGGTGTGCAATCGGGCGGAGCCACATGGTCGTAGATCCCGCCATGCTCGTCATAGACGACCAACAGTGCTGTGCTGTCCCAGACAGCCGGATTTCCGTGGATGGCGTTGTATATGCTGGCGATGAATTTCTCGCCTTCCTGCACATTGTGATCGGGATGTTGGTCCGAAGCCAGAATCTCTCCGCCTCCGGGGCCTTCATGGTCGTTGTAGCAGGGTTCGATAAAACTGTATTGGGGAAGCGTGTTGGCTGCGCAATCGGAAATAAACTGGTCATAAGTTGCGAAAATCTGTGGCTGGTTTTTCAGGAGATTTACGATCTCCATCGTCGAGCTTTGCTGGTCGTAGTAATAGATTTTTGCTGTTTTGCCTGCGGCAAGCATTCTCTCGTACGAACTCATAATTGGAGCAAGGATGTCGAAAATATCCATTCCAACCTGTCCAAAAGATGTTCCGTAATGGGCGAATGCGCGATTGCAGATCGTGGGGCCAGGGATCGACGAGAACCATCCGTTGAATAGGGCGAATTGCGTGGCGAGCGTCGTCAGTACTGGCAGCTTGTCCGGCGTGAAATAGGACATGATGTTGTGGGATTTGTTTACATTGTTGGTTTGCGTGAAGTAGTCCTTCACAAATCCCTTCATACTGCGCTCTCGCCCCGCTCCCTGTGGGGCACCGTTAAAAATCTGCATGTCCACGCCGGGGAAGTGGTGATCGGGGTCCGGGTCGAGCTGGCTCTGGAATTTTGCGTTCGGATTGACGGTTACCGCGTTATTGTTCGTGTCGGGATTCGACTCGTTCCCGGTGAGCCCATTGACGCCCGGATATTTCTTTTGCCCGTTCTCCATGACAAGGCTCAATCCGCCGAGCATGTGGTCGAAGGATCGGTTCTCCATCATCAAAACGACAAGGTGTTTTAGATTGCTCAATCCAACTGTCATGCGGGATTACCCCCGAAACCAGTTAGTGAAGTGACGGCTTCAAAGGTTTCATTAAATAACAGGAAGAAGTCGATAGCCAATCGAAATCATTAGAAACATGGTAAGTGCCGCTGGCGTGAAGAGATCCTGCTTCGCGAGGCTGTCATGCTAAATGCGAGCGATTGCGTTCGCGCGCGCGGATTCTGCGGCGCCTAGCCTCCATTTTCGTGACCACCGGACGAATCGGGTTCCACGATGCCTTCCAATTGGCCGACAACTCACGATTTGCTCGCAGAGCTGCATTAGATATAATTCACGCTTCGAGGGTTGCACAAGAGGCATCAATTCGAGAACCTGACGCGGCCAGGTGAGATAAATAATGGGGGTTTGGTCTTTGGTGAAACGTTCATTCGTAGTGTCGAAATGAAGACCTTGCTCCACATAAACTACTCCTTACGATGCAAAACCAGCGGCCTTTTACGGATGAAGAACTCGGTCTTGAGCGCATTTGCGCAGTCTGCGGGTCACGCTACGCCTTAGCGCACGTTACTAGTCATTTCTTCGCCGCTCCGTACGACTACCGCAATGGCTGTGCGACAACCTGCTTGACGTGCTGGTTGGGATGCGGGCCAAATTCTGATGACTCTGTGACGGGCAATTTACTTCGAGAATTTGGTTCGAGTTTAGGCCCTGACACCCACCTTGTTGTGATGCCTGTTTATCGTCTGATGCTTTCAGAACCTATTAGATTTCAAAGTAACTCGATTCTGTATCCGCACCGGGTCGCAAAATTAAACGATTTGAATCTGGTTTTGAGCGACGAGGTTTCGACCTCTCTCGCCGTCTTTCAATCGCAAGCGACTTTCGTCGATAAAGAGACATTCTCGGAAACTCCGACGGTCGCGTTTACGTACGACTTCGATTGGGCTGCCTTGTGGCACGGCACGCACAAGTTTCATATGGAATCCCTTCGATTGCTTTCTCAGGTTGCAGACAGGAAATGCCTCGACTGGATCAGATATCGGCTCTGCGAAGTTGGTATTCCCGACACGCTTCCCAGTCGCGCCGGACAGATTAGGAGAAACTCGATGATATCTGCGGCGCTGGTCTTTAACGCTTTTCGCCGCGAAGGGGGAATAATCGCAGGAGATGCTTTTAACTCAGAGTTCACTAAAGGCTTGGGATTACCGGTAAACGAGGAAGATCTACCGTACAACGACTTTCCAGCCCAAGACGGCGAGGTCGGAAACATCACTCTCCACGCCCTAAACCTTTATTCAACGATGTTGCAGGCAGAATATCCAACAGCTCAGTTCACGCAGTTGATGGCTCTTCTAGAGTTTCTTGCTGATCCAACCGACTACACAAAGGCCGACAAGGTAGGAAAAATCATAGGCCGGTACGTCGCAAAGAATTCTGTCGAATACGAGAAATTCAAGGCGAGATTTCACGAACTGTCGGGCAAAAGGGACTCCGCTACGGGAGAATATACAGGGTACAGAACTCGCATTGTCCATATGGGAGCAAGGTTGGAGAATATCCTGCCTGCCGGGCCGCGAAACGAACTCCTAAAGGAATTGGACGGCTACGTACGAACCGTTCTTGACCACATGATTGAGCACTCGTCCTGGACTTTCGATTCATACGAGCAGGCTCGATCAGCGATGGCACCATTTTTAAGGTAGGGTGAAGAGCCGCAAGCCGTCGACCTATTCTCACAAGTGCGAGTATCGAATCGCGTTAGAGACGGGCATTTAAGGACTGTTTTGTTTCGAAATCTGCGATCTGTGTGACATCACTTCCGAGCTTTTCCCGCTGGACCAAGCCGATGAGGTCCTAGAATTCCGTCCTGCAGATCCTGAAGCGGCAGCCTGAGCTGGGATCAAAGAGAGTTGATCCCGAATGGCGTAATCGGAAGTAATCGTCAATTCCGCAAGGTGTGCATCATGAAACTGTCTCACTTTAGGGGTTCACTCCAGGCTGAGGGGGAGAGCACCTGCCTGAGAAGCAGGTGTTCTCCTTGGTGTACACGGGAGGTTCTGGCGCGCATTTCTCTACCAGGCGGACGCACCGATAGAACCTGAGGCGGTAGGCATTCGACCCACGGCCCTTCGGCGTCCAGATCAGTGGTCCCCTTGCAAAATCTGCTCCCCGAAGCTCCCTCGTATTTCTTTGTCAGCGCAGTTCCCAGCTCTTCCCTTGTTCAACCCTTTCCCTATAGATACGTACCTGCTTCGGGCCCAAATATCGCGGCACGGATGGGAAGCCGACAAAGCGCTCCCAAATCGCTGAAAACACTTTTATGCACGGTCAGGATTCATGGCAAGCGCGGCGGCGATTTGTGAATGATAACGTCTCCTTTATCATGCACAAATTCTCTTTGAAGAAGAGACGTAATTTGTCCAGTTTCAATGCAGCTTTTAGGCGCGGAAACCGAATTCCGAGAACGCCTTTTTACACCACTGCGGATAGCTCCAGTGGATGGCTATGATGATATTTTCGCCAGACGTGCCACTGTCGGATCATAAATATACTGCGTAATGGTCCCGTCCTTAATGCGTTCGACAGCTTCGTTTACAACAAACAGAGGAACAAGGAACCATTCGCGCGGCTTGATGGGATTGCCGAAACGATCCTTGATTTCAATATCTAGCTGCACCGGATCAAACACGCGATGAATCACGTTTTCGAGCTTAATGCGGTTAATGTTATAGAGATCATATGTGGCCACAATTTCCACGTCGGCCATCAGAAAGGTGGGGTCCAGGCTCGCATTAACAAGGCGTGTCTCGATCCTCCCTCCTGTGACGCCGATCTTATGTAAAACATCACGGTTGGCCGCAACAACCGGATTGTCCGATTTGCTACGCAGAACATAGATTATGCCGCTTGCCAGATCGTCGTCAGCGGGCTCCTCGGCGAACAGCGGCCCAGTATCGGGATTGGTGATGAGCCGGCCCGCCGCGTCTCGGTGAAGCGCGCGCTGGAAGGAGCGCACCAGCAAATTGCTCTCGGTTCCGTTGTCGTAAATGACACGCAAGCGGCTGTCACGACGGTCATATTGTGTCTTGAAATCCTCACCCACCTCGGCGATGTAGGCGATCTGACCTTGGACAATGAAGTACTCGCCCTTCTGAATCTCGGCCATCTTGATCTCGTCCATGGTCTGGACCGGGAGCGTATGTCGGACGCCGGACTTCAAATCTCTCTTCACCCGTTCGAAAAACGGCTTGAACTTCTCGAAGTCCTCGCAGACGGTGCGATTGGCGATTTCCTCGGCCGCGCGTTTGTCAACGCTCTTGCGGACGTGCCGCAGTTCGGTGATGCCGCCGGTACCCGCCGCTCCCTCCATCTCGGCCAGCAGCTCGTCTTCGTCAATCGTCCCCGCCGACGCGGTGGCGACAATCTCCGTGCCGGAGAGCAGCCCTTGATGATCCAGCGACGCGAGCACCGAACGACACTCCTCAAGAGTACGCAGGCGGTCAAGGCGCACGGCATACAGCCGCTCAAAAATGTCGCGATCTTCCCCATGTTGCGGGGCGTGGCCCTCTTTTTCGACGAACCGCTGTATCTCTTCGAAGCCCGCTAAAATGCGCTCTTCGCGGGGCGGGCGTCCGCCCTTTTTCTCCGGCTCTCCAAATTCCGCAAGCTCTTCGGCCAGTTCGTCCAGATTGGGGTCAGTCATAGCGACCTTCTTTTTTGTAGCGCATGAAAGCGGCGGCTCCTTCAGCCATGCGCTTTTCCCATGCGTCCTGAGAATCGAGTGACGGGAGCCGTCCGCGTTCCTTCTTGAACCGGAACGCTCGCACAGCAAGATCTTTTGCCTCGTCCGGTGCGAGGCTAGTGCGCTTGGCGGAAATTGCTGCCGCAACCTCTTTCAGACTCTCCTCGCTCATGGTCTTGGCAAGGATGGCGTATGCCTCACCGAACGGATTGATGCGGTCGATCAGGTCAATGTCGAGATCGCGCACATCCATTGCAAACCGGCGCACGCCGTCGATCAGCGCGGTGTTGGCGTTCGGCGTTTCGCTGGCATTGCCACCGAGGGCATATTGCTTAGCCTGTTGCGTAATGTTGAGGGCTGCAATCGCGTGCTGACGTACTGCCTCCTGGTCATCCTCATCAAGTTCGGGATATTTGTCCTTGATGATCTTCCCCAGACGCGCCACCGTCAGTTCTTCGGGCACCAGTTCTTCGTCGAAGAGTCCGCGCTCCAGCGAGGCTTTATCCTGAACAAAAGTTGCAATCACCTCATTCAAATCTTCCGAGCAAATTCGGGTGGCTTCCTTGCTTTTGGGTTCCGCAAGGCCCTTGATCTCGATCTGGAATTGCCCCGTGTCGGGATTAAAACCAACATTATTCTTGTTGGGGTCGTAGCCGCCTTCGCCGTAGTTAAAACCGTCGGTTGGGCCGCTATCCTGGCGCTTGGGCCTAAATTCAAAGCGCGGCGCGAGAACTTGCTCCATCAGCAGGCTTGCCGCGATGGCTTTCAATGTATCGTTCACAGCCTCCGTTACGGCTTCCTCGGAAGCGTCTGGCTCAGCAATCAGGTTGGTAAAACGCGCGCGCGTTTTGCCGGGAGCGTCGCGAGTAGCCCGCCCGATAATCTGCACCACTTCGGTCAGGCTGGCGCGATAGCCGACGGTAAGCGCATGTTCGCACCAAATCCAATCGAAACCTTCCTTTGCCATGCCCAGCGCGATGATAATGTCCACGTAGTCGCGATTATTTTTCTGTGCTGAGTCTTTCAGCGCGGTGCTCACACGGTCGCGGCGATTTGAGTCATCGTCTACAAGGTCGGCAATGCGAATGACGCGGCCGCCCGGAATTTTGACAAGCTGGAACCCTGTCTTGTCGTCGATACCTTGCCATTCGCCAAGAGCCTCGATGATGTGCTCAACCTCTCTCATTTTGTCCTTTGTGCTTTCGCGCGAATTGACGTTTGGAATGTGGATGATGGTTTTCTCGGTGGGGTCGAGTACGTTTAGGATGTCATCGACATAGGAACCCGAATAGAAGAAATAGCCGATGTCGAGTTGTTTGAGGTATTGATAGCCATTGAGCTGTTCGTAATAGGTGTAGGTGACAGGCTCGAATTTCGCCTCGTCGTGCGGCGTAAGCACGGCTTCAGCATCGCCCCTGAAATATGATCCGGTCATGGCGACGATATGCACACGGTCGCGGGCCATAAACTGACCTAAGTGCGTGCCCAGCTTGTTGTCGGGGCTCGCGGAGACGTGGTGAAACTCGTCCACGGCAATCAACCGGTCGTCGAACTTCTCAATCCCGAATTGATCGACAGCAAAACGGAACGTCGCATGGGTACAAACCAGGACTTTGTCATTGCTCTCCAGGAATGTGCCGACGGCCTTCACCTTACCGCCGTTGTCGTCGCCAGGGGCATTGCAAAGGTTCCATTTCGGTTCGACGCGCCAATCGGCCCAGAAGCCGAACTTGCTCAGCGGCTCGTCTTGGAAACTCGCGCCGATGGCCTTTTCTGGAACAACAATGATCGCCTGTTTGACGCCCTGATTTTGCAGTTTATCGATCGCTACAAACATAAGGGCGCGGCTCTTGCCCGACGCGGGCGGGGACTTGATGAGTAGATACTGCTCGCCGCGCTTTTCGTAAACGCGCTCCTGCATGGGTCGCATGCCAAGCGCGTTCGCCTTTGTCGAACTGCCATTCTGTGTGTAGGTGACGGAAATAGACGGCACTGCTCTCGCTTCTTTTGTCATTTTCTTTCCCCTGCAACGCTCGCAAGTGCCGCTTTAAGAACTTGAAAGCACAGTTTCGCGGTATGCTCATCCGGCGTGAAACCGGATACCATCTGCTCGTATGGATGAATGTAATTCCGGAAATCCCGCAGGCCATGGCTAAATTTCTTAACGTCAGGCTTCAAGATGTCGATCTCACAAGCAACATCTATAAACTGGGCGAGACTCCATTCGTAAAAGCGCTTCACGCTTCCGTCATTGGCTTTTGGGCTGGCGGAAGCCCGATTGAAGCGCGCGGGTTCCTTCTGTGCCGCGCCCAGCAACACGGCTTCAAGTACACTACCGCAAAGAAATATCACCGAGAGATGGGCGCCAGCACTGAGTGCCTTTCTGGCCTCGGCCAGGCGATTCTCAATTATTGGTATGGCTTGCGCTTCAATGGGTAACTTATGAACATTGGGAATCGTGAATTCATGAGTTAAGAAGTCGTTGGCGGTTTGTGCTGTCCTTGCAGCCTGGGGCTTTCCACAGAGTCGTGAAACAATGCCGCGCGATTTTTCGAGAAGCGCTGAATCCATCTGCTTTTTGTTGAGATCACAATCGGCCTCGTAGGAATCGAGCATTTCAGCCAGAACCGCGCCTACCAAAGCATCCGGCTCGGCCTCCCAGAAGGAGCGCATTTTTTTTGCCTTAGAGGTGCCGTAGGTCTGATACTTCGGGCCGTGAATATCCACCTTGTGGCGATTGAAGAACTCGCCGTACTTGGGGTCGGAATAATCAAGAACGTAGCCGCCCCCCATAGCAAGCAGCTTCTCAAGATACCGTTTGTCTATTTCCGTGAGGCTGCTCATGCTGCGCCCTTTGTCTTCGTCATTTTGGTATAAAGCTCGAATAGCTTTTCCAGACGCTCGGTGTCGTTCTTGAAACGGCGGCCGATATAGATGCGCTCAAGCACTTCGTCGTTCCGCTCGTGCGCCTGTCGCAAATCCTCCGGCATGGTGTCGGGATCGTAGAGGTCTGCGATCGTCGCCGGAAAATGGTGCTCACGCGCGAGAACAATATCTTCGGCACAGCGCGTAAGGTCGGCCTTGTTTTTCTCCGTCAACGTCGGCACAGGAAAAGTGTTCCAGCCGAGCGTGTTGGAATACGAGAACCGTAACTCTAGGCGGACGCAGACAGAGCCGACCCATACCCAATGCAATCGCGAAGCTAACAGCGCTACATTCCAAAGTGGAGCGTCATAAAGCGCATAACACTTGTGCCCGACAATGTGTGTGGCATCGACGATAGCAACTGGTAGGTACGGCCGGTTCTCTGAGGAGATGGCTGGCATGACAACTACGTGACGCACGCCGACGAACTCCTCTCGGAACTTGTGGGGAGTGCGGGCGAGCTTTTGTGCGCCCTTGTCCGTCGTCTGCTTCGCACGCGCAACGGCTACTTTGCTGAGTCGTTCCGCGATGGGAGGAATTGCTTTTGCATCTTCAACGTCGTCACTGGAGATCCAAAGACAGTAGCGCGGCAGCCCAGATACTACTTCCTGCGAGCCTAAAAATTGCCGCAAGAATCGTGATGCTGTTGGCCACGCTCTCACTATGTCGGCGGCTTCTGCGCGAGTCATTAACAGGTCAACTCCATAGTAAGTGTGGTTGCCAAACTGCATTGGCGAACGTTCGTCGGGAACCTTCGAGAGCGGATTAACTTCGACGTTTGGGCCTGGTACGAGATAGCCGTTGATATTTTCCACGTGTTTGACGACAACCTCACCATCGTCAGCTACTGAGAAAAGTCGTCGGGACTTTCCAGGATTGTTAGAGAGACCGACAATGACTACGGTCACGCCAGCATTGTGGCTTGCAAGGTTGGCCCACTTAAAGCTCGTGTACGCGAATGCAATGTGGTGACCAGTCTTGAAAATTGCGGTCCAGAGAATGGACACAGATTGACCTTGGCATATTGAATTGGTCGCCACGAACGCGGCCACTGTGCTCGTGTGTTGGCCGTAATCGGCCGCCTTAATAAACCAACCCGCTACATAGTCGAGTGATTTCCAGCTCTTCAAGCGTCCATCGAGAGTTACCGCGAGGTCGGCTTTATGCTCCTTGGACTGCCA
>Ga0209483_1001503_pt1 | contig 17549 bp, 17 predicted proteins | sample NGEPerA_FD_184508 | JGI IMG/M metagenome (GOLD analysis project Ga0209483, IMG submission 184508) | Arctic peat soil microbial communities from the Barrow Environmental Observatory site, Barrow, Alaska, USA - NGEE PermafrostL2-A... | ecosystem: Environmental > Terrestrial > Soil > Wetlands >... | reverse complement strand
CGCGGGCGCAGTTGTGGCGCTGGCCGACGGCCTGCGCGTGGCGAGCGAAGTTCCGACGGAGCAAAATGCCGACGCGGTCGCCGCTTTTCTGCCGCAGATTTTTGAGCGCATCAGCCAGAGCACGCGCGAACTGCGGATGGGCGCGCTGAACAACGTGGCGTTCACGGTCGGCAACGTGCCGTGGAAAATTTTCCGGGTGAACTCGATTTATTTTGCAGCGTTCGGACGCGCGGGCCAGGGATTGCCCACCTCACAACTCGTGGCGCTCGCCGCCGGACTCGACCGCAAGAAACAACAATAAAATTATGGCCATCATCAATCAAGCGACCAAGGAGTTGCAGGTAAAAATCGTCTATTACGGCCCGGCAATGGGCGGCAAGACGACGAACCTCGTGCAAGTCCACGACCACGTCCAGACCACTTCGGGCAACAAGGGCAAGCTCGTGTCGCTGGCGACGAGTTCCGACCGCACGCTGTTTTTCGATTTTCTGCCGATCGAGGCGATGACCATCCGGGGCTTCAAGACGAAATTCCAGCTTTACACCGTGCCCGGACAAGTGATTTACAACACGACGCGGCAACTGGTGCTGCGCGGCGTGGACGGGATTGTTTTCGTGGCGGATTCGCAGTTTGAAAAAATGCCGGAGAACGTGGAAAGTTTTCAGAACCTGCTGGACAATTTGAATTCGCAGAAATTGAACCTGGCGGAAATTCCCTACGTTCTCCAATACAACAAGCGCGACCTGCCGAACGCCGCGCCGGTCGAATACATGGATTTTCTGCTGAACAACCGCGAGGTGCATGTGCCGGCGTTCCAGGCGACAGCGCACAAGTGCGAAGGCGTCTTCGAGAGCCTGAACATGATCACGCGGATGTTGCTGCAGAAGTTCATCAGCCAGTCGGTTCCACAATACGCGTGACATGGCCACTCTACCCCAGCTTATCGAGGACGACATCAGTGTGCTCGACGACGCGCTCCGCGAGTTTCTCGGGCAGACCTCGGCCACGGCCGCGCTGCTGATTGACAAGGGCGGATTTCTTCTCACGCATCAGGGCAACGCGGGCGACGTGGACTTCACGACGCTGGGCGCGCTGGCGTCCGGCGCGTTCATGGCCAGCCAGACCATCGCGGGGCTGGTGAACGAAAAAAATTTCGACTGCACCTATCAGCAGGGTGAAAATTACAGCCTGCTCGTGCTGGACGTGGATGAACATTGCCTGCTGGTGGTCCTGTTCAAATCGCAGGCCGGCGTGGGCATCGTGAAATACTACAGTTCCAACTGCGCCAGCCGCATCGCACGGCAGCTCGCCACTGCGCAGGCGCGTGATCCCGGCCGTGGCTTCGACCTTTCGGCGCTGAACGTCGCGCACCCGCAGGAATTGTTTCGGAAGAAATAAATGGCGGTCAGGACGGCAGCAATGCGCCGTTCTCTACAATCTTTCGCACCACAAATCCCGCCGCCGCAAAACCAAACGCGCCGGTCACGAACGTCGCCGAGCCGAGGCCGCCGTTGCAGTTCAACCGCGCGCCGTCGTCGGTTTCCGCGCGCGTGCCGCAAACTGAACCGTCCGGCTGGGCGAACACCGTTTTTTCGACCGAATACACGCACGGAATTCCCATCGCCCGGTGCCCGGCGGGAAAATGGTGTTCCTTGCGCAAAATCCGCCGCACTTCGGACAGCAGCTTGTCGTGGCTGGCTTTCGACAAATCACCGAGGCGCACGGAGGTCAGCTCACGCCGTCCGCCCGCGCCGCCGCAGGCGATGACCGACAGATTTTTTTCGCGGCAGCGGACGAGCAGCAGAACTTTATTCGGCACGCTGTCAATCGCGTCGAGGACAAAATCATATTTCGGCGCGAGCAGTTCCGCCGAAGTTTGCGCGTTGAAAAATTTCTGTTCCGCCGCCACGCGGCAGCCGGGATTGATGGCGCGGATACGTTCGGCCATCGCCGCCACTTTCGCGCGGCCGACGGTTTCCGTGAGCGCGTGCAACTGGCGGTTGATGTTGCTCGCGCAGACTTCGTCCAAATCCACCAGCGTCAGCGCGCCGACGCCGGAGCGCGCGAGCGCCTCCGCCGCCCACGTTCCCACGCCGCCGACACCGACGACGCAGACGTGCGCCGCGCGCAGTTTTTGCAGGCCGTCCCGGCCATAAAGCCGCGCGATGCCGCCGAACCGGGTTTCAAAATCGTCCATTTGCATAAAAACTTTAACCGCGAAATGGACGAAATACACGAAAACAAAAGGAAGTCCAAAGCAATCCCAACCGCGATTTCGCTTTGCCGCAACTTTTAATAAAATTTATGTTGACTTTAACTTTGTTTAGTTGTATAAAACGAAAGAACAGTTCAATTTTATTAAATGAGCGATTCCGACAAAAAGCACTGGCTGAATTTTCTGGAGGACGAGGACGTGGCGTTCGTCAAGCGGTTCATCCTGTTTTCCGGTTCGCTCAAGGATCTGGCCGACGCCTACAATGTTTCCTATCCGACCCTTCGGCTGCGGCTGGACCGGCTGATTGAGAAAATCAAAATCCTCGACAGCCAGAAGATTGACGACGATTTCGAGCGCCAGCTCCGCGCGCATTTTGCCGACGGCAAGCTGGACTCGCAGGTTTTCAAAAAACTTCTGACCGCCTATCAAAACCAAAAGAAAGGAACAAAATGAAAAAGCGACCTCTGCAAAACCTGCAATGCCGGATAATTTCAATCCCGAAGGGACAAATGAAAATAGCCCGCAGTTTCAACTGCGGGTTGAGACCGGAAAGGGATAAAGCCCCGAAGGGGCGGCTGGATTGGGGAAATGTTTTCAGCCGTCCCTTCGGGACTCGCTGCGTTCGATTCATCATCCCGCCGTTAAAACGGCGGGCTATTGTCAGTCGTCACTTCGTGACGTTCGCGTCAATCGAGTTTTGGAGTGGTCTCAAAAGGTTAATTCAACTGAACTTGCTGCTGCTGCTCATTTCATCGGCCACGGCGCAGGAAACGCAACCGCAAGAACCGTCTCCGCAACAACCAACAAAAATCTTGCGCGTTTATGATTGGAAAGATTTGGAGCAACAACATCAATTGTTCGGCGGAGAAGTAATTTCGATGGATGGAATGTCTGTTTTGAAAATAGAGAATACAAACAATGCGCCATTGAAAGTTTTGCTCTTGATGGTCACAAATTCGTCATTAATTCAAAAGGCAAACACAATTGAGTGGGAAATGAAATGCGAGAACGTTCTTTTGTCTCGTGGTTATAGTTTGCCACCTCAAATGTTTTTCACATCTTTAGAAAACGATCTTTGGGGTATAAGGGACAATTTCACCAATTATCCAAACGTCTGCTTTTTTGAAAAATTTCCTCCACAAGCGGCAGGCGGAGACAATATCACCAATTATCAAGGCGACTACTTTAATGGCACACAAAATTGGGATAAATATTATTTCAGCCTTCGTCGCGCACCTTATGACAATCAAACTCGCTCCGATGAATTAAAACTTGAAATCTTTTTGCCATCCAGCGGAACAGTTTATCTTCGTCCGATAAAACTTTTGGGAGTGACCGGCAGTTGGTGGTCAGAAAAAGAGGCTCCTTGGATTGGCGGCATTGGTGGTCCGATTATTGGCTGCCTCGGCGGTTTATTAGGCTGGCTTTCCGGCAAGGGAAAGGCGCGCAAGCTGGTTTTGGCAGTTTGGAAAGCTTGCATCGCCGCAGGAATTTTATTTCTGATTGTATTGTTCATTGCGCTCGCAACCGGGCAACCAGAGTATGTTTCGATGCCGCTCTTTGTATTTGGAATCGTCACAACCACCGTCTTTGGCACAATCTTTCCTACAGCCAAAAAGCGCTACGAAGATTTGGAAATCCGCCGGATGACTTCGGTTGACGTGTAGCGGCGTCTCGGCAGAGCGCCGCAAACCTTTGGAAATTTTAGAATGCGGCTTTCTGCCGAAAGCCGCTACGCTCCTTTTGCAAAGGTCGGGTTTTATTTTTATTCGCGGTGCGCGGGGCAAACCGTTAGACTCGCAGAAACCATTTCTGCCATTCATTGTTTCATCAACGGAATCCCGATCATGACACCAGCCAACTTTGACGCGGCCCGCGAGACTTACAAAAAAATCGCCGCCAACATCTCCCAAATCATGCACGGCCAGGCCGGGGCGACGCGCCACCTGCTCGCGGCGCTGGCGGCGGGCGGCCATGTGCTGCTGGAGGATTTTCCCGGCACGGGCAAGACGACGCTCGCCAAGGCGCTGGCCAAGTCCATTGACGCCCGGTTCAAGCGCGTGCAGTTCACGCCGGATTTGCTGCCGTCGGACATCCTCGGCGTTTCCGTTTTCAACCAGCGCGACCAGGAGTTTCATTTTCACGAAGGCCCGGTGTTCACGAACATCCTGCTGGCCGACGAAATCAACCGCGCCTCGCCGCGCACGCAGTCGGCGCTGCTCGAGGCGATGGGCGAGGCGCAGGTGAGCGTCGAGGGCGAGCGCTGGAACCTGTCGGAACTTTTTTTTGTCATCGCCACGCAAAACCCGGTGGAGTTTCGCGGAACCTATCCGCTGCCGGAGGCGCAGATGGACCGGTTCGCGATGCAGTTCACGCTCGGCTACGTTTCGCCCGCCGAGGAAGTCGCCATCCTCACCGCGCAGGAACACAATCATCCGATTGACGAGTTGAAGCCCGCCGCCACGCTGGCGGAAGTGATCGCGCTGAAACGCGCCGTGGAAAATGTCCGCATCAGCGGTGAACTGAAACGCTACGCGGTTGATCTGGTGGCGGCCACGCGCACGGCGAACGGCGTCCAGCTCGGCGCCAGCCCGCGCGCGTCCATCGCGCTGATGAAATCCGCGCAGGCGGAGGCGTTGTTCGACGGCTTTGACTTTGTTGCGCCGGAACAGATTCAAAGGCTCGCCGTGACGGTCATCGCGCACCGGCTGGTGCTCGAACCGCAGGCGCGCTTTTCCGGCGTGACGGCGCGCGGCGTGGTCGAGGACGTTTTGAAAAAACTCAAAGTGCCGGCGTGAATGAAAGTGGCGAGTGACAGGTGACGAGTCACAAGAAATTCACAGTTAACGTCAAAAAACTTTCTTGTCACTTGTCACTCGCCACTTATCACTGACTTGTGAAGTCAATCTACAAACCCATTTACCGGAGCTACCGCATCGCCGGTGGTTTGTGGCATTGGACGCGGCGGCGCTTTACGCGCGCGGGGTTTTGTGTGATCACAGGCGAGGTGCTCGCCAGCGCGACGGGCGCGGACATTGAGAACACCGTCAACTACCAGTCCTTCGCGCTGCTGCTGGCGTTTTTGGTCTTTGCGTTTGCCAGCAGCCTTTTCTTCCGCGCAAAATTTTCCGCGACGCGCAGCCTGCCGCGCGTCGGCACCGCCGGCCAGCCGCTGCATTACCGCGTGCGGATAAAAAATCTGACGGCGAAAAACCAGGCCGGCCTGACGCTGCTGGAAGACCTCGCCGATCCGCGCCCGGCGTTTGAAGAATGGCTGGCGTTTGAACTGGCCGAAAGCCGGCGCGTGCGGCCGTTCCGAAGCGCGCAACGGCGGCGGAGCAATCCCTTCCGCGCGGCGGATTTGAAGGAGGCCGAAATTCCGCCGATGCCGCCGAAGGGCGAAACTGAAGCGTGCGTGGAAATTCTTCCGCTGCGCCGGGGAATTCTGCGTTTCACCGGCGTGACGATTGCGCGGTCGGATCCGCTGGGACTTTTCCGCTCGTTCGTGAAAATTTCCGCGCCGGAGACCGTTTTGATTTTGCCGAAGCGTTATCCGGTTTCGCCCATCGCGCTGCCGGGCGCGCTGCGTTATCAGGAAGGCGGCGTGGCGCTGGCGGCGAACGTCGGGCGCAGCGAGGAATTTGTGGCGCTGCGCGAATACCGGCACGGCGACCCGATGCGGCACATCCACTGGCGAAGCTGGGCGAAAGCCGGCAAGCCCATCGTGAAGGAATTTGCGGACGAATTTTTTGTGCGCCATGCGCTGATGCTCGACACGTTTGACAGCGAGCCGAACAGCGAAGTTTTGGAGGAGGCCCTGTCCGTCGCGGCGTCGTTCGCCTGCACGATTTTGACGCAGGAATCGCTGCTCGATCTGCTTTTCGTCGAAAACAAATCTTACTGTTTCACCGCCGGGCGCGGCCTGGCGCACGCCGATCAAATGCTGGAAATTCTTGCGTCCGTGAAAAATTGCGCCGACAAGGGATTTGAGACGCTCGAACATCTCGTGCTAAACCACATCGCCGCCGTGAGCGGCGGCATCTGCATTTTCCAGCGCTGGGATGACGCGCGGAAAAATTTCGTGAAAAAATTGCGGGCGCTCGGCGTGCCGCTGCTGGTGCTGGTCGTCACGCCGCCGTTAAAAGGCAAACTGGACGCCGGGCCGATGCGCGACGAGCCGGAAAATTTCCACGTTCTTGAAATCGGAAAAATCAAGGAACAACTGGCGATGTTGAAATGACGGAAAACCCTCCAGCCACCGGAGTGCGCGGCGCGAAGATGCCGCCGTTCCTGCTTTTCGCCGCGCTGCTTTTCTGGGGCTGGCAATCCGGCTTTTTGCTCGTCGGCGCCATCATGGGCGTCGTGCTGGAAAGCGCGCGTTTCGTCAGCGTGCGCTGGGATTTGGACGACACGGACTTCAACCGCATCTGGAGTTTCTGCGTGCTGCTCAACGTGGCGCTGGCCGCCTATGTTTTCACGACCAACGACGCGGGCGGAGGTTTGAGCGGCATGACCCGCGGCCATCCCGCCTTGAACGTGATCAATTCCAGCCTGCAGACCGCCACGCGGTTTTTGCGCTGGCTGCCGATGACGACGTTCGCCTTCATGGCCGCGCAGATTTTCAACGCGCGCCCGTCGGTGCCGCTCACCGCCGTCTCGCTCGTGCTGCGCTGGCGGCGGCGCAAGGGCGACCAGGCGTTCGCCGGGCGTTACCTTGACGTTTCGTTTCCGTATTTCATGGTGTGCCTGTTTTCGGCGGGAATTCACATCAACACGGGAACGCAGACTTTTTTCTGGGGCGAGTGCGCGCTGGCGACCTGGGCGTTGTGGTCGCTGCGCTCGCGGCGGTTTGGAATGGTTGCCTGGCTCGCGGCGCTGGCCATGGTGATCGGGCTGGGATTTCTCGGTGAATTCGGCATCAACCAGGCGCAGCTCGCCATCCAGAATTTCAACGCGCAATGGATGGCGCGGCTTTTTGGCCAGCGCACCGATCCGCTGCAAAGCATGACCAGCATGGGCCAGATCGGCCGGTTGAAATTGTCCGCGAAAATTGTCGTGTGGCTCGAGCCGCAAAAAATCGGACAGGTGCCGGCCTATCTGCGCGAGGCCGGCTATCGCGTCTATTTCGCACGAAATGAGACTTGGTATGCCGGCGGAACGCTCAACGATTTCGAGAATGTTCCACCGGAGCCGGACAACACCAGTTGGGTTTTGGTTCCCGGCAAAGCGCGCGGCTCATCGGTCAACATCGCCTGCTATCTCAACGGCCGGTCACCGGACGGCGACCCGCAAGGCGTGCTGCCATTGCCATCAGGCTCCAGCCGGCTGGAAAACCTTCCCGCCGTTTCGTCCGTCATCGCCCTCCAGAAAAACCGGAACGGCACCGTGCTGGCCATCGGAACAGGACTCATGATTTTTGACGCGCGCTACGGTTCGGACGCGATGATGGATTCGCCTCCGGATTTCAATTCCACCAACCAGTTTGACCTGGCCGTGCCGACCAACGAGGCTCCCGCGCTGGAACAGGTGATTTCAGAAATGAAAATAACCAGCACAGACAGCGATCCGGCAAAACTTCAGGCCGTCAAAAAATTTTTCTTTGACAAGTTCAGCTACAGCATCTGGCAGGGAAAGGACAAAAAGGCGACCCCAGACGCCACACCGTTGACGCGGTTTCTGCTGACCAGCCGCAGCGGCCATTGCGAATACTTTGCCACGGCGACAGTTTTGCTGCTGCGGGAAATGAAAATTTCCGCGCGCTACGCCGTCGGCTATTACGTCCACGAACCGAGCGGCAGCGGCTACGTCGCGCGCGAACGCGATGCGCACGCCTGGTGCCTCGCGTGGGACAGCGCGAAAAACCGGTGGGTGGATTTCGACACCACGCCGCCATCGTGGGTCGCCATCGAAAGCCAGCGCACGGCGATGCTGGAATGGCTGTCTGACTTGCGTTCGTGGCTGGGTTTTCAGATCGCAAAATTCCGCTGGCATCAGGCGCACTTGCAGCAATACATCATTTGGGCGCTCGCGCCCATGATGATCGTGCTGCTGTATCACATTCTTTTCCGCCGCCGCCGAAAACCAAAGCCCCGCGCGCAAAACGACCGGGCCGGCGAAATTTTTTTCTGGCCGGGACTCGACTCTGAATTTTACCTGCTCGAAAAAAAGCTCGCCGCCCGCGGCTCTCCGCGTCAGCCCGGCGAACCGCTGGCCAACTGGCTCGAACGCGCGCTGGCCGCGCCGTCGCTGGCGGAAATGCGCGGGCCGTTGCAAAAACTTCTGCGCCTCCACTACCGGCACCGTTTCGATCCGCAGGGGTTGAACGCGGACGAGCGCGAGGCTTTGCGGCGCGACGCGAAAACCGGTCTGGACTCGCTGCTGTCAGCCAGGCCGCAGGCGATTTCTTGATTTGACCGCCGCCGTAAATTAGCCGATGATGTTGAAGCCGGATACGGGGGCGCACTGGTTTCGACCATGTGAACACGCCAGAGGCGGCATGCCGAGGAAGATGCGTTGGCCTCGTAAAAAATCGCATCAAAACTAAAAAGCTAACGAAGAACTAGCCCTCGCGGCCTAAGCGCCACGACGTTTGTCACTGGACACCTGCTACGGTGAACGAACGAAACAGCAGGCATGGTTGACGGCGGAGACCGCGCGTTGTCAGCCGAGATCTTATCATGCGGACTAGGCAGTGCGATTCGAGCCCGGACGCCATCGCATAGCAGAAAAAATTATCCGGGATAAGCATGTAGTCGCGGCTGGTGGGTTGACTTGGGACGCGGGTTCAATTCCCGCCGCCTCCACCATATAAAAATTGGAATATCGGCCGGCACCATGGAATCGCCCTGAATCGCCCGCACCTCGGCGAGTTCGTCATGGACAAAATGATTTTGTGTCGCCGAGAACCATCGCTTCAATTTCTTTTTTGGCGGCGGCCTGGCGGCGCAAGGCGTGGGCGGCGGTGCGGACTTTTTTATCTCGGCGGCGATTTTTTCCTGCACCGGCTCGGGCGGAACGGGAATTTGCAACTGCTTGATGTCGGCCAGTTGCAGGCGGGGCAATGTGTTTCCCGTCATCAAAAGCGAAGTGACGGCGACCGTGGCTTGCGAGCGCAGGAACTCGGCGAGAAATTCGGCGGTGATTCCGTGGACATCGAAAACGTAAAATTCCGTCGAACACAGGCCGGAAATGGTGGCGCGATGCGTCTTGTTCAAATACGGGCGGAGTTTTGGAAAAAGAATTTGTCCGGGTGAAAAATTGAGGGCGGAACTTACCGACTCTTTTTCGCCCGTTTCGATCAAGTCGCCGGTTGCGCCGTCAATGTTTTCCAATCGTAAGCCGTGAAGGATTTTAGGCAATCGCAAAACATTTCAGGACGTTACGAGATGTTGCAACGGCATCGGCGGGTGTTTTGCAAATCCCGCGACTTCACAGCCGTTCCGTTCGCTTCAATTTTCAAAACGCCCGTCCAGTGCCGGCGCAAACTTGCTTCTTACACCCGATTGCGGTATGAATTGGTCTGTGAAAACGGTAGATTTTAATGATGTGAAACGGCAGGAAGCGCAAAGCCGCATGGCAATTGCGCGCAAGTCCCGTCGCAGTCCGAAGGCGGCAGCAGCACTTCAACGGCGTGCTTCACTCGTGGGCAACGGCGCGAAATGGGGCATCACCAATTTCAAGCAGGTCGCCCGCGCCATGTCCCAATGGGCATAACCGTGGGCTTTTCCCTCCAGCAATTTTCGGAAGTCTTCAAAATACGCGACGCGGCGGGACAGCCTTATCTTCTCATCGGCGGTCATCGGCGGAGCGCGTGGTGGCTTGCTGGATGAGGACGTGGGCGAATCCGGCGAAATGGCGTTTGCGCGGAAGCCCGGCAGGGCTGGCATGTTTGTGGAAACCGGAATTAAAAAATTCCACAGCTCCGGCTTGTCGCGTCGTGGCGAAGCGAAGATGGGCAGGAGTGAAATCGTCAGAAATGTTTTGGGGAGCGCAACCGTCCCGGTTGCAGTTTGACGCGTCTCGCGGCAAACACGACGGCAGTTGCGCACGCGAAGATGTTCGGCGCGGGACGCACCGGACGGCAGGCGGGACGCCTGCGCTCCCCATTTTCAAATGGTGGCCGTTCGCAAGAACCTTGATTTGGTTTGGGTTTGGTTCTACAAAGATGTCGCGCCGACGGCGCTGTTCATGCGAAAATCCTGCTTGCCTAAAGAATCGAAAGGAGTAAATTGCCGACATGAGTGCGACACAAGTTTTGGAGCAAGTTGAAAAACTTCCGTTTGAAGAACAACGCGAAGTCTTCGAGCAGCTCCGCGAAAAATTCGACGACGAACTCACGCCAGAACAGATCGCCGAGCTTGAACGACGCGCCGAAGATGCACTGAAAAATCCCGGGCGTGGCAAGCCAGTCGAACAAGTATTTGCTGAAATCGAAGAACGTCTCTTGGCCAAGAAATGACTTTTACGGTCATAGTCGAGGCTGACGCCGAACGGGACTGGCATGAAGCCGTGATGTTTTATGACGAGCGCGAGCCGGGCGTCAGCCACCGGTTGAATCTTGCGGTTCGCGCCATTCTCAATTCTCTCGCTCAACAGCCGGAAAGGTTTTCCCACGCCACACGTCAGACACACAAAGTCAAAGTGCCTCAACCGTGGCCTTACTCGATTTATTTCACCATCAACACAAAACATCGCGAGGTCAAGGTGCTGGCCATCTGGCATGGTGCGCGGAATCCCGCCGAACTGCGCCGCCGGTTGAAATAAATTTCCGAAATGCAAGAACCTTGATTTGGTTTGGGTTTGGTTCTGCAAAGATGTCGCGCCGACGGCGCTGGATTTTGTCGCGCGAATCCTGCAAAATAGGCGAGGCCAGAAGCATCAAAGATTTATGCAGCGATCAAATATCAAACCTCTAATTATTTTTAGTGCGTTTTTGCTATTTATAGCCAGTGTTGTCCTTTTTTCTTGGGTGCAGGATCAAATCGAAAAGGCATATAAATCGAATCTTAATGCCATTTATTTGAAAGCCGAACCCCTACTCACCGCCACAAACAGACATTATTTAGTAACAGACAGCATTCCAGGTCCACTTTTGATCATTGAAGTGGAAAAAGACACGCTAACCGAGAACCAATCCATAATATCTGGCACCACACTCATTAACGCAGAGAGATATTCTAACTATAAAACATTTTGGAAAATGAACAAAATGCTTCCCCACATACGATCAATAGCCATTTGTGAAATATTCCGTCAGGATAAATTAGTTGGAAGATATACTTACATGGGAGGAGATGGTTCAGTAGGCACAGAGGCATACAGTTCGCGTATTATTGCACATATATTTTCCTATCCAGATGGAAAATACATTAAAACAATGACTGAAACTGGTTCTCCGCCAAGGTCGTTGGGTGAAGATAATTGGATGGACAAGCCAGATGGAGTTGATGATGCCCGAAACAACTTACTTTTTGAATTGGATTTTCATAGAGAAGTAAATTAGCGGAATGATTTTGAAACAACCGAAGAAGAAATTGATGAATTATTTCCGCGCCCGTTTTGATTTCCGATAACTCACCGGCTTCGTTTCGGATTTCGTGCCGTCCAGCATGTGTTTGAGTTCCTTGATCTGGTCGCGGAGCAGCGCGGCTTTTTCAAATTTCAAATCCTCGGCGGCCTTGAGCATTTCGGTCTCGAGTTCTTGGATGGTCGAGGTGATGTCAATGTTCGTGCTGCCTTCGCGCAGGACGGCGTCGGCCTCGCGGCGGTCGGATTCGTAAGTCGCGAGGCTTTCCTCGACGGCGCGGACGACGCTACGCGGCGTGATGTTGTGCGCGACGTTGTAGGCGATCTGCCGTTCGCGCCGATATTTGGTGACGGCGAGAAATTTCTGGATGCTCTGCGTCATCACATCGGCGTAAAGGATCACTTCGCCGTTCAAATGGCGCGCGGCGCGGCCGGCGGTCTGGATCAAACTCGTTTCGCTGCGCAGAAAACCTTCCTTGTCCGCGTCGAGAATCGCGACGAGCGAAACTTCCGGCAAATCCAGGCCTTCGCGCAAAAGATTGATGCCGACGAGCACGTCGAATTCGCCTTTGCGGAGCGAACGCAAAATTTCCACGCGTTCGATCGCGTCAATTTCGCTGTGCAGATACTGGACGCGCACGCCGATGTCGCGCAGATAATCCGTGAGTTCCTCCGCCGTGCGCTTGGTCAGGGTCGTGACGAGCGTGCGTTCTTTTTTGTCGGCGCGTTTGCGGACTTCCTCGAGCAGATCGTCAATCTGGCTTTTGAGCGGCTTGATGGTGACTTTTGGATCAATTAATCCGGTCGGGCGCACGACGAGTTCGGCGATGCCGGGTTGGAGTTCAAGCTTTAGCTTGTCCCCCGAACACGCTAAAGCGTGAACTCCAACGGCGTCTTGCCGCGACCACGCCAATTCGCGCGGCGCGGGCGTGGCGCTGACGTAGATCGTCTGGTTTTGCATGGACTGAAATTCCAGAAAATTCATCGGCCGGTTGTCGAGCGCGCTCGGCAGGCGAAATCCGTAATTGACCAAAACCGTCTTGCGCGATTTGTCGCCTTCATACATTCCGCCGATCTGCGGCACGGTCGCGTGCGATTCGTCAATGACGAGCAAATAATCGTCCGGCAAAAAATCGAACAGCGTATTCGGCTGCGAACCGGGCGGACGGCCGGAAATGTGGCGCGAATAATTTTCGATGCCGGAGCAGACGCCCATTTCTTCCATCATTTCCAAATCAAATTCCGTGCGCTGCTTGATGCGCTGCGCTTCGAGCAATTTTCCGCTGCGTTCAAAAAAATTGATGCGGTCGCCGAGTTCTTCGCGGATCGTCAAAATCGCGTTGCGCATTTTATTTTCCGTCGTGACGAATTGTTTCGCGGGAAAAACGACGACGCCGTCGAGCAGTTCGATTTTATTTCCGGTCAACGGCTCGAAGCGCGTGATGCGTTCGATTTCGTCGCCGAAAAATTCCACGCGCAATCCGTCTTCGCGTCCGGCGGGACGGACTTCAATCGTGTCGCCGCGCACGCGAAAATTGCCGCGCTCGAACGTGATGTCGTTGCGCTCGTATTGCAGCGAGATGAGGCGCGATAAAAATTGTTCGCGCGAAATGCTGTTGCCGACGCGCATCGGGATGATCATCTCCTCGTAATCTTCCTTGCTGCCGATGCCGTAAATGCACGAGACGCTCGCGACGACAATCACGTCGCGCCGCGAGAACAGCGAACTCATGGTCGAGAGCCGCAGCCGCTCGATTTCCTCGTTGCGGCTGGAATCTTTTTCGATGAACGTGTCGGTGCGCGGAATGTAGGCTTCGGGTTGGTAATAATCGAAGTAGCTGACGAAATACTCGACGGCGTTGTGCGGAAAAAAACTTTTGAACTCGGCGTAAAGCTGCGCGGCGAGAGTTTTGTTGTGCGAGATGACCAACGTGGGCTTGTCCACATTTTTGATGACGTTCGCGACCGTAAAAGTTTTTCCCGAACCGGTGACGCCGAGCAAGGTTTGATGTTTCGCGCCGGACAAAATTCCGGCGGTCAATTTCTCAATCGCCTGTGGCTGGTCGCCGGCGGGCTGGTAATCGGAGACGAGTTGAAACATGGCCGTCAAAAGTAAGGCGAAATTGTGAAGTGTCAATTGACGGCGGCGCGCGGGAGCGCCTTAATTTGGTGGCGGCGGTGCGGCAGCGACGCACCCACCATTTGAAAATAAGGCATTGCCCGGCGCGCGGAATTTTTATTGCCGAGTCCAGATGTGGCGATAAGATTCGTGCCGACACCATGATCAACGAACAGCGCATCCGCTTGTTTTCAAAAACCAAAAGGAAATTTCCATGAAACTTAATGTCCGAATTTTTTTGCCGTTGATTGCGCTGGCGTTCGCCGCCGTCGGTTTGCGCGCCGATGAAATGAAGCCTGATGATTCCGTGCTGAAACCAGTGGGCGAGGGATGGCTGCCACTTTTCAACGGCACCAATTTTGACGGCTGGACGGCCGAGACAAATTATTGGAAAATGGACGCGGGCGGCATCATGCACGGCCACACGCCCGGCACGGCGCAACATCATTACGATTACACCACGAACAATTTTGCCGACTTTGAATTGCACGCCGACGTGCGGCTCATCGGCAATAATTCCGGCGTCTGCATCCGCATCGCGCCGGCCAATTTTGACAGCGTGCCCGGTTATCAAGTGGACATGGGCGACGGTTATTGGGGTTGCCTGTGGGAAGAACATGGTCGCGGCAAGGTCGTGAATTATCCGAAGGCCGAGGCGGACAAGCTCGTCAGGCGGGAGGACTGGAATCATTATTACATCCGCGCACAAGGCCATCACATTGAAGCGTGGCTCAATGGCGTTAAGACGATTGACATCGTGGACGAAAAGGGATTGCTCACCGGCCCGATCGGTTTTCAACTCTGTCATGGCACGGGCAAGATGACGGACGCCTCATTCAAAAATGTCGTTTATCGTCCGCTCAAAGCCGCAAGCGATGGCAAATGACCATGCCGCGTCCATCCATAAAAACATTTTTTGCAACGGCAATTTTATTTGTGTCGTTAATTTTATCCCGCGCAGAAATACAAAATCCAATTCCGCTCTGGTCCGACGGCGCACCCGGCACGCTCGGCACTTCGAGCAACGACATTCCCACGCTCACGCCGTATCTGCCCAACGCCACGAACGCCACGGGCGCGGCGATGGTGATTTGTCCCGGCGGCGCTTACGCCGGACTCGCGCCGCATGAAGGCAATGATTATGCGCTTTGGCTGAACCAGCATGGCGTGACGTGCTTTGTTTTGAAATACCGGCTCGGCTCGCACGGTTACCATTATCCGGCGGAATTTCAGGACGTAGAACGCGCGATGCGCTGGGTGCGGGCGCAAGCGGACGATTACAAAATTGATTCCAAACGCGTTGGCATCATGGGTTCGTCGGCAGGCGGCCATCTGGCGGCGACGCTGCTGACGCATTTTGATTCCGGCAACACGAATTCGAGCGACGTAATTGAGAAGCAAAGTTCGCGACCGGACATCGGCATTCTTTGCTACGCGGTCATTACGATGGGCGAGTTCACGCATCACGGCTCGAAGGACAATCTGCTCGGCAAAAATCCGTCGCCGGAACTGGTGAAATTGCTTTCCAACGAACTGCAAGTGACGACGGCCACGCCGCCGTGTTTTTTGTGGACGACGTTCGAGGACAAGACCGTGCCGATGGAAAACACGCTGATGTTCGCCGCTGCGTTGCGGAAAAACCATGTGCCGTTCGCGCTGCAAATTTATGAAAAGGGCGGACACGGCATGGGCCTGGCGGACAAGCCGCCATTCAATCATCCGCATCCGTGGGCGAATGATTGTCTGTTCTGGCTCAAAGCCAGAAATTTTGTGAATTAGAATGTGGCGCGCCGAAAATTCCCGGGGCGCGTCCCAATAAAAAAGAAGTGGAGCGAGCGAAGGGATTTGAACCCTCGACATTCACGTTGGCAACGTGATGCTCTACCAACTGAGCTACGCTCGCGTCCGAAGTTTTAGATGTTAAGCCAGCCTTCGCCGCTGGCAAGCCCGTTTTTCAGCCGGTGGAATCGCCCAGCGTGGCGCGGATGACCTTCAACAGGTAATCGTGTTCCAGCGGCTTCTGAAAATAGGCCACCGCCCCGGATTGCGTGGCCTTTTCCTTGGTCAGCGGATCTTCGCTGCCGGTGATGATGATGATGGGAATCTTCCGCGCCGTGTCCAGCCGGTGAAACCATTCCATGATGCGAAAGCCGTCCCACTCGATGCTGCCGATGTCCGGCGGAAAAGAAATGTCGAGCAGGATCAAGTCCGGCTGTTCCCGGCGGGCCGCCGCCACCGCCTCGGAACCGTCCATGGCCGTCACCACGCGATAGCCCGCACCCTGCAACTTCAAGGAAATCGTTTTGATGACAATCTCATTGTCATCCACGATCAGAATCGTCTTGGACGGCGCTTTGGTGTTCATAAAAAATCCGGCTTCTTTTGTTTCCCGATGAGGCGAACCCTAGCAAAGCCGTCCGCCCGCGCAAAGGAATTTCTGCGCTTTGCCTCGCGCCGCCGCAGCCGCTAGACTCCGCGCGTGAGCAATGAATTTTACGCCCCCGGCGGACAGCGCGCCGCCAAGGTCAACGACCTCTTCGCCCGCATCGCCCGCCGCTACGATTTTCTCAACGACCTGCAAAGCTTCGGCCTGCACCGGCTGTGGAAACGCCGCGTCGCAAAACTGGCCGCCGTGGAACCCGGAAACCGCGCGCTCGACGTGTGCTGCGGCACCGGCGACATTTCCTTCGCCCTCACGCAACGCGGCGCGGAAACAACTGGCTTGGATTTCAGCCCGCAAATGCTGGAAGTGGCAAAAAACAGAAGTCAGAAGTCAGGAGCCGGAAGCCAGAATGAAAATTCGCAATCCGCAATTCGCAATTTGAAATTCATCCAGGGCGACGCGCAGCAGCTTCCTTTCCCCGAAAATTCCTTCGACATCGTCACCGTGGGCTACGGCCTGCGCAATTTGACGAGCTGGGAGCGCGGACTGGACGAAATGCACCGCGTGGCCCGGCCCGGCGCGCGGCTCATCGTGCTGGATTTTGGCAAGCCGGCGAACGCGCTCTGGCGCGCGGTCTATTTCGCGCACCTGAAGATGTCCGTGCCGCTCATCGGGCTGCTGTTTTGCGGCAACGCCTCGGCCTACGCCTACATTTTGGAATCGCTGAAACATTACCCGGCGCAACTGGCCGTGGCGGAAAAAATGCGCGGACTGAAACTGGCCAACGTCCGCTGTTTCAATCTGCTCGGCGGCGCGATGGCGATCAATTGCGGCGAGAAGCCGGTTTAAGCAGAAGGCGGTGCTCCGCCCGGAATCGAACCGGGATCTGCCATTTAGGAAACAGTTTAGCCTTCTGCATGACGGTAAGCAGAAAACGATTGCAAACATTGGTCATTCATAAAGTTGTGATGATTTCATCACACACCATCTGATACCGCCATGTGATACTGTTTCCATGAAAGCTGAAAATGCTGAATCGTCAAGCCTTTGGACGAAAGCCCCGGTCGCAAATCTCGTCCGCTATGAACCCTCCGGCATTTACTTCGCCCGTGCAAAAGTGCGCGGCAAGCTTGTCCGAAAGACACTCGATACCAACATTCTCTCGGTGGCCAAGCTGCGTTTGGCAGACGTGATGGATGCGGAATACCGCGCCGTCGCGCCGTCGCAAACCAAGATTATCGGGAAGATGACTTTTGCCGATGCGCTTGGAATTTTCAGAGAACGCCAAAAACACGCCACTGATATTA
>Ga0209483_1001502_pt1 | contig 17554 bp, 14 predicted proteins | sample NGEPerA_FD_184508 | JGI IMG/M metagenome (GOLD analysis project Ga0209483, IMG submission 184508) | Arctic peat soil microbial communities from the Barrow Environmental Observatory site, Barrow, Alaska, USA - NGEE PermafrostL2-A... | ecosystem: Environmental > Terrestrial > Soil > Wetlands >... | reverse complement strand
CTCCAACAGGCCGGAGATGTGCATGGGAAAGAATCCCAGATTGAACCCCACGAACATCGTCCAGAAATTCCAGCTGCCTAGACGCTCGTCCATCAAGTGGCCGGTGAATTTCGGAAACCAGAAATAGGTCGCACCCACCACCGGAAAAACATTGATGCCGATCAACACATAGTGAAGGTGAGCAACCACGAAATAAGTGTCCGTTAGCTGCCAATCCACCGGCACCGAACCAGTCATGAAGCCGGAGACGCCACCGATGGTGAACAGGACGATGAAGCTGGCGAAGAACATGAAGGCGGTGGTGAAGGCGGGGCGGCCCAGCCAGATGGTGGCCAGCCAGGCGAACACGCCCACCGCGCTCGGCACCACGATGATGATGGACGCGGCGCTGAAAAATGACAGCGAGACACCGGGAAGGCCGGTGGCGAACATGTGGTGCACCCACACGCCGAAGCCCAGCACCATAGTGGCAACGGTCGCCAACGCCACCACCGTGTAGCCCACCAGCGGGCGGCGGCAGAATACGGGCAAGCCGTCCGACACCATGCCCATGGCCGGCAGCACGATGGCGTAAACCCAAGGATGACCGAACATCCAGAACAGATGCTGCCAGAGCAGCGCCGATCCGCCCGCTGTCGCGTCGAAGAAATGCGTGCCGATGTTGCGGTCCATCCACAGAAGCAGGAACGCCAGGGAGACGGCGGGGATGGCGAATATGTTGGCGGCGCTGGCAGTGAGCGTGCCCCACACCAGGATCGGGACGCGGTTGATGGACATGCCGGGGCAACGCATGCGCAGGAACGTGACAATGAAATTGATCGATCCCACCGTGGTGGAAATACCCAACAGCACCATGCCCAGGGCATAGAGGTCTATGTTGGGGCCGTCATTGTAGGCCCGCGCGGCCAAAGGCACATAGTTGAACCAGCCCACATCGGGGCCGAAGCCCACCGCGAATCCGGAATAAAGAACGATTCCTGCGCAGAGATAGACCCAATAGGACAGCGCGTTCAGCCGCGGCAGCGCCATGTCGCGCGCGCCCAAAAGCAGCGGCCACAGGTAATTGCTGAACCCCGACAGAACCGGCCCGGCGTAAAGAAAGATCATGGTCATGCCATGCACGGTGAAGAGCTGGTCATATTGTTCGGGCGTGAGCAGATGCAGATTCGACCAGGAGATCTGGAGCCGGAACACCAGCGCCTCCACGCCGCCCAAGATCAAGAAAGTGAAAGCGGTGATGATGTAGCGTATGCCGATGTCTTTGTGATCCACCGTCGCCAACCAGCCATAAAGGCCCGGCGCGGTTTCCCATAACCGGTTCAGCCTCTGGGCCAGCGCCGGCGTCTCGGAGCCGATCGAGGGACGGCGCTCATATTCGGTGCTGATCATCAGTTCTGCGCCAAAAGGAAATTGGTGATGCCAGCTCGGTCACCGTCCGACAATTTGATGGCGGGCATCAGAGTACCGGGCTTGATGGCCGGGGGATTGGCGATCCATGCCGCGATCGCGCGCGCGTTGTTGGGCAATGCGCCCGATGCGATGGTTTGGCGCTCCATCAAATGGCTGAGATCGGGGCCCAGCGTGCCCGTCGCTGCCGTTCCCCGCATGCTGTGACATCGGCCGCAATTCTGGACGAAGGCCTGCCGGCCGTTCGTAGAAACTGGCGCCAGCAATTGATGCACCCACCATGCGTGGAAATCGGCGGGCGATTGCGCGACCACGCGGAACAGCATCTCGGCATGTTCGACGCCGCAATATTCGGTGCATTGGCCCTGATAGATGCCGGGCTTCGACGCTTCGATCCAGGTCTCGTTGATCTGGCCAGGGATGGCGTCCATCTTGCCGGCCAATTGCGGCACCCAGAAGGAATGGATGACGTCGCCGCCGATCAATTTCAGCCGGACGACTTCGCCCGCAGGAATATGAATTTCGCTGGCGGTATAGAAGTCCCGCCCCGCCCCGGAAACATAATGTATCTGCCACCACCATTGCCGGCCGGTGATTTCGATCGTGACCGCGGGCTTGGACGCCGGCGCCTGGATCTCCGCCAGCACGATCACCGTCCACACCACCGTGAACAACAACACCAGGCTTGAGATTCCCACTCCGATCCAGAGCCAGTTAAGACCGCCTTCCTCAGGACCGATCGCGGTTTTTTCGCCAATAATGATGGCGCGAGGAGGGTTTTTCCATACGCCTGCCGCCAGCAACGCAGTGATGACAATGATCACACAAAGCGAGATCGCGATTACACCCCAGGTGAGCGCCACCACGGGAGCGGCCTTGTCGCCGGCGCCCGTCAGATATTCCAAAGGCGCCGCCCCAGCTGGCGCGCAGAATAAAAGCGCTAAGCCAAAGCCCAGACAAAGAGGCTTGAAACCATGCACCGCGAGAATCCTGGAACTGTCCCGAGCGGACACTTTGGTGAAATGCGCCACTCCTCTGTTCGATCCGGTGGCGGCGCCCATTTCACAGGCAAATTCAAGAGGCTAGACAAGGTTGGAATATTCGTGCGCCGAAGTTGACACCGCTTCTGCCTGTCCTGCACGGCAGTTATGCGCGCAAATGCTTGGCAACACGGCACTTTCGCGGATTGGCAAGCATCGCTTGATGCCCTATCTAACCGCGCTTCTTCGGGAATTTTGCTTTGCTCTCTTTCGTGCGCCTTGCGTTGCGCCGGCCCTATACCGCCGCCATTGCGGCGCTTTTGATCGCACTGCTGGGCGTGCTCTCGATCACCCGCATGATCGTGGACATTTTCCCCGTGATCGACATCCCGGTGGTGCTGGTGGCGTGGAATTATCCCGGCCTGTCGGCCGAGGACATGGAGCGCCGGGTCAATCTGATCAGCGAGCGCAGCTATTCCACCACCGTCAACGGCATCAGCCGCATCGAATCCCAGGCGATCCCCGGCGTGGGCCTGCTCAAGATCTATTTCCAGCCCGGCACCGATATCGGCGGCGCCATCGCCCAGATCAGCGCGGCGTCGAACACCGCCTTGCGCAATGCACCGCCGGGCATGCAGCCGCCGCTGATCATCCAGTTCAATGCCGCCAACGTGCCGGTGGTGCAGATGACCATTTCGAGCAAGACGCTGTCGGAACAACGCCTGTTCGACTATGCGCTCAACTTCATCCGCATCCAGCTCTTCACCATTCCGGGCCTGTCCTCGCCCGCCCCGTTCGGCGGCAAGCAGCGCCAGATCATGATCAATATCGATCCCGCCAAATTGTCGGGCAAAGGGCTGAGCCCGCAGAATGTGCTCAGCGCGCTGCAGAACTCCAACGTGATCGTGCCGGCCGGGACCGCCCGTCTGGGCCGCCATGAATATAACGTGTCGCTGAACTCCAGCCCCACCGCGGTGGACGAGTTCAACCAGATCCCCCTCGGCATCAACAACGGCGTGCCGGTGCTGCTGGGCGACGTCGCCAAGGTCGAGGATTCCTTCGCCGTCCAGAACAACATTGTGCATGTGGACGGCAAGCGGGCCACCTATCTCACCATCCTCAAGCATGCAGATGCCTCGACCTTGGCGGTGGTGGACGCCACCCGCGCCATGATGCCCCAGATCGAGGCGGCGGCGCCCAAGGGCATGGAGCTGAAGCTCGATTTCGACCAGTCGGTGTTCGTGCGCGCCGCCGTCACCAACGTGATCCGCGAGGCGATCATCTCGTCGATCCTGGTCTCGCTGATGATCCTCTTGTTCCTGGGCGATTGGCGCTCGACCGTGATCGTTTCGCTTTCGATCCCGCTCTCGATCCTGGCCGGCATCATCGGCCTTCTGCTCACCGGCCAGAGCATCAACCTGATGACCTTGGGCGGGTTGGCGCTGGCGATCGGCCTGTTGGTGGATAACGCCACCGTGCTGATCGAGAATATTCACCGCAACCAGACCTTGGGCAAAAGGCTAACCTTGGCGATTTTGGATGGTTCGGCCGAGGTGATCCAGCCGCTCACCGTGGCGACGCTTGCGATCTGCATCGTCTTCTTTCCCGTGGTGCTGCTGGAAGGACCGGCGCGCTTTCTGTTCATCCCGCTCGCCATAACCGTGGTGCTGGCGATGCTGGCGTCTTATGTCCTTTCTTTCACCGTGGTGCCGGCTTTCTCGCGCTTCCTGCTCACCGAGAAAGTCCATCAAGAGGGCGAAGGGCCGGGCTTGTTCGGCTTTTTCGAGCGCCAATTCGCGCGCCTCCGGGACGGCTATGGCGCGGTCCTGGTCGTGGTGCTGGCGCAGCGGCGCTTTGTCCTGGCCGCCCTGGGCGGGTTGGTGGTGCTCACCGCCGCGCTGTTCTTCACCATCGGCACCGATTTCTTCCCCACCGCCGATGTCGGCATCATCAAGCTTCATTATCGCGGCCCCTCCGGCCTTCGCATCGAAGAGACCGAGAAATCGGTGCTGGTGGTTGAAGCCAAGATCCGCCAGATCATCCCGGCCGGCGAGCTTCGCACCATCAACGACATGATCGGGGTGCCGCTGTTCTACAATCTGGCCTTCGCGCCCACCGACAATGTCGCCGGCAACGACGCCGAAATCCTGATCCAGCTCAACGAAGGCCATCGCCCGTCGGTGGACTATATCCGCACGATGCGGGCGGAACTGCCCGGCGCCTTCCCCGATTCCACGTTTTATTTTCAGACCGCTGACATCGTCAGCCAGGTGCTGAATTTCGGGCTTTCCGCGCCCATCGACATCCAGATCCAAGGCACCGATATCCAAAAATCCTTCGAGTTGGGCCAGCGGATCCTGGCCGGCATCGGCAAGATTCCCGGCGTCGCCGATCCCCGCATTCTGCAGGTGATGTCCTATCCGGACCTGATGGTCGATGTGGACCGCGAGCGCGCCGCCGAAGTGGGCGTCAACCAGAGCCAGGTCGCGAGCAATCTTCTCACCTCGCTGTCGTCCAGCGTGGGCATCGCGCCCAATTTCTTCCTCAACCCGGTCAACGGGGTGAACTACGTGGTGGGCGTGCAGATGCCCTTGCAAAAAGTGACCAGTGTGAACGAGTTGATGAACATGCCGATCAACACGCCCGCGGCCGCCGCCACGCTTGGCACGCCGATGGCGGCGCCGGTGACGCGGCTGTCCGACATCGCCTCGATCGCGCCCAGCAGTGTGATGGAGTCAATCAACCACTACACGGTCCAGCGCATCATCGACGTGGACGCCAATGTGGACGGGCGCGATCTGGGCGGGGTGGCCAAGGACATCCAGAAAGTGCTGGACCGGATAAAGCCCGGCCTGCCCGCCACAACCCACATCGACATTCGCGGCCAGAATGACGTGATGAACACCGCCTTCACCGATCTGGGCGAAGGCCTGATCCTGGCGGTAGTGCTGGTCTATGCGCTTCTGGTGGTGCTGTTCCAGTCCTGGGTCGATCCGCTGATCATCATGATGGCGGTGCCGGGTGCCCTGATCGGCATTCTCTGGATGCTGGCTTTGACCGGCACCAGCATCAATGTGGAATCGCTGATGGGCGCGATCATGTCGGTGGGCATCTCGGTGTCGAACTCCATCCTGGTGGTGAGCTTCGCCAACGACATCAGGGTGCGCCAGAACCTGTCCGCGCTGGAGGCAATTGTCGAAGCCGGCCGCACGCGGCTGCGCCCCATCCTGATGACGGCGCTGGCGATGGTCCTGGGCATGATCCCGATGGCGCTGGGTCTGGGCGAAGCGGGAGAGCAGAACGCGCCGCTTGGCCGCGCCGTGATCGGCGGCCTGATCTTCGCCACCTTCGCCACGCTCTTCCTGGTCCCGATCGCCTATCTGTTGTTGCGCAAGGCGCCGCCCAGCCTCTACGTGCTCGACAAGCGCTTCGAGGACGAAACACGCGGCCAAGGAGCCGAACATCATGCCTAGTTCCACACCGCAGCAAAGGCGCCTGCGCCGCGGCGGCATCATCGCCCTCCTGGTCGCGGCCGTGATCGTGGCCGGCGTGCTGGCCTCGCATTATCTCCATCTCAGCTCGGCGCGCGCCGAACTCCAGCGCGATACCGCCAAAGGTCCCGAGGTTCAGGTGGTGCGCGCCACCGCCAGTGGCGGCATGCGCGACCTCACCATCCTGGCCGATGTGGTGCCCTACCAACAGGCCACACTCTACGCCAAGGTGAGCGGCTATCTGGGCAAGATGCTGGTGGACAAGGGCGATGCGGTGAAGGCCGGCCAGCTGCTCGCCACCATCGAAAGCCAGGAAACCGACGCCCAATATACCAGCGCCGCCGCCGATCTCGCCAACAAGCGGCAGATCGCCGGCCGCTACGACCAGTTGGCCCGTCAGAACGCCATCGCCCAGCAGCAGAAAGACCAGGCCGACGCCGATGCGCGCATCGCCCAGGCGACCTTGAACCAGGAAGCCACCTTGAAAAACTATGAGCGGCTCACCGCGCCGTTCGACGGCAACGTGACGGCCCGTTACGCCGACCCCGGCGCACTGGTGCAGAATGCACAGACCGGCCAGACCGCATCATTGCCGGTGGTGACGGTGGAAGACGATTCCAGGCTGCGCATCGACGCCTTCGTACAGCAGCAGGACGCGCCCTTTGTCCATGCCGGCGACAAAGTGGACATCGTCGACGCCGCCAATCCCGGCCGCAAGATCGAGGCCGTTCTCACTCGCGTGTCGGGAGCGCTCGACCCCCGCACCCGCACCATGCTGGTGGAAGCGTTGCTGGACAATCCCAAACACACGCTGTTGGGCGGCAGCTTCGCCTATATGACGTTGCATGTGCCTGAGCCCAGCGCCACGCAGATTCCCGTGGGTGCGCTGATTACGCGTGGATCGGATCAGTTCATCGCATTGGTCGACAGGAATTCGCACCTTCATTTCATGAAGATCACAGTCGCTTCCACCGACGGCGACACCATCACCTTGGCCCAAGGGTTGAAGCCCGGCACCGAGATCGCCGTGGATCTTCCAGAAGACGCCACCGACGGCGCGCTGGTGCAGACGATATCGGCGGCGGCCAACTAAGAGATATCGATCAGCGCCACATTGATGTCGGGATGCATCCGGCGCCTGAGATGGGCGGGCGTCTCCGTCAAGGTCACTTCCAGAGTCGGGCGCACCACGCCTTCCAGCAAATGGCCGCCGCGGGTGCTGCCGTCGCGCCGTCCCAGCACGGCATGGCCGTGGAAATCGGCTTCATGCTTGTCATTCTCCGCGATGTCGCCCACCAGCGAGACCAACTCGACCTGTTCCTCGACCGGGATCGGCAGATATTCTTTCTTCTGCCAGTCGAAATAGCCCAGCTTGGCCCGCTCAAACGCGCCCAGCGCGACGAAGGACGCCGCTTTCAGATTGTTCCTTTTGGCGAAATCTACGATGGTGCTTTTCGCTTCTTCGCCGGACGCCAGCACCAGCACCCACATCCGTTTGCCGCCACCAGAACTCATCAGCTTGCTTTGCATGACGTCCTCCAAATGCGCAGTGAAAACCAGATGGCGCGCCGATCGTTCCGGCCACATCATTCGGCATAGATCATCTTCACCGTCATCCCGCCATCGATCACCAAGGTCTGGCCGGTGATGAAGCCGGCATCTTCCGCCAGGAATTGGCAGGTCTTGGCGATATCTTCGGGCACACCGACGCGGCCGACCGGGCGCACAGAAATGTCCCGCGCAGATTGGCGGCGATCACGGAATCGAATTCGGCGATGGAGAGTTTCAGCACGTCTTTGCGGATCATGGTCCCGGCATTGTTGATCAGCACATCGGGCACAGCGAATTTCTTAACGACGCCGTTCATCCAGCGGGCAACATGGGCGGGATTTGAAACATCACCTGCGAGAAAGAGTCCGTCCGTGCCGCTTTCTTTGATGCCTTGAAGTGCTTCGCGCCCGGCAGCACGATCTTTGTCTGTGATTGCAACGATGTAACCCGCATCCACGAAGTGCCAGGCAAGCGCGCGGCCGATCCCTTGACCGGCGCCGGTGATCGCAATGACACGCATGAGACGCTCCTCGTTAATAATTATGACTTGCTCCGCCTGCGGAAAAATCTTGACGTTAACTATTTAATTGCGATATTAACGCTTTATTAACTCTTATAAGGCGGGACCGGTCTCTTCGACATAAGGTCTTGCTGCTCGGGTGATGACCGTCGTGGCGGCGGAAGGGGTGGCGTCAAGGGAGCATCGGGTACGAACAACCAAATTGGATGCGACCATGCTTGCCTATGAAGAACTGAAGGGCTCCAACGGAAAAGAAATCTGGTTCCGTCCGACCCGTTTTGATGCACGCAAACTCTTTCCCAACAATCCGCCTCGGGTCAGGGTAAAGTCTTCCAGTTACCAGCTGCACAATATCAGCCTCACCGGCATCGCCGTGGTCGCCAAGCAGGCGAGCGAAGACGAACTCACGGTGGGCGAGACCGTGCCCATCGTCTTTCAGCAAGCGGGACTTTCCATCTTCGAAGGCCGCGCCAAGGTCTGCCGCACCGAGACCACGCCCTTCGGCTCCAAATACGCTTTCAGCCTGGTGGATTCCTATGTGGATTTCGACCGGCTGCTCAGCCGCAACGTCCAGGCGCAGATCGCCGCCAATGGCAGCTTCCTTTCCAGCGAGCGCAACGCCCTGGTGCCGCGCGAATACCGCGCCTTCTGCTCGGACGTGCTGGGCGTGCTCAGGTCCTATCGCGCCCTGCTGGACGAAAATCTCCGCGTCACCGCAAACTTCCCCCACACCTTCGACCATGTGGGCGCCTATGAAGCGTGCGAAGGCCGGCTGGTCGAGCAATGGCGCAGCCTCTGGCTCACCGGCAACGACATCGTGCGCGAAGTGATGGGCAGCCGTGATGCGCGCGAAGCGACCAAGGAATTCACCGAACTGGTGCTGACGCCCGAGATGCGCGCCGGCGCGATCTGGGACCGTTCCTACATGAAGCCGATGGGCTATCCCGGCGACTATCAGATCATGAACCAGGTCTATGACTGGGAGCGGTTGGGCGACAATGTCTACCAGCAGCTGATCCATCGCCTGGGCCTTGAAGTGGCCGAATGCATCGGCACGCGCATGCATGTGGTGCGCGGCAAGATCGCCGACACCGTGCGCGAGCGCGGCCAGGACCGCCCTGCCCGCATCCTCAGCCTGGGCAGCGGCCCGGCGCGAGAAATCGAAACCTATCTGGAAAGCCCGCAGTCACGCGGCGGCAAGGCGGAATTCACCCTGGTGGACCAGGAACCCCAGGCCCTGGGTCAAGCCTATGACCGCATCTATCCCGCCTTGATCAAGCTGGGCGGATTGGTGCGGATGAATTCGCTCAATATCTCCTTCACCGACATTCTGCGCACCCATGGCGGTCTCAATCAGGTGCCGCCGCAGGACATGATCTATTCGGTGGGCCTGCTCGATTATCTCACCGACCGGCGCGCACGCCTGCTGGTCGCCCGCTTGTACGACGCGCTGGCGCCGGGCGGCCTCTTGATCATCGGCAACATGAACGAGACCGCGCTGTCCAACCTCTGGCCGATGGAATTCATCGCCGACTGGACACTCGAATACCGCAACGATGCCGAGATGCGCGGCTGGGCCGAAGGCCTGGGCGCTCAGGAATATTGGACCGAGACGGAAAAGACCGATCGCGTGCGGCTTTTGTTTATCCGCAAGCCCTGACGCCCTAGATCGCGACGCGCAAATTCTCGGGCACTTGCCGCACCGCGACGAAACGGTCGCGCGGCAGTGCCACCGTCACCGTGGTGCCGATATTGACCTGGCTTTCGATCCATAACGTGCCGCCATGCAGCTCGGCGAGCTTGACGGCATAGGGAAGGCCCAGCCCCGTGCCGCTGTGGTGGCGGGTGAGGGAATTCTCCACCTGCTCGAAGGGCCTGAGCACCCGCTCCACATCGGACGCGGGGATGCCGATGCCCTCGTCGCGCACGCGCATCAGCACCGAACGGTCGGAGACGTTGAGGCTCACTTCGACCAGGCGGCCATTGTGGCTGAACTTGACGGCGTTGGAGACCAGGTTGAGCAGGATCTGCAGGATCAGCTTGCCGTCGGCGCGCGCGATCACCTGATCGGCGCAGGATTTGAGCGCGATCTTGATTCCGCTTTGTGTCGCCCTAGGCTCGCACATGCGGATGCTCTCGCTCACCACCTGGACAAGATCGATCTCGCGTTCCTCGAGGGTGAGCTTGTTCGCCTCGGCCTTGGCGAGATCCAGGATGTCGTTGATGATCGAGAGAAGATGATAGCCGCTGGTGGCGATGTCCTTGACGTAGGTGGCGTAGTGCTGGTTGCCCAGCGGACCGAAGGTCTCCCGGTCCATGATGTCCGAGAAGCCGATGATCGCGTTCAAGGGCGTGCGCAGCTCATGGCTCATATTGGCGAGGAATTCGCTCTTGGAATGATTGGCCTTGTTGGCCTCGACCAGAAGCGTGTTGGCGATCTCGTTCTTGGTCTCAATCGTGCGGTGGGCGATATAGCCCTTGCGGGTCTGGGTTTCCTGGATGTAGCTGGACAACAGCCCCACCGTGGTCGCCATGGTGAGAAAGAAATTGTTGGAGATCAAGTCGGGTATCGGCAAGGGATTGAGCACGACGGCCGAGACTTCATACGCCAGGACCAGCAGGACCGAGATGATCACGCTGGCGATGAAATCCACCCGGATCAAGCTGTCGCAATAGATCACTACCATGATCAGGCCGGCATAATAGTTGCTGTTGAACGGCGCGGGCATCACCGTCGTCATCGCCACCACGCCCAGCCCCGCCGTCGCCATCGCGAAGGCAAGCGCGAACTGATTGAACTTCTCGAAATAGGGCGTGAAGGTGAAGGCGAACACCGCCATCAGGATCGGGCAGACGATCATGTAGCGGATCACGAACATGCTGGACACCGCCTGGCCGCCCAGCCGGGAATCCAGAACGCCGAACGCCATATAGAGCGCGATACCCGCCAGAATATAGGTGCGGATGAACACCATAGATTCCCGAAGCGCGCGGCGCGCGAAGCACCGCTCGGTTTCGGGATCCAAGAAACGCAGCCAGAGACGCGAATACGCGAGCTCGTCGGCCGCCATGTTCCTGTCTTTCATGGCCAAATTCGGATGCCCTCGGGGTCCAAATTAGTTCACGTGTGTAAACAATCTGATTAGATGGCGCCGTTAACAAATGTTGTTTGCAGTCGCTCGAACTTGATGGAACGCAGAATCTCGGTTCAGGCGGGCCTCTTCGAATCGCCATAATATATTATTTTCAATGGCTTAATATGAAGGACTCGGATTCCCCACGCCCCTTTCGCCGATCGAATCTGGCCGGCAAGCTATTGAAATTGTTTGGAACTTTTTCACCACGCGGGCGTTCTGAGGCGTGTTGGCGGGCTTTGGGGAAGCTAGGTGTCCAGGTCAGGATTGTTAGCCGCGGCGTCCTTGCTGGCATTGGCCGTGCCGGCGCGCGCCCAGGAACTTGCCCTGAACGACATCAACCAGATGTCCATCCAGCAGCCGTCCAAGGTCGAGATCACATCGGTCTCCAAAGCAGCGGAGCCCTTAAGCGACGCCCCGGTCTATGTGATCAGCCACGACGACGCGATCCGCTCGGGCGCCACCAGCCTGCCGGACCTATTGCGGTTGGCCCCCAATCTGGAAGCGATGCAGACCAGCTCCAGCAATTATGTCGCGCTTAGCGTGCGGGATACTGGCGTCGGCATAAGCGAGGAAGCGCGCAAACGCGCGCTCGACCCCTTCTTCATCACCAAGCCTCTGGGGAAGGGCACAGGGCTTGGCCTTTCCATGACCTTCGGTTATGTGCGTCAATCGTCAGGGTATCTGAGGATCGAAAGCCGTCCCGGGAAGGGCGCGACGGTCACGATCCTCATGCCGTGTATCGAGGAGATTGCATGAAGCGCCAGATCCTGGTCGCCGAGGATGAGGTGATGCTGCGCGTGATCGCAGTGGAGATGCTTGAGGATGCGGGCTTCGAGGTCTTCCAGGCCGGCGATGGCGAAGAAGCGCTCACCTTGCTGAAGCTCAATCCGGGGATCACGCTGCTGGTGTCCGACGTCAAGATGCCGCGCATGGACGGTTTTGCGCTGGTCAAAGCGGGATTGGATTTCAAGCCCGATCTCAAGGTCCTGATGATGACGGGCTATGCCCAGGACCCGCCCCCCGACCTGATCCGCGAGCGGCAGATCGAAATCCTGCGCAAACCCTTCAATCTCGACCGGCTATGCCAGATGGCCGACGCGATGACCGGCGCCTGACGTCCGTCATGGCGGCGGCGCGTGGGTGGCGGCGAGATAGTCCACGATCAATGGGATATCGGCGTCGTTGAGGGGCGCCTTGTAGGTGTTGCGCATCTTGACGACTTCGGCCGCCCAGGTGGCGCGCGGCAAGAGCGGCTGATCCAGCACCATGTCGGCGGAATGACAGGCCAGGCAGTTCTGGTTCACGATCTTCACATTGGGCCCGTCGGGAAAGGACGCCGCGTCGGGCGGAAATTCCAGCTGTAGCGATTTGAAGGCGGGCGCAGCTGCTCCCACCGCCGGCATCAGCAACGCCACCCATCCGATCAGAAAAATCCGTTTCATCCCATTACACCAGCGTAACTGGGGTCTGTTCGACCACGTTGCGCATATAGCCGGATCCATTCCAGTTGGACTGGTCGGGTTGCGCATCGCCTTTTGAGTTGGTGCAGCGCACCGCCAGCATCGTGTTGCCCGCGCCGCCCATTGTGAGTTCCGCCGTCCAACGGCGAAAGCTGTAGGGGCCTTCGTCAGCGCCAAGCTTTGCGGCTTGCCAGCTTTTGCCGCCATCGGACGAGATCTCGACCTTGGCCACGCCCGAGTCACCGCCCATCGCCAGCCCGCGCAACGACGCGCGCGCGCCCGCCTTTAGGCGCGCACTGGGACCAAGATTCGTGATGAACGAGCGCGGCAGCATGCGGCTGATGGGCACCATCACGACTCCGGTTTGGCCGGGCTTCATGTCGGCATGGGGCGTATCGGGAACCAGATAGGCCGTCTTCATCCAGAAATTATCGTCGGGCGCGTCCAGCACTTCGATGTCGTTCAGCATCTTGACCCAATAGGTCGAATACCAGCCTGGCACCACCAAGCGGATGGGGTAGCCATTGAGCAGCGGCAGCGCCGCGCCGTTCATCGCATAGGCGATCAGGATTTCCGGCTGGCGGGCATGATCGAGGCTGAGCGATTTCTGGAATTGCGGCCCATCGCTGACCGGCGCCTTGTCCAGGCCAGTAAACCGCACCGCCACCGCGCTTGATTTGACGCCGGCTTTTTCCAGCACATCCCGCAGCCGCACGCCCGCCCAGCGGGCATTGCCCATGGCGCCGTTGCCCCATTGCCCGCCCGGCACCCTGGGCTCGAAAAAACCGCGAGAATTTCCGGAACATTGATTGACGGCGGCGAGTTCGACCCGCGGGAATTGAAGAAGATCGGGCAGCGTCAGCGAAAGCTGGTTCTGGACCTGGCCGCGCACCGCCAGCCGATAGGATTTGGCGTCGATCTCGGTGGGAATGTCGGACCAATGCCAGCGCACGAAGAATTTGTCGTTGGGGGTGAAGACGCCGCGGTCGAAATCCGCGAAAGGCGTTTCCAGCATCGGCGGGCGGCTGCGCTGCAGCACCATCGCGCCTTTCTGAGGAAAATCCTGGGTGAGGGGACGCGCGCCATTGCCGCCGGGAAAGGGAAAATCAGGCGTCTGCGGCGCCGCCCGGACGGACGTTGCCGCCACGGCCAACGCGCCGGCGCCCTCCACCAAAATCGCGCGGCGTGACCGCATGCCGAAATGCTCCTCCAACGTGCAAGAGCAACGCTAGCATGGCGTCCGGCACGAGCCGTTATGACAAGAGGAATATCACGCTGTGCGTGTTCGATTCACGGCATCACGCCAGCCCGCCACCAGCCGCGATCGTGTGCTGGCCTCCATCGCCGACGCGAAGCGCTTTTCGCGCCGCCAGCTTTTGGCGAAGCCCTCCTCGCCTGGCCACACACCCGCTCCCGAACCTGCCAGCCAGGCCGCGCCCAGAGCCGTCGTCTCCAGCACCACTGGGCGGTCCACGGGCGCATCTAGAATGTCGGCCAGCCGCTGCAGCATCCAGTCACTGGCCACCATGCCGCCATCCACCCGAAGCACCGTGTCTGAAGCGCCCGGCCAATCGGCACGCATGGCGTCCAGAAGATCACGGGTCTGGTAGCAGACTGCTTCCAGCGCGGCGCGGGCGATTTCCTTGGGTCCCGTATTGCGGGTGAGGCCGAACAAGGCGCCACGGGCATGCGCGTCCCACCAGGGCGCGCCCAAGCCGGTGAAGGCTGGGACCAGATAGACCGCTTGTTCAGGATCGGCCGCCGCCGCCAGGGGTCCGCTTTCATCAGCGCGGGCGATCAAATGCAGGCCATCGCGCAACCATTGGATCGCCGCGCCGGCCACGAAGATCGAACCTTCCAGGGCATAAACGCTCTTGCCGTCGAGGCGATAGGCGATCGTGGTGAGAAGCCGCTTGGTGGAGGTGATCCGCTTCGCGCCCGTATTGAGCACCGCGAAGCAGCCGGTGCCATAAGTGGATTTGAGCATCCCGGGTGTGAAACAGGCCTGGCCCATGGTCGCCGCCTGCTGGTCGCCGGCGATGCCGCGAATGGGGATGGCTGTGCCGAACAGGGCTGGATCGGTGGCGCCGAAATCGTCGCGGCATTGCTTGATCTCGGGCAGCATCGCGCGCGGCACGCCGAACAGCTTGAGCAGATCATCGTCCCAGGCGCCCTTTTCGATATCGCAGAGCAGCGTGCGCGAGGCATTGGTGAGATCGGTGGCATGGACTTTCCCGCCCGTGAGCCGCCAGAGCAGGAACGTGTCCACCGTGCCGAAGGCGAGCTCGCCCCGTTCCGCTCGTGCCTGGGCCCCTTCCACCTGGTCCAGCATCCATCGAATCTTGGTGGCCGAGAAATAGGGATCGAGCAGAAGACCCGTCCGAGCCGTCACCATGCTCTCCATGCCGTCGCGGCGCAGCTTTTCGCAGGCGTCGGCGGTGCGGCGGTCCTGCCAGACAATGGCGTTGTGAATCGCGCGGCCGGTCTTCTTGTCCCAGATCAGGGTGGTTTCGCGCTGATTGGTGATGCCGATGGCGGCGATGTCGGAGGCCGACAATTTGGCGTCGGCCAGGGCGCCCCGCATGGTGGCAAGCACGCTGCGCCAGATGTCTTCCGGATCATGCTCGACCCAGCCGGAGCGGGGGAAAATCTGCGGGAATTCCTGCTGGGCCACGCCCCGCACCCGATAGGTGCCATCGAAGATCATCGCGCGCGACGAGGTCGTGCCTTGATCCACCGCCAGTACAAAGTCCGCCATGCTTCCCTCACGCCCGTGCGAATTGATCCGTCACGCCTTCAAGATGCCGCGCCAGCGCCTGTTCCTCTTCCGCCGAGAAACGCAACCCCAGCTTACTGCGGCGCCAGAGAATGTCAGTGGCCGAGTGCGCCCATTCCTTCTCGACCAGGAAGGCGACTTCGCGCTCGCCCAGATCGGCGCCGAATATCCGGCCCAGATCGCCATCCTTCAAGATCACCTGCGCTTCGGTGCCATAAGCGCGCGCCAGGCGGCGGACGGTTTGCGGCGCAATTTTTGATACAAATTTCTGGAGTGACGTCACCAGCGCTTCGAATCCGTCCATGGGGAAATCACCGCCCGGCAATGTCGCGCCTTTGGTCCAGGCGGGACCGCGCGTGCCCAGCACGCTTTCGATCTTCTCCAGCGCCCGTTCCGACAAATGGCGATAGGTGGTGATCTTGCCGCCGAATATGTTGAGGATCATCCCGCTCTCCGTCGTGCCGTCCAGTTTGAGCACATATTCGCGAGTGGTCTCCTGCGCCTTGGAGGCGCCGTCATCGTAAAGCGCCCGCACGCCCGAATAGGTCCAGACGATGCCTTCGCGCGTGACAGGGATGCGGAAATATTCGCTGGCCGCGGCGCAGAGATAATCGACCTCTTCCGGCGTCGCCTTTACCGTCGCGGGATCGCCGGGATAATCGCGGTCGGTGGTGCCGATCAAGGTGAATTCGCCTTCATAGGGAATGGCGAAGATCACACGCCCATCGCGGTTCTGGAAGATATAGCAGCGGTCGTGATCGTAGAGCCGCTTCATCACCAGGTGACTGCCCTGCACCAGGCGGACATGGCGGCGAGGCGTTTCGCCCACCACCGAGTTCAGCACCTGATCCACCCAGGGTCCCGCGGCGTTCACCACCAGCTTCGCGCCCACCTCGCGGGTTTCACCGGAGCTTCGGTCCTTCAGCCGCACCACGAATCCGCCATCCTGCCGCGTCAGATGGGTGACCTGGGTTTGGGTATGGATGCGCGCGCCCCGCGCCGCCGCGTCGCGCGCATTGAGAACCACCAGGCGCGCATCCATCACCCAGCAATCGGAATATTCGAAGCCCCGAATCATGGATGGCTTCAAGGCCGCGCCGGCGGGATCGCGCCTGAGATCCAGGCTGCGCGTGGGCGGCAAACGCTTCCTTCCGCCGATATGGTCGTAAAGAAAAAGACCCAGCCTGAGCAGCCAGGCAGGGCGGGAATCCGCAGCTTCCGGCAGCACAAAACGCAGCGGCCAGATGATATGAGGCGCCATCGCCCACAGCACCTCGCGCTCCTTCAGCGCCTCGCGCACCAACGCGAAATCATAGAATTCCAGATAGCGGAGCCCGCCATGGATCAGCTTTGTGGATGCCGAGGAGGTGCCGGAGGCGAGGTCATTCTGCTCGGCCAGCAGCACGGAGAAGCCGCGGCCGATCGCATCCCGGGCGATCCCGCAGCCATTGACGCCGCCGCCCACCACCACAATGTCGAACTGTTCCAACCTTCTGTTCTACCTTTGGGACGCCCGGCTCGAAGCAGCGATGCTAGCGCAATCCGTTCCCGCCCCCAACTCCCCGGAACATCCATCCGCTTTCAGCGTTCCCCTCATGTAGCTTGCTGATCAGAAATGATTTGGCGGCCACAAAGAGCAGCGGAGAATGGCGCAAGCCAGTTCCCGCCGCTCTCGTTTTAAGGATGGAACGCATGGCAAAATATCCCCAATACAGCACGGCGAAGATTCGCCAAGGGGCGACCACCTTCCGAGGCCCTATCGATCTTTTCATATTTATGGCGGGTCTGTTCGGAAGCGTCGCACTGCTGCTGATTGCCGTTGTGATGCATATCTGACGGCACATTCGCGGCCCACGAAAAAAGCCCGGCCTCACGGCCGGGCTTTTTCTTTTCAGGCCAGATCGCCAGAATTCTAGCGGTGGAAGCGGCCTTCGATCGCCGCCTTGCCGATGATATGGCCGTCCATCGCCGCCAGCACTTGCTGGCGCGTGGCGTCCGGTCCCAGATTCAATTTTGTGTCCAACGCGAAGAGTTCGATCGTGTAGTGGTGATACACACCCCGCGCGCCCGGGCCCATGAAGCCGGGATGGCCGCCCAGATTGTTGGGTTGGATGGTGCCGTCGGGAAGCGTGGGCTGGGTGGGCACGTTTTCGGGAAGCGCATGCACGCTGGCGGGAATGTTGAACGCCATCCAGTGCAACACGTCTTCCACACCTTTGCGCGGTGCGGTGT
>Ga0209483_1001501_pt1 | contig 17566 bp, 22 predicted proteins | sample NGEPerA_FD_184508 | JGI IMG/M metagenome (GOLD analysis project Ga0209483, IMG submission 184508) | Arctic peat soil microbial communities from the Barrow Environmental Observatory site, Barrow, Alaska, USA - NGEE PermafrostL2-A... | ecosystem: Environmental > Terrestrial > Soil > Wetlands >... | reverse complement strand
CCGATCGCCTGTGCATACCCCCACCCCGACGTCCCGGCAAAATGAATAAAGAACAGCGCCGCGCTGATCCCGCCGACTGCCATCGCGGTCGACGCGCTGCGGACGACCACAAACGTCCCCGCTGCCGAAAGCACCATCCCGACAATCAGGTTCATCCGATGCACGCCGACCGGCCTGGCCCCGCGACGGACCAGCAGGTCGGTAAACACGCCGCTCGCAGCCATGCCCGCGGCCCCGAACAGGAACGGCACCGCCGCCACCCATCCGCTGCGCGCTATGGACAGGTGCCGCGCGGTCTGCAGGTAGCCCGGAATCCATGCCACATACAGCCACACCGTGTAGTTGACGCCGCCGAAGCCCAGCATCATCCCCCACACCGTGCGTTGCCGCAGCAACACCCGCCACGCACTTTCCACCGCAGCCGCTTCACCATCTCTAGCCCGATACAGCAGACACCACGCCACCGCCACAACCAAACCCAGGGCGCCGAGCAGCTCGAACATCGCTCGCCAACCCGCGGCCAGCATGATCCACGTCAGCGCCGGCGGCGCGGCAGCCAGTGCCAGCGTCGACGACATGTTCATCAGCGCCGTCGCCCGCGCGCGGCTCTCGGCCGGAAACCACTCCCGCAGGCTCTGCACCCCCGCCGGATAGAACGGCGATTCCCCAATCCCCAGCAGCACCCGGAAGACGAGGAATGCGGGCAGTCCTCGGACCACCCCGGTCAGCATCTGCGCCGCCGACCACAACCCCATGCCGCCACCCAGCGCCCAGCGGCCGCCTATCCGCCGCATCACGCCGATGAGAGGAAGCTGAGAAAAGCCATACGCCAGCGAGAACGCCGAAAGCAGCCAGCCCATCTCGGTGGCATTCAGGTGCAGCTCCGCGCGGACAGTGTTGTTGGCTACCGACAGCGAGGCGCGGTCGAAGAAGTTCACCACGCCGGCGATGAACAGCAGCGACAGCGTGATCGTCTGGTGCCGGCGCAGGTCCGTGGCTTCGCGCGAATGCATTCAGAGTGTGGCCTTCGTGGCGCCGGTAGAAATCCCGCCGTCGACCAGCAGCGTTTGCCCCGTAATATAGCGGCTCGACTCCGCCGCCAGGAAAACTATTGCCCCATCCAGATCGTCGGGGAGGCCCGGCCGCTTCACGGGAATGCGGTCGCTGAGATATTCCACCCAAGCCTCATTCTCGTAGAGCACCTTGTTCTGCTCGGTGCGAAACCATCCCGGCGCCAGCGAGTTGACGGTAATGCCGTGGCGTCCCCAGTCGTCCGCGAGGCTCATCGTCAACTGCCGAATGCCGCCGCGGCTGGCGCCGTACGGCCCCAGCCCCGCGTACCCCGCCACGCTGGTCACCGAGCCGATGTTGATGATGCGCCCATATCCGCGCTCGATCATACCCCGAGCTGCGGCCTGCGCGACAAAAAACGAGCCGCGCAGGTTGGTGTCGAGGACCGTGTTCCAGTCGTCCCAGGTGACGTCGATGGCGGGCTTGCGGATGTTGCAACCGGCGTTGTTGACCAGGATATCGATGCGGCCGAAGTGTTGCTCGACAGCCGCCACCGCGCGCTGAATGCTCACCTGATCGCGAACGTCGAGGTCCACGGAGACTGTCTTGCGGCCGAAGGCCTCGATCTCCTCCGCGAAGCTTTTTAGCGACTGCTTGTTGCGGCTGGTCATCGCAATGTCCGCTCCGGCCTTGGCCAGAGCGCGCGCAAAATACTGTCCCAGCCCGCGACTCGTTCCCGTCACCAGTGCCACTCGTCCGGACAGGTCAAACAGCGCATTATTCATGCTGCGCTCCCCGGCTGTAGAACGACCTTCAGCAACCCCGGCTCGCGGGCATACAACCGCTGAAACCATGCTGGCCCGTCCTCCAGCGGCGCGACCGCCGTCAGCAGCGGCCCCACGCGGACCGCCCCGCGCGACATCAGTGCAATGCACGCTGGATATTCGCCTGAAGAGGCACACGAGCCCTGAACGCGAATCTGCCGAGTCACCACCGACTGCAATCCCAGTTCGATCGTCGGAGCGATATTGCCGACCAGCGTCGCCGTACCGCCCTTGCGCACCAGGTCGATTGCATATTTGACCGTCGCCGTTGTGCCTACACATTCGAGCGCCGCATCGACGCCGCGGCCCGCTGTAAGCTCCATGATTTCGGCCAGCGTGCCCGTCTCGCGCGAGTTGAATGTCCGCGTCGCGCCCAAATCGCGCGCCAGTTGCAGCCGCGTGTCATCCACGTCGATCACAAACACTCGCCCCGCACCGGCGAGCATCGCGGCCTGCAACGTCAACAGCCCGATCATCCCTGCGCCGACCACAAGCACTGTATCGTCAAGCGCAATCGGGGTCAGCGAAACTGCATGGACGGCAACCGACACTGCCTCAATCAGGGCTGCATGAGCGAAAAGCATCTCCGGCGGCAGGTGGTATGCAATCCGCGCGGGTACTGCGACGTACTCCGCGAACGCTCCCATGCGCCGGAACGCGGGCGTCGAAACGCCAATTACTTCGCGCTGGTCGCAGAGGTTGACCTGCCCGCGACGACAGAAGAAACACTGCCCGCAAAATACAGTCGAGTCGAAGGTCACGCGGTCGCCGGCGCGGAAACCGGACACGGCATTGCCGACTTCTTCCACCACGCCGGCGGCTTCGTGCCCCATCACGATCGGCGGAAGCCGCCGCCCCGTGCTGCCGTCGTAACCGTGGACATCGCTTCCGCAAATGCCGCAGGCCGCGACCCGAATCAGCAGTTCATCCGCCGCCGCGCGCGGCTTTGCGACGTCAACGATTTCGAGTTGCTTGTAGTCGGACAGGACCAGCGCTTTCATCGATTCCTTCAGGTCATCGCATCAAGAATATCCGACGATTGCGTCCGTCCTACTGGAGGCCGCGTCCCGTGAGCTGACGAATCAGGTCGACCTCATGCTGCCGGTACGGCGTTCCATCATGGCGAAAGACCTCGTGGAACCATATCGTCGGCTGCGACAACACATAGGGATGCTCCCACGAATCCCACGGCAGGTACGTCTGCGTCTTGCCCGCGACCAGGCCCCAGTTGATCGCGCCGACGTTGTACTTCTTCGCCAGCGGCAGCGAGTTGTCGAACGTGCTGCCCGCGCCGCGCGCCATGTATTCCGTGCAGACGATGGGCCGGTGCAGGGGCTGCAACTCCTTGATGCGCGCCTCGAACTGCTCCGGCCAGCCATAGTTGTGAAACGTAATGATGTCGGATTCGGCAAGCTGTAGCCGGGTCATCGGAGCCATCTTTGCAGGGTCGCTCCAATTGTCGTGCCACACGCCGCTGGTCAGAGGTTGCGACGGCTTCTCTTCGCGCGCCCATGCAAACACCTGCGGCAGCAGCAGTTCGATAAGCCGCACCTTATTCTTCGGCTCCGGCCAGCGGCCGCCGTTGGTGTTGTCGGGCTCGTTCCAAAGATCCCATGCGAGGACGCGGTCGTCCTGCCCGAAACGTCCCACGACGCCTTTTACATACGCTTCCAGCTTCGGGTAGTAGCTTTTGTCGACGAGTTCGTCCGCGCCGGGGCTCTGCACCCAGCCCGAGTTGTGCACGCCGGGGATGGGCGGATGCTGCGGCCCGAGCTTCGGGTGCGGCTCCCAGCAGGAGTCGAAGAGCACAAGGATCGGCCGTATGTGGTGCTTGGCCGCGATGGCCAGAAACGTGTCGAGCCGCTTCGAGAATCCTTCCGGGTCCTGCGTCCACAACTGGTCCTGGAGGAAGACCCGCATGGTATTCATGCCGATCCCCTCGGCCAGCCCCAGCTCGCGGTCGTTGATCGCCGGATCGAACGTTGCCGCCTGGAACATCTCCAACTCGTTGATCGCGTTCGATGGAACGTAATTTGCGCCGACCAGCCAGGGCTGTTTGGCGTACCAGTCATTGGCCTGCTGCTCGGTCCAGCGGTGCGAGGTCTGGGCCGCGCACACAACAGACCCGCAGAATAGCAGGCAGACGATAACGCGAAGGCACGAACGGCGCATGGCCAACTCCCGAATATGCAATAGATTTTCGATTCGCAGCGCGACGAAGTGTACCACCCACGCAAGCTGCACCTACCCAGCTTATCGCTTTCGCTAGCCTTTGAACGGAGTGCGTCGAGAACGCGGATTGTCCGAGGTCATCCGATACGCCGCCCGCAGGCCCACGAAAAGGATGATCATGTCGATCATTCCGGAACCCGGCGAGCGCATGAAGTTGAGCATCGGGAACATCAGCCCCACCTTCGCCAGCCCCAGCAGCGTGGGGACATTGAGCGGCACCGGGCGTCTCTGGCTCGCCCACAAGTAGACCAGGATGGCTTCGCCGGCGGCGACCGCCAGATAGGTCAGCGCGATCGCAGCGACCTGGTACTGCGGGCCGCCGCGATCTTCCGACGCCGTCATCATGCCCTTGCCGACCAGCCAGCCGACCAGTACCGCGAGATACCCGATCGTCCATCCGGTGAGGTCGATGAAACCCGCGTAGCAAACGGCGCCGAAGGCAGCGCCAATCAGGCCGCCGGCAATCGCCCGCAGGAGGTAGTTGGGGTTCGACTCGGAAACCTCGCGAGTCTCGTCCACAGCGACGCCGCCGAACAGCACGGGCTGGCGCGCCCGGGCGGATGCGCTTGGCACAAACGGGACTTCTGTGTACTCAGCTTGCTCGAAGTTGGAGGTGTCGTATGCCATAAAGTGCGGTCAGGATAGCAGGGGCGCGCGGCCTTTTCGCTACAACTCGCCGCTTTGTGGGCTACAACTAACGTGTTTGCAACAGGATGCTCCGATTGCGGGGTAGACTTGGGCGCACCGGCCGCCCGGTGCGCCGCTGACTCGCGCGAATGGCAAACCGGCGTCGTTTGGACACGAGAGTTTTGTTTCGATTGTTGGACTTGCGGGAAAATGATCGCCGCGGGTGCAATGGCGGCCCTATCTCCAGAAGCCGACGATGAGTCCCCCGGCCACGATCAGGCTCCCGCCAACTGCTACAGGAATTGTCGGAAGGGTATGAAAGAAAATGTAGTTGGTGATCTGAAAAACGATGAACAAGGTAGCAATGTAAATGCCCGTCACCTGAGCAAACTCCACGGGAGCAAGGTTCAGCGACGTTCCATAGAGCGTGAGCAGGACCGCTCCGACGAAATACAGGCCAATCCGCACCGGCAGAGAGTTGCGATGCAGCGCGATGCGGACAACCGCATCCCCTGTCGCTTCGAGGACGGTAGCCATAAGGACGAACAGAAAAACCTTCATTCCGCCATGTTCTCAGGACGAAAGCAGCAGGGCAAGCAGAATCCGCCGGTGGTTTCAGATCTGGAGATGCTCCTGTGCGCCGGCAGCGCCGGACCGTGGGGTTGACGGCATCGAGGTGGTGATCGACAGCCTGAAAGGATGTGCTTCGCAGGTGGGAACAGGTGTTGACTTTCTGGCGGTCGCAGCATCAAATATGAAGAGGGAATCAGAACCCCGGGCCGGTTGCCTGCCAGCCCGAGGTGTTGTACTACTTCCCTAGCAGTACGAGAAGCAATAGAGTGACTGCTATCACGAGTCGCCATTCAACAGCGATCGTGATTTGCAACCGGAGCCAGGAACGCTCCATGTCATGGTCCATCGGCCTCACCTCCTTACCTCGGCACGGCCCTCGGAGTCGTTGACGCGACCCGAAGGCCGCCCGATCCTGGTACCGCTGCAACCTGGTAAAGAGGCCGTTCCAGTCTAAATGGATAGTGGGAACGCCTTGAAACAGCAAGCGGCGCCAAGCGCCTTATTGGCATAGCGGCAGGCAATCCCGGCCAAAGCGGGCGCATCGCTGTTTTCTTGCTGGCCGGCACCCATTTCAAATGAGGACAGGCATCGCGCCGCCGCCGGGCGAGAGTCGCCCAGACCCTGTAAAATAGCTGAATATCATGATTTCCGTATCCAACGTCACCATGCGCTACGGCGCAAAGCTGCTCTTCGAAGATGTTTCGGTCACCTTTACCGCCGACCGGCGTTACGGCCTCACCGGCCCCAACGGCGCCGGCAAGTCCACGTTCATGAAGATCCTTACCGGCGAGCTGGACGCCCAGAAAGGCACGGTCGTCCGGCCCAAGAAAATCGGCGTCCTCAAGCAGGACCAGTACGAATTCGACGCTTTCCGTGTCGTCGACACCGTCATCATGGGCAACAAGGCCCTGTGGGCCGCGATGGAAGAGCGCGAGATCATCTACAACAAGCCCGATATGACCGACGAAGACGGCTCCCGGCTGGGCGAGCTCGAGGGCATCGTCGGCGACGAGGACGGGTATGAGGCCGAGGCCAACGCCGCCGTCCTGTTGCAGGGACTGGATATTCCCGACGAGTTGCACGAGCGCAAAATGTCCGAGCTTCAGGGCGGGCAGAAGGTGCGCGTGCTGCTGGCGCAGGCGCTGTTTGGCAATCCGCAAGCCCTGCTGCTGGACGAGCCTACCAACTATCTCGATCTTGAGTCCATTCACTGGCTCGAAGACTTCCTCATCCGCTATAGCGGCACCGTCATCACCATCTCGCACGACCGGCACTTTCTGAACTCGGTCTGCACGCACATCGCCGACATCGATTACGAGACCATCATCACCTACACCGGCGGGTACGACGACATGGTGCTGCAGAAGACCTCGATCCGCACCCGCATCGAGAGCCAGAACGAGCAGCGCGAGAAGAAGATCGCGCAGCTTAACGACTTCATCGCGCGCTTCTCGGCCGGCACGCGGTCGTCGCAGGTGAACTCGCGCAAGAAGGAAGTCGAGCGCCTGGCGACCACCGATCTTGCCCGCTCCAACATTGCGCGGCCGTACATCAGCTTCAAGATGGAGCGCCCCTCGGGCAAGCACGTGCTTGAGTTCGAGGCCGTCAACAAGAGCTATACCCAGCCTGACGGCAAGACCGAGCACGTCGTCGACAATTTCTCCGCCAGCGTCATGCGCGGCGACAAGATCGTGCTGGTGGGCCGCAACGGACAGGGCAAGACGACCCTGCTGAAGGCGCTGCTTGCCAACGGGCCGGGCGTTGAAGATAAGGACGTCTCCATCGACTCCGGCGCCGTAAAGTGGGGGCACGAGGCGAAGATCGGCTACTTCGCGCAGGACCACAAGGACACCATCCAGCTTGGCATGACCGCCTCCGACTGGCTGCACCAGTTCGACCCCGAAGCCACCAAGGAAGACATTCGCGGCATCCTCGGCCAGATGCTGTTCAAGGGCGAAGAAGGCATGAAGAAGACCGATGCGCTCTCCGGCGGCGAGGCCGCGCGGCTCCTGTTCTGCAAGATCATGTTGCAGAAGCCGAACATCCTGGTGCTCGACGAGCCGACCAACCATCTCGACCTCGAAGCGATCAATGCGCTGAACCAGGCGTTGCAGAAGTACGAAGGCACGGTCTTTCTCGTCACGCACGATCAGGACCTGATGGAAGAAGTCGGCACCCGCGTGTGGCACTTCGAGGGCGGCCCCGCCAACTTCCACATCACCGACCACAAAGGCCCGTATGAGGAGTACCAGGAGCAATTGGCGATGGCCGCGAAGTAATCCGCGGCAGTGCTAGAACATATCCCGGCAGAGCCGGGCGCTCTCCCGATTGGAATAGCCGGCAGCCTGCGCCGAACGAACCTCCCGAACCACCCCAAAAGCAAAGCGGCGAGCCCCAAAGGCCGCCGCTTTCTCTACGCTCTACACTCTATCCTCTACACTCTGCCGTTACGCGGTAACGGGCTCCAACACCCGCGCAAATCTCTTCCCCGTCCGCGCCGCAAACGCATCCTTATGGAACGCATACCCGGCGATCAGCGGGAGCGCGATCGTCGCCTCGGCAAACACCATCTGCTCATACGTCAGATCGACCTTGCCCCAGGAACTTGCTTCCTTCAGCGTCGATCCCGAGAGCGCACCATCCCGTGAGTCGGCGACTGTAATCTGAATCGCGTACTTGTGCATCGACGCTTCAACGCCAAGAATGTCGGCGGCAACGACGATGTCCTGCGCAAAATTCTTCGGAACGCCGCCGCCGATCATCAGCAGCCCCGTCGTCGGATTCGCAATCTTCAACTGCGTCAGCTCATAAAAGTCCTTCGCCGAATCGATGGACACCATCGCCTTGCCCTGCCGCGCATGTTGGTGCGCCACCATTCCGAAGCCGAACGAGCAATCCGAAAACGCCGGGCAGAAAATCGGCACATCAAGCTCGTAGCACGCGAGGATGATCGAGTCGGCATTGCCCTCTTCCGACGTGCGTCCGTTCTCGCTCAAATACTTGCCCATCTCCGCGATCAACTCGCGCGAACTGTACGCCCGCGGGTCGAGCGAGTTGATAATCTTCTCGGTCGTCTCATCGCAAATGCGCAGCTCTTCCTCATCGATAAATGTGTCGTAGATGCGATCGATCATCAACTCGCGAAGGTCCGCATCGCCGCCGCCGTACTTGTACTCATCGCCGGCGATGTAGTGCTTGTAACCAAGCGCCTCGAAGAAGTCCTGGTCGACGATGTTCGCGCCGGTCGACACAATCGCATCGACCATATTGTTGCGCACCAGGTCGACGATGACCTTCTGCAACCCGGCCGAAATCAACGACCCCGCCAGGCACAGAATGACGCCGCAATCGGTATCGCGCAGCATCATGTCGTAGATGTTCGCCGCCCGCGCCAGATCGCGCGAACTGTAGGCCATGGACGCCATGGCATCGACCAGCGCGACAACGTTGTGCTGCTTGATGTCGATGTGCTGGATAGGAGCTTGCAGGAGTTCTTTTTTAGTAGACATATCGTCTACCAGTTTATCGCGTTTCGCGCGGGTCGAGCCGGGGCAACTCGGTGAATAACCTGCAACAAACTGGCGTTCCCCACCCCTACTCCACCACTACAGATTTCACCACCGCCTCCCAATCTGCTTTAGCCCCGTCAAAAATCTGTGCGTTTGAATCCAGCAGAATCGCATACAAGATTTTTCCAGGCATGCGCCGGTATTGGAGTTCGAATCTGAACGCGACCGGCGTATTTATTTTTCCGGTTGCCGGAGGTTCCTGTGGTGTCTCGAACAGCAGCCCGTCGTACCGCGGCAACTCCCGCTCGAAGGTCATCACCAGGGCATGCGCACCACCTTGCTTGCTATAGATACTCTTATCCACCAGCTCCAGTCCCACACAGTGCTCCACAGGGCACGGGCCCGAACTCAAATCGCTTGTTCCTTTGGCTGGATTCTCCAGCAACTCCCGTGCAAACGCGGCCGGTGTCTCTCCCTCCTTCGCCATCTTGGCCATCACCAGAATCGTCGGAGACGGCTGCCCCTTCTTCGCGGGTGGAGTCATCCATGCCTTGCACGTTTCATTCGATACTGGCGGGACCTGCAACTTCCAATTCCCGTTGGCAATAAACGAAATTCCGCATAACCGGCTGGTAAATTTCAACCGGCCGCCTTCCAGATCGTCGGATGTCCACGCATCATGTTCGTTCACTGGCTTACTCAGGTCCGCCGTCTTGTAGCGTGATTCCCCAATATCCCGTACATTCCGATAGTCTTCCCGGGGGCTTCCCAACGCGACCGCACGATCGATCCCACGCAACGCATGCGCCGGCATGATCGCAACGTTCGCACAAGCGATGTAGTCACTCCAAAAATCGATCGGAAGAGTCTTCGCGCTTTTTTCTACAGTTAGCAAACGAGTCATACCAGAGATGGCGTGCAACGCTTGGCACTCATGAATTCCCAGGAACCAACCGCCTCGTATATCGGTTGGGTCCCCTTGTGAGGCCTTCGATAGAAACTCAACTGCCGGCTTGTACGCCGCTTCTACATCGAGGTTGTAAGCAAAATGGGCTACTAACCCTGTCGCTAGCTGTAGCTCATGATTATCCTCCGCACTTTCGTTAGCCTTCAGCAACGTTTCAAGGCTTGCAGTCAAAGTCTTCGCCACATCCGCCTTGGGCACACTATAGGACCATTGATTACTCCAGCTTTGCGCATATCGCTCTACCGCCAATGTGCTCCGATAGGCACTCTGAACATCCGCCGTCTGCGGCAACTTCGTGGCATCAATCTGTGCAAGTTGGGGCGAACCCGGCAACGTTACAAGCAGCGAGCACCAAATTCCGAAACAGGTCACTAATCTCATCGCACCTCACAACACCGGTCGCGCTAAAGTGTAGCAGCCGCATCCAGTTCACCTGTAGCGTTATCGAAACGGAATCGCTACCTCGGTATAGCTGCCCGGCGTGCAAGCATTCACAGCCGCGACGATCTTATCCACATGCAGTCGTGCGACGTTCCAGTTCTGGTTCCCGAGTACAACTATCGCAATCTTTCGACCCCTGAGATTTTGCTGGTAGAGGATGTTCTTATCGGTAGTCAACAGTAGATCGAAACCGTCCTGCTCAGCGACATTCAGCAACTTACCGTTTGCCAATCTCTCCCAACCGGCATCCCTGGCCAAGGTAACGACGTGACCCGTCAAGTGACGAAGCAAACCCTCAGGCGTGCCGTTATCGAAGAGAATGCGCATCGGCCATTTCAGGTCTTTCAGCAGCAGCACGTAAAATTTCAGAGGAAGCGCGATCGGCCGGCGCATCCAAACTTCGCGCTGTAAAGTTGAGCACGGCTTCTACCTGCTCTCGCGTCACGCCGAACCACTCGACAATCTCGTCGATGCTGGCATCGCCGGCCAAATTATCGAACACAGCGGAAACCGGCATCCGCGTGTCCTTGAACACCCATGCACCGCTACGCTTGCCGGGAATGCTCTCAACAGCGTCACACTGGTTCCAATCGAGATCGGCCATCGCTCACGCTCCTGAATCCAGAATAATCCAAAATCCCTACTTCAAAAATCCCTCCACCGCCGCATCCGCGTTACCCGTAGCCTCACCGAAACCGAATCGCCACCTCGGTATAGCTGCCCGGCGTACTCGCATTCACAGCAGCCGCGATCTCCTCCAGATGCAGCCGCACTTGCGGCCACTGAGAATTCCCAAGCACAACCAACGCGATTTTCCGTCGCAATAAATTTTGCTGGTATCGGATGTTCTTATCGGTTGTTAGCAACAGATCGTAGCCAGCTTCTTCCGCTTGCAAGATTAGCTCGCCATTGCGAAATTCATGCCAGCCAATCGCACGCGAGAAGGTAACTTCATGCCCCACAAGGATTTTCACGATGGCATTCGGCGCGCCGTTATCGAAGAGTATCCTCACGCGAAAGCAGGTTCTTTCTCCAGGCTATCGGTGACAAACTGCAGTACGGCCTTCACTTCTTCGGGAGTCACGGAAAACACTTCAGTGATCTCCTCCGGCGACATCCCCGCCTCAAGGTTCGAGAAAACCGTCTGCACCGGCATGCGAGTACCCTTGAAAACCCAAGCTCCGCTCACCTTGCCCGGGATACTCTCTACCGCATTGCACTGTGACCAATCGAGGTTCGCCATCGCTCAAACTCCTCTTCCAAGGTTACGCCCACGTAAGCGAAAAACCCACCGCAAACTTCGCGGTGGGCCTCGCAACGGAGTTTTACTTCAAAAACCCTTCCACCGCCACATCGAACTTCGCCGGCTGGTCATACATGATGAAGTGCCGCGAGTCGTCGATCCGCACCAGCTTCACATTCGGCATTGCCGCATACGCGTCGCGATACAGCGCATCGAAGCCCGCCAACGTCACTCCCGGCATCGTCGAGTCGAACGGGTACAGCATCAACGCGGGCGTCTTGATCTTCGCCATATCCGGGCGAATGTCGGTCTGCATGTCCTCGAACATGGCGTTCGAAAAGACGGCCCTGTCGGAAGCGATCGAAGCCGCCGCCACAGCTTTGCCACCCTCTTCGTCCTTCACCATTCCCTTCACCATCGCCGGCATCATCGCCGCAAACTGGTCTGCGGGCATGGCCTGGATTTGGTCGCGAATCGCCTTGCCCTGCGGCGCAATCGACTCCACCGTCGCGTTCGGATCGAACACCAACCCATAAAACGGCAGCGAGTCCACAATGACAATTTTCGACACATCCTCCGGATGCGCATCCGCCAGCATCAGCGTCATCAGGCCGCCCAGCGAGTGCCCAATTACCGCCGGATGCATCTTCGCCGCAACAATATACCGATGCAGCTCCTCGACCACGCCCGGCAAAATCAGGCCCGTGGCGTTCGGCCCCGCGGGCGCGCCGGCGAATCCATCGATCTGCACCAGATGCAGCCGATAGTTCGGAGCCAGCAACTTTGCTTCAGCGTCCCATACTGTCCGCGAGCTGGCCAGCCCGGGGATCAGCACCACATCCGGCTTCCCCACCGTCCCCTCGTCGACAACCGTAAACCGCGTCGGCACAAATCCGGCGGCAGATGCAACAGCCGCGTGGGACGGCGCAATCAGCAGGGCGATCCCAGCCAAAACAAATGCGACAGTAGCAAGAAAACGAAGGGCCTTCATCACAATTCCTTTCCAAATCCAAAACCAGTTAGCGTTCCGCTTCATTCCTAGAATGCGGGCGCGATCCATCCACCATCAGTAGACTTCGTCAGCAAAGCGACCTGACACTTGTCACCCGCGCTACGCCGAGTCCTCAAAAATTTCCTCGATCCGCTTCTCAAACAGCCGCGCAATCTTGAACGCCAGCGGCAGCGACGGATCGTACTTCCCCGTCTCAATCGCATTCACGCTCTGCCGCGACACCTCCAGCCGGTCCGCCAGGTCGGCCTGCGACCAGCCCTTCTCCGCCCTTAGCAACCGCAGTCGATTAGTCATCGCTGCCCTGCCTGTTGCGCATCTGCAGCACCCACTGCGCCACTCCAAAGACCAGACAGTACACAACGAAGACGTAAAACATCGGCGGAGCATTCACTCCCGCAAAGTTCTGCAGAAACCCCACCACCGTGGTCAACGCCAGGGTCACGCCAATCGACCACAGCATCGACTGGATGGTCATCCAGCGCAGAAACTCGTCCTTCTCATCGCGCAAATAAATCCCCATCACCGCCAGCATCGCCACAATCGGGAGCGCCGGCAGCACCGCCAGAACGTATGCCTCAACGCCCTGCGGATGGTGGTGCTTCACATACCAGGTCACCCCCAGGATCACCAGCACATACCCGGACATCGTCTTCAATATGCCTCGCTGGTACACCTTCATCGCCACACTCTTCGGACTACAGACCATCGCACTTCTCCTTTTCCATCCGTTTCAAAGGCCCGACAAAACTCGCAGCACTACTCTTCCGCCGGCACCCGGTTCTTCGCGCGATAGGACAACTTCGCCGCCATCATAAAAACGAAGAACACCCAGAAGCTCGTAAACGGCGGCAGGTCGCCCTTCCACCCATAGATCCGCAAATAATCCCCGAGCAGGTCCACCGCAAGGCAACCGGCGGTTCCCCACAGCAGGCACCGCACCACAACATCGCGCTTGAACTCATCGCGCTCGTCGCGCAGATATCGTCCAAACAACACAATCACGCCAACGATCGGAATTACGGGCAGCGCCGCCAAGGCCCACAGCGCAAATCCTGTCGGATGTAACCGTATGTCGGCATAAAAGCTGCAAATAAAAATTACGAAGTAGGCGGCCGTCACCGTCAGGCCGTCCTTCCTCAATCGCCGCGAAGCTGGACTCTGCATCGTCAATCTCCTTGTCCCGAGCCAATCTCGATGACAAGCAAACTTTACGACAAGTTTCCCTTACATGTCAAGCGCCCTTGTCAAAAAATCTTTTGTTCTACTTCGCGAAACTTGGCGTTAAACTTCGCGAACTTTGCGTCAAGGCTTTTCCTCCGCAGTTGATACCCTGTCATCTGAGGAAAGAGATGAACGTCAACTTCGCCGAGCGCGCTCACAACCACAACTGGAAGCTCGACCCCATCGTCCGCTCGCTCCTCGACACCGACTTCTACAAGCTCCTGATGCTCCAGTTCATCTGGAAGAATTTCCCGGCGGTCGCGGTCACCAGCGAAGTCCACAACCGCACCATCCGGGTCCGCCTCGCCGAGCGCGTCTCCGCCGCCGCCCTCCGCGATCAGATGGAGCACGTCCGCACCCTCCGCTACGTCAAGTCCGAACTCATCTGGCTGGCCGGCAACACCTTCTACGGCGTCCGCCACATCTTCGAGCCGGAGTTCCTCACCTGGCTCGAAAACGATTTCCGCCTGAGCGACTACGAAATCTCGGAAGAAGACGGCCAGCTCATCGTCCGCTTCTCCGGCCTCTGGACCGAGGTCACCATGTGGGAGGTCTACGCCCTTGCCATCGTCAGCGAGATGAAGACTCGCTACGCGCTCTCCGGCCTCAGCGAGATCGAGCTCGACATCCTCTACGCCCGCGCCAAAACGCGCCTCTGGGACAAGATCGAAATGCTCCGCCCCATCGAAGGCCTCTCGCTCTCCGACTTCGGCACGCGCCGCCGCCACAGCTTCTTATGGCAGGAGTACGCCGTCGAAGCTCTACAGTCAGCGCTCGGCAACCGCTTCACTGGCACGTCGAATACGGCGTTGGCTTACAAGCACAACCTCGAAGCCATCGGCACCAACGCGCACGAACTGCCGATGGCGATGGCGGCGATCGCCTCGCGCGGCTCCGACGAAGAGCTGCGCCTCTCGCAATACCGCGTGCTTGAGCTCTGGCAGCAAAGCTACGGCGGCGAGCTCCTTATCACCCTCCCCGACACCTTCGGCACCACGCAGTTCCTACAGGGTGCGCCCGACCGGGTCGCGCGCTGGACCGGCGAGCGCGTCGACTCCAAAGACCCCTTCATCGCCGGCGACGAGTACATCGCATGGCTGCTCCAGCGCGGCCAGGACCCTCGCCGTAAGCGCCTCATCGCCTCCGACGGCCTCGACGTCGGCGACATCGTCAGCCTCCACGACTACTTCGACGGCCGCATCCGTTTCTCGGCCGGCTGGGGCACTCTGCTCACCAACGATTTCCGCGACTGCCACCCCCGCGGCGAAGACACCTTCGACCCCGTCTCCCTCGTCTGCAAACTCACCAGCGCCGACGGCGTCCCCACCGTCAAGCTCTCCGACAACGCCCGCAAAGCCACCGGCCCCGCCGACGTCGTCGCCCGCTACCGCCGCGCCTTCGGCAGCGCCGTGCCGGCGGAAGTTCCAGTGTTGGTGTAATCGAAAGCGGGAGTAAAATAGAACGATGGCAACTATTCACATCTCGCTGGATGAAGCGGAGCGTAATCTCCACGGACTTCTCGCCCAACTCGACGAGAACACCTGCTTCCTGATCGAGAATGGAAGCGTGCCGCTAGCTCTGATTCAACCTCCGCCACCGCGCAATCTTTCCCTGCGTGAGCGGATAAACCTGCTTCCGAAAGATTCGAAAGCTGTCATGGATGATGGCTTCGCTCGCGATGTGCAAGCCGGCATCGATAGCCACCGAGCACCACTTGATCGAACCCTGTGGGACTGACCTTGGGCGCCCTCCTCGACTCCAGCTTCCTGATTGCGGCAGAACGGCGGGGACTCTCAGCCGCCGAAGCCTTGCTTGAGGTCGATCGACTGCTACCGGAGGAGGACGTCGGCCTTTCAGTCATATCGGTGATGGAGGTGGCGCACGGCGAATCGCGTTCTGACACTCCCGCTCGTGCCGCTTACAGAAGCAGCTTCCTCTCCGAAATCATGGAGGCTCTGACCGTCTATCCGGTAACCCCAAAAATTGCTCGACGCGCAGGACGTCTGGACGGAGAGTTGGCGAAGCAAGGCCTCACAGTTGCGTTCCCCGATCTCCTCATCGGCGTCACCGCGCTCGAACTGGGATACAGCGTTCTAACCAGCAACATCAGGCACTTCGAGAGGATTCCGGGACTGACAGTAGTGCGTCAGGGCACTTGATCGAGAAATACAAAGAAATCGCTAGCTATACTTCCCCCATGACCCGCTTCACCACCCTCGCCCGCGTCGCCGTCGCCTCCACCCTGATCTCCCTCATCGCCACACAGCCCCTCTGGGCCTGGGGACACGACGGCCACAGCATGATCGACCGCCTCGCCGCGCAGTATCTCCCCTCGGACGTTCCCGAATTTCTCCACAGCAAGGCCACGCTCGACGCCATGGACTACCTGGGCCCCGAGCCCGACCGCTGGCACAACAAGGCCGAGCAGCAACTCCGCGACCAGGAGTCCCCCGACCACTTCATCGACATGGAGTACGCCAACCTCGTCGGCACGTTCCCCAAAGAGCGCCGCGACTTCCTCGTCGCCGCCGAAAAAGTTGTTGCCGAGCACCCCGAGCTCCATCTCACGCCCGGCCGCATCGGCTTCCAGCCCTGGGCCGTCGAAGAGTGTTGGCAGAAGCTCAAGGTCGACATGCGCGAGTACCGCAAACTCCTCGCCGCCAAGGCCGACACCGCGCCCGTACAGCTCGCGATTGTTTACGACGCCGCGATCCTCGGCCACTACGTCGGCGACGGCTCGCAGCCGCTCCACACCACCATCCAGTACAACGGCTGGACCGGCCCCAACCCCAACGGCTACACCACCGAACATAAGATCCACGCGCAGTTCGAGAGCACCTACGTCAGCGCCAACATCAAGCGCGACACCGACATCGCGCCGCTGGTCGCCGCCACCAAGCCGCACGTCATCGACGACGAGTGGACGCAATACCTCGACTACCTGAAGCACACCAACTCATTCGTCGAGAAAACCTACCAGCTTGAGAAAGCGGGAGCCTTCACCGGCCCCGGCACTCCCGCGGGCAAAGCCTTCACCTCCGAGCGCATCGCCGCCGGCGCCATCGAGCTGCGCGACCTCATCTACTCAGCGTGGGTCCACTCCGCCGACCCCGTCGAGGAGTACCACGGCCCGCAGTAGTGCAGAGTGTAGAGGATAGAGCGTAGAGGATAGAGAGAACGAAATAGCCCGCGATAAATGCGGCGTTTTCTCTACGCTCTACGCTCTACACTCTATCCTCTACACTCTGCCTCTCTACTTCTCCACAATCGGCTCATGATGCAGCCGGTCCAGCATCCTCACCAGCGCCGGCTTCAACAACATCTTCAACATCGGCGCGGCGACCGCCGCCACCATCACCCACACCACCAGCGCATGCCACTCCCAACTCCACAGCAGCCGGGTCGTCTGCCACGGATGCATCTTCACCGCGCGAAAAATTGCGGGCAACTCCAGCGGTATCCGCTCGGTGCGGAACACCAGGCTGCCCACCCGGATGAACGCCGGAAACAACAGCAGTTCCAGCGGATACACCAGGTGGTTGCCAAACTGCGATGCCACCACGTTCAGCCCGAACGTCGGCGCCACCGCCAGCGCCAGCACGGTCGTCGAGCCCAGCAGCGGGTTCAACCCAATCACCACGCCTACTGCAATCGACCACGCCAGCCGCTCCGGCGTCGCGCCGATGCGCAGCAGTTGGACCACCGGCACCACCACCCGCCGCCGAATAAAGTTTGTCTCTTCAAGCACCATCTTTCAGCATAGCGGTTCCGGCACCCTGTAAACTCAAGGAGCACCCATATCGGAGCGGAACGTTTGTCCTTCTTCAGAAACCTCTGGCGCGCTTTCCTTGTCGTCGCCTACTTCCTGTACGCCGCCGCAGAACTCGCCGTAACCCGCCCCAAGAC
>Ga0209483_1001499_pt1 | contig 17590 bp, 18 predicted proteins | sample NGEPerA_FD_184508 | JGI IMG/M metagenome (GOLD analysis project Ga0209483, IMG submission 184508) | Arctic peat soil microbial communities from the Barrow Environmental Observatory site, Barrow, Alaska, USA - NGEE PermafrostL2-A... | ecosystem: Environmental > Terrestrial > Soil > Wetlands >... | reverse complement strand
GGACAGTGCCTCGATTTGGATTTTCGCACGCAAAGTTCCGAAATAAAAAAGCACGTCGGCTACATGACGCAGCGGTTCAGTTTTTACGAGGATTTGACCGTCGAGGAAAATCTGGATTTCATCGCGCGCATTTACGGCGTGCCGGAACGAAAAGCCGCCGTCGAAAAAAGTCTGGAGCGTCTCGGCATGGTCGAGCGTCGCAAACAGCTCGCCGGTGAATTGTCCGGCGGCTGGAAACAGCGGCTCGCGTTGTCCGCATGCCTGATTCATGAGCCGCAACTGCTTTTGCTCGACGAGCCGACGGCGGGCGTTGACCCGAAGGCGCGCCGCGATTTTTGGGACGAAATCCAGCAGCTTGCCGGCAGCGGTTTGACCGTGCTGATCACGACACATTACATGGACGAGGCGGAACGCTGCAATCGCGTGGCCTACATCAGCTACGGAAATCTGCTCGCGAGCGGCACGGTGGAGGAAGTTTTGAAAAATTCAAAGCTCTCGACGTGGGAAGTGACCAGCCTTCGCCCGGAAGCCACGGCCCGGCAAGCCGGTGGAAATTTGCACGAACTTGCCGAAAAAATTCGCGGGAAACCCGGCGTCGAGCAGGTCGTCGCGTTCGGCTCGACGCTGCACGTCAGCGGGCTGGACGCGGAAAAATTGCGCGCGAGTGTGAGTCCGCTGATCACGGGCGATTATCACTGGAAACAAATTCAATCCGGGCTGGAAGACGTTTTCATTAGCCTGATGGAAACCGCGAAGGACAATTTTGCGGAAATGACTAATTCCTAAATCCGAATGACGAAAGAATTTCAAATCACGAATTCCGAATGTCGAATTAAATTTCGCTGTTCGGTTTATTCGTCATTTGAGTTTAGACATTATTTAGTCATTAGGATTTCGTCATTAAGAATTGTATCGAGAGGTGCGATGCAATGAAGAGATATGAATTCAACTGGCAGCGGTTTTGCGCCATCGTCGCGAAGGAATTCATCCAGATGCGGCGCGACCGGCTGACGTTCGCGATGATGCTCGGCATTCCGATGATGCAACTGGTCATGTTCGGTTACGCCATCAATTCCGACCCGAAGCATCTGCCGACCGCGATTTATTCCGCCGACAACAGCACGTTTTCGCGCACGATTGTCTGGGCGATGCGCAACAGCAGTTACTTTGAGATCACGCGCGAACCGCAGAGCGAGGCGGAAATCCAAAAACTGCTCGCGCAAGGCAAGGTGCAATTCGCCGTGGAAATTCCCGTGGACTTTTCGCGCAAATTGATTCGCGGCGAACAGCCTGATTTGCTGCTCGAAGCCGATGCGACCGACCCGATGGCGATCGGCTATGCCGTCGGCGCGATGAATTCGCTGATGCCGGCTGTTTTGAACCGCGATCTGACCGGGCCGCTGGCAAAACTTCGCGCCAGTTCCACGCCGTTTAATCTTGTCGTGCATCAGCATTACAATCCAGAAAACATCACGCAGTATAACATCGTGCCCGGGCTGATGGGCGTGATTTTGACGATGACAATGGTCATCATCACGGCGCTCGCCATCACGCGCGAACGCGAGAGCGGCACGATGGAAAATCTGCTTTCGACGCCGCTGCGCCCGGTTGAGGTGATCATTGGCAAAATCGTTCCCTACATTTTCGTCGGCTACGTCCAGATTTTTTTGATTCTCGTGGCGGCGAAATTTCTGTTCGACGTGCCGATGGTCGGCAGCGTGCCGTTGCTGCTCGCGGTGGCATTTTTGTTCATCGTGGCGCATCTGGCGGTCGGCATCACATTTTCCACCATCGCGCGAAACCAGCGGCAGGCGATGCAGATGGGAATGTTTTTCTTTCTGCCAAACATTTTGCTGTCGGGCTATATGTTTCCATTTCGCGGGATGCCAAACTGGGCGCAGGACATCGGCGAATGCCTGCCGCTGACGCATTTTCTGCGGATCGTGCGCGGAATTTTATTGAAAGGAAATGGCATTGCCGAAATCGCGCCTGACTTGTGGCCGATTGCGTTGTTCCTCGTCGTGATGCTGGCGATTGGAATCAAGCGTTATCGGCAGACGCTGGATTGAAGGTCAAATTTTCGAGCGGATCAATTTCGCCGCCGCCGCGTGGGCGAACACCACGTCCGGATTGCGCTGCAACGCCTCGTCGTAATGGCGCGAAAAACCGTCGCCATCTTCGGTTGCCACCAGCAGCGTCTTTGTCTGCCGCACCAATTCCTCCACGCCGGCCACGGTCAACGGCTCCTTCGCATCCAGCTTTTCGTCCATCGCGGCAAGGAGCCGGGTCACGGGTGCCAGCCACGCGAACCACGGGTCGTTCGTGAGCAGATGGAGGAATTGATACGGGGACGTGATTTTGCCAAACGTGGCTTCGTAACTGGCGCGTTCGGATTCCAGCAGGGTTTTGTGCAGGCGGAGCAGCGCCTCGCGCAACGCGGTCAGCCGCGCCCGCGCGTCCGCCGGTTCCGGATGGTTTGAAATTTCCATTTTTTCCATGCCGGCAGCATACCTCTCAACCGCCGGGCTGGCGACAAAATCATGGGCCGGCCACGCAGTTTGGGCGGCACTGGCAAACATGGCTTCGGAGCGCGGGCTTCAGGCCGCTTCAACGCACAAATTGCTGCGGACGGAGAAACGGCACAATGCCGCGCGCGTCCAAGCTTGGTCCGGTCCGAACTTGCAAACTGGCCGGTTTTCGGCTTTGCTTAAGCAAAATGAGGCAAACCTTTAGGCGGTTGTTTTTGACTGGAAGTCTGCTGGCTGCGGCGGTCTGTGGCGCTGCGGATTCCGCCGTGGTGAATCTTGATTACGTCGCACAACGGGCGCTGGAGCGCGCCCGCGCGCCTTTCCATTCGCCGCGCGCCGATTTGCCGAAGGTCTTGCGCCAGGACAATCTCGACTACGACAAATATCGTGAAATCCGCTTCCGCCGCGACCGCGCGCTCTGGTCGGCGGACAAACTTCCCTTTCTCGTGGAATTTTTCCATCCGGGCTATCTTTACCAGGAGCCGGTGCATGTGAACGAGTTCACGCTGACGCACACGCAGCCCATCCGTTTCGTGCAGGATTTTTTTGACTACGGCAACCTGCACATTGCGAATCAAATCCCCGCCAACACCGGCTACGCCGGTTTCCGCGTGCTGTATCCGCTGAACCAGCCGGATAAATTTGACGAGCTGGGCTCGTTTCTGGGCGCGAGCTATTTCCGGCTGCTCGGCAAAAATCTGCGTTACGGCGCATCCGCGCGCGGCCTTGCGCTCGACTCCGGCGAAGGCGACCGGCCGGAGGAATTTCCCATCTTCACCGACTGGTGGCTCGGCAAGCCCGGCAGCACCAACGACAACACGCTGCATCTGTTTGCCATTCTCGACAGCGTGAGCTGCACGGGCGCGTATGAATTCCTCATCAAGCCGGGCGAAACGACCACGGCGAGCATCCGGGCGGTTTTGTATTTCCGCGAACCGAACAACGTCGTTGCCGCCGACAAAAACCGGAAACCGATCAAGACCATCGGCCTCGCGCCGCTGACCAGCATGTTCTGGTTCGGCAAGGACACGGAACGCAAATTCGACGACTATCGCACCGAGGTTCACGACAGCGACGGCCTGCTCGTCCACATGGGCAACGGCGAAATTTTCTGGCGGCCGCTCGACAATCCGCCCGCGACGCGCCACCAGGTTTTTTCCGCGCCGAACATCAAAGGCTTCGGCCTGCTCCAGCGCGAACGGAATTTCGGCGCGTATCAGGATCTGTTTAATCTCTACAATGAAGTGCCCAGCGTGTGGGTCGAGCCGGACGACAACTGGGGGGACGGCGATCTGCACCTCGTCGAACTGAACACCAGCTACGAGGGCCTCGACAACATCGTCGCGTTTTGGGATCCGAAGAACAAACCCGCGCCGCTCCAGCCGTTCCGCTTCGGCTACACGCTGTCTTGGGAAGGCGGCGACGCGGATTTGCGGCGTTCGGAAAACCGCGTCGTTTCCACGCGGATCGGGCCGGACGCGCAGTTTCCTGGCGCGCGGCAGTTTGTCATTGATTTCGACGGGCCGCAGCTTGACGGCATTCCCGCCGACAAACCGCCGGTGGCGATTGCCAATTGCAGCGCCGGCGCCGCCATCGTGGATGATTTTGTCACGCGCAACAACTTTCTCGGAACCTGGCGCGTCATCCTGAAAATGCGGCCGCAGGCCGGCAGCCACGAGGCGGTGGATTTGCGCTGCACCTTGCAGCAAGGCACGAATGCGGTCAGCGAAACCTGGACTTATCAATGGAGCCCGCCCTGAAAATTCTGCCCGACGTTTCCGGCGAGATCGCCGGGCGTTCACTGGAGGAATGGAACGCGGCGTATGTGAAGGTGGAAAATTACTTTCACGCGCTCCGCATCCGCAACAAGCCGCTGCTCGGCCAGATGGTGCTCCGCGTGCTTGAGCGCGCCCAGCGCCGCGCCGCCGCCGAACCCGGCCGCAGCGCCACCGAACTCGCCGGCGAGGAGATGGACAAGCTCGTCACCGGCTGGTTCGCCGAAGTGCTGCAAACCTCGCCGGCCGGCACCGACCAGATGCTCTCGACGCGCGGGCGCCTGGCGCTGCTGCTTGCCGACATGCCGGGCAAATGGCAGGACCAGTTTCTCCGGCCCGGCCCGTGGCCGCTGGAATTTGTCGTCGCCATGCGCGAAAGTTTTTTCCGCGCCGGCCCGGATTTTCAGCTGTCGAAAATGACGCCGCGCCCGCTGGATCTCGGCCCGATCACGACACTGACCAATTTCGGCAAGCTGCCTTACGTCCGCATGGCGCTCGTGTGGATTCTCTTCGCGCTGCTGCTCGTCACGGTTTTCTGGCTCACGCACGACGGCTTTGGCAGGGTGAAGGACTATTTTCAGGAACATTTTCAACTGTTGCTGGACTGGTTCCGGCAAAATGTCTGACGCGCCGAACATCTCCGTGGCGGCGGCTCCGCGTCTCCGGCGCGGCGGGCGGCTGTTCCTGTTTTATTCCTCGGCGGTGCTGCTGACCGGTTTCGTTTCAATGTTGTTTGCCGATCTGCTCTGGCGCACTGGCTGGAGCGCGTCACGCACGGTATTGCTGGTGCTGTTCATCGTTTTATTTCTGCTCACGGCCATCGGCTGCATGCACGGCGTGTATGGCTTTTTCATCCGCATTTTCGGCACCAGCCGCCGCATCACCGCGCTGAAAAATTTCAAGGAGCAGGACATTCACGCCGTCAGCACCGCCATCATCTTCCCGATTTACAACGAGGATTCCATGCGCGTGCTTGAAGGGCTGCGCGCCACTTACGAATCGATCGAGCGCACCGGCCAGCTTGATCGCTTTGATTTTTTTATCTTGAGCGATTCGACGAATCCCGACTGCTGGATCGAGGAGGAGCGCCGCTGGTCGGAACTCGTATGCGATCTCGACGCGCTTGGAAAAATTTATTACCGCCGCCGCCTGTTCAGCGAGGCGCGCAAGAGCGGCAACATCCGCGACTTCCTCAACACCTGGGGCAAGCGCTACCGCTATTTCATCTGCTGCGACGCCGACAGTGTGATGCGCGGCGAAACGCTGGTGGACCTGGTGAAATTGATGGAGGCGCATCCGACGGTCGGCCTCATTCAAACCGTGCCGGCGCTCGTCAATGCCGAATCGCTGTTCGGCCGCATCCAGCAGTTTGCCAACCGCCTTTACGCGCCGGTTTTCATTTCCGGGTTGAATTATTGGGCGCTTGATTTTGGAAATTACTGGGGCCACAACGCCATCATCCGCACCGAGCCGTTCATGCAGTTCTGCGACCTGCCGCAACTGCCCGGCAGAAAACCGTTCGGCGGCCAGATCTTGAGCCACGATTTTGTCGAGGCGGCGCTCATGCTCCGCGAAAACTGGCAAGTCTGGCTGGCTTACGATCTCGAAGGCAGCTACGAGGAAGCGCCGCAGTCGCTCATCGAAAACGCGCAGCGCGAACGCCGCTGGTGCCAGGGCAATTTGCAGCACGGATTGGTTTTGTTCGCCAAAGGTTTGCGCGGCGTGAGCCGGATCCATTTGATTTTTGGAATTTTCGGTTACGTCGCCAGTCCGCTATGGCTTGCGTTTTTGTTGACATTCGACTGGATTTATTGCGCGCAAAAATACACCGGACTTTCCGACATCACCGTGCAGTCGTTCAATCCTTACCTGAAAAACTGGAGCGGCACGGCCCACGCGCTGCTGATTTTTACGATTTGCATGACCGTCATCATGCTGCCGAAATTTCTTTCGCTGCTTGACCTCGCGCGCGACTGGCCGCGGCGCACGGCTTTCGGTGGATTGCACAAAGCGACCATCAGCGTCATCGGCGAAACCCTTTTTTCCACCTTGCACGCGCCGTTGCTCATGCTTTGGCACACGCGTTCTGTGCTGACCAATCTCGCCGGCATCACTGTCGGCTGGACGACGCAAAAGCGCGACGCCGATGGCACAAGCTGGCTTTACGCGTTGCAACGGCATTGGGGACACATGCTCATCGGCCTAGCGTGGGGCGTGTTCAACTGGAAACTGGATCCGGGACTTTTTTGGTGGTTCACGCCCTTGCTGGCCGGCCTGGTTTTTTCCGTGCCGTTGAGCGTGCTGACCAGCCGCCGCAACGTCGGTGCCCGTGCAAAAAGCCTGGGATTGTTCCTGACGCCGGAGGAAACAAAACCGCCGCTGGAACTCGTCTCGCTGCGGTCACGGATGAAAATTCACCATCTGACCGAGGACAAATCGCCGCACTTCTGCGTTCACGTCGGCCTCGCCGCCGCCGTGCTCGATCCTTACGTCAATGCCGTCCATGTTTCGTTGCTGCGCGAAAAGCAATTAAACCCGGTCTATGCCGAGCATTTAAGAAAAATCGGCGCCGGCACCGACGCCGTGCGCGAATTCGGCGAAAAACTGCTGGCGGGCGGCCCCGGAAAACTCAAGGCAGACGAACGCATGGCCGTGCTGGCCGATCAAGGCGTGATGGTGTGGCTGCATCAGCAGGCATGGCTGCGTCCGGACGAAAAACTCGCGCCGTGGTGGCGGGCGATGATCCGCGAATTCAGCCAGCGGGTGTAAATCGGAACACCCGACCGGCGCAGTTGATCCGGCAACCGGGCCGGGCAAATCGCCGGCGGGCGGATGTTGTTGTTAAATGCCATATTCTTCCCGCTTCCGGCCGCCGGACCATCTGGCGTCTTGGCGGTTAAAAATTTGAGGGATTTTCCATTGGCCGGGGTATTACAGGCATGGCCGCGCAATCAAGCGATGCCTTGATAAAGAAAGAAACAAAATATGAAAACTAAAGTTCTTCTCCTCGGTGCGGTGGTTGCCGCATTCTCGTTCTCAACTTTTGCCGCTGATGCGCTGCTCTCGCCGCGTGCCCAAGGCAACCAAATCAAAGTTGTCAGTGGCATGGCCAACGACCAGAATCCGGCACTGGAATGCCGCAACAACATGGTCGCCAGTCCGCGCGCCGTGGCGGAATGCGGTTCACACACAACCATGCCGTGTTGCATGCCGGGTTGCATGAAGGTTGCGCCGCTGAAGTAACTTGGCCGGTTCGTCCAATCATCAACCGGGTTGTCCCGGCCTGAAATAAATGTTAAACCACGGCCGGCGGGCAAACCGCCGCCGCCTTTCAGCTTATGAAAGAAAGCCACAACCATCCTGATGACCTGCACGTCAGCGCGCTCCTGCGGCAGGCCCGCGCGTCGCCCAGTCTGCCGCCGCGCTTCCAGCAAAACGTCTGGCGGCGCATCGAGGACGCCGAGGCGCCCGCAAAAACGGGATCGTGGCTGGATGCGCTCGCCGCGTTGATTTTACGTCCGCGTCTGGCCTTGGCCGCCACCGCCGTATTGATGCTGGCCGGCGTTTTCGCCGGCGCGCTGGAAGGCCGGCAGGGGGCCCGGCACGACGCGCAAATGAATTACCTCGCGGCGGTCGCGCCGGATTCCGTGCGATGAAAACGAATCTCGCAACCATAGTGGCACTGGCGTCTCGCCTGTGTGGTTCAGAACCGCCGTCCGTTTTTTGCAGCAGGAACTCACAGGCGAGACGCCTGTGCCACTACGATTGATATGAACCGCTCGCTCGTCATCCTGCTCGGCGCGCTCGCACTGGGCGCGGCGGTTTTCGCCGGCTCCTATTTTGCCGGCCAGCGCGCCACCGTGCTGTGTTGCGCCCGGCCGGCGGACAGTTTGGACTGGCTGCGCACGGAATTTCACTTGAACGACGCGGAAATGGCGCGCATCCGCGAGCTGCATGAAGGTTATTTGCCGAAGTGCGCCGAGCTGTGCACGAAAATCGCCGCCAAGAAAGGTGAACTGGAATCCATGCTTGGCAACGGCACCAACCTCACCGCCGAGGCGCAGGCCAAATTAAACGAAATCGCCGAACTCCGCGCGCAATGCCAGGCGCAGATGTTCCAGCATTTTATCAACGTCAGCCAGGCGATGCCGCCGGAACAAGGCAGACTTTATCTCGCCGAAATGAAACAGCTCACGCTCGGCACCAACGGGCCGATGGAACAATCCATGCCGGGCGACACGGGCCATGAGCATCATCACTGACGCCGACGCCCGCGACCGGGCCGACATGGAACGGTTGCAGGCCGGCCACGATGCCGCGCTCAACGATCTGATGGAACGCCACGCCACGCCGGTGTTTCATTTTCTCTGCCGCATGACCGGCAATGAAGACGATGCGAACGATCTCGCGCAGGAAACTTTCGTCCGCGTCTTCAAATCTCGCGGCAGTTTCCGCACGAACGGAAAATTTTCCGCCTGGCTCTTCACCATTGCCGCCAATCTGGCGCGCAATCATTTCCGCTGGCGGGCGCGGCATCCGGGCATTTCCCTCGATGCGGAAAACCCGGAAACGGCGCAGACGCTCGGCGGCACCATCCCCGCGAACCGTCCGCAGCCGGACGAATCGGCGCTCATGGCGGAACGCGCCCAGGCCGTGCGCGGCGCCGTCGGCAAATTGCCGGAGGATTTGCGCGAGGCGATTGTGCTCTGTGAATGGGAGGAGCGCACCGTCGCGGAAGCGGCGGCGATTTTGGAAACGACGCCGAAGGCCGTGGAATCACGGCTTTATCATGCCCGGCAAATGTTGCGCGAACGGCTTAAAAGCTGGCTGTGAAGACTGGCCGCTTCCAAGCCGTGCCAGCCAGTCTTAATCCAAAAAATAAAATTACGACCTGGATCAAGATTAAGATTTTATTTCACCTGCACATCCACATTCCGCCGCTGGAGGGTGCTGCCTTCCTGTTGCGCGAGATTGGAGAGCGCTTCGTTGTAGTTGGCCAGCGCGCGGATTTCCTGCGAGCGCGCGGTGGTCAGGGAGTTTTGATATTGGAGCACTTCAAACGTGGTGGCCTTGCCGACGCCATAGGTTTTTTGCTCGGCGTCGAGCGCGGCCTCGGCGTAGATGCGCGCCTGTTTCGTCGCGTCCACGCTTTCCCATGCGGACTGCGCCTGTTTCACCGCGTTGTCAATCTGCACCATGACGTTTTGTTCCAGTTGTTTGAGCTTGAGCAAGAGTTGCTGCCCGGTCGCCTTGTCGGATTTGTAGGAATCGCGCGCCCTGGCGTTGCTCAACGGAACGGAAAGCTGCGCGCCGTAGGTGTAAAACGGGGCGTTGCCCTCGTTGAACTGGCCGAATGTGTCGCTGAATTCCCGGCCCGCGCCGTTGAAACCGTAGCTCCCGATGAGGTCGAGTTCCGGAAAAATCTGGTTGCGGTCGAATTTCAACTGGATGCCCTGCTGCTCCAGCGTCAGCCGCGCCTGCAGCAGGTCTGGCCGCTGCGTCATGCCCTTGCCCCAACTGTCCTGCACGTCGAACAACTGCCGCACCGCCTCCAGCGCCGCCGCCGGCTCGATGTCCTGGTCGTGCCATTGCCGGTAATTGTCCGTGATGAGATTTTTCAAGGTGTTCTGGTCGGAGGCCAGCGTGAATTCCGCCGTGATCAAATTCGCCCGGCTTTGCGCCGCTTGCGATTCGTCCTGTTCCACGCTCAACTGCGCGAGCGTGCCGATCTGCAGCCGCTGGTTGTCCTGATCCAACTGCGTTTGCGCGAGGTGCAGCGCGTCCTGCTCCACCTGCACGTTTTCGCGGGCGTAGATGAGTTCGTAATAGGCGTTTTCCACCGCCGTCACCGTGGTGATGAGCTGCAGGCGCAGCCCCTGTTCGGACTGCTTCAAATTATTTTTGGCCGCAGTGATGAGCAGCCGCGTATTGTCAATCCAGAAATTCTTCAGCAGCGGCTGCGTGAGGGTGACGCCGATGTTCCCGCTGGAATCGTCGAACGGGGTGCCAGCCTGCGAACCATACTGCTCCGAGATGTTCCCGCTGAAATCATATTGCAAACCCCACGGCAGCGATCCGCCAATGCCGGAATTGAAAGAATTCTCATCGAACACGCTGGCCGGCACCTGGTTGGTCGAATAGGGATTGCGGGTGCTCGGCGACACGTTGAAACTGTGTTTGCCGGAGATGTTGAGGTTCGGATCATAGCCCGCGTAGGCCGCGTTCAGGCTGATCTGCGATTTCACCGGCTCGTAACGCTCCACCCGCACGTCGAAATTGTGCTGGAGCGCCTCGGCAATGCAGTCCTGCAACGACACCGGGTGCGTCGCCGGCGCGTTGGTCTGCGCCCACGCCGCCGCCACGAGGCCGGCCAAAAACAAACTGGCACCGATTTTTTTCATTGGAAACCCAGACGCCGCGCGCTCCCGCGAAGTAACCGAAAGGTTACTATGCCGGCGTGCCTTCCGAGATGATGGCGTTTTTTTCGATCAACTCCAGCACTTTTTCATGCAGGACCTGCTCGTAAATTTCGTTCACGCCATTGCGCTTCTGCAAATCCTTCAGGAACTGGTCGAACGGCATCTGATACATCATCGCCAGTTGCTGCGCGCGTTTCACTGCGTCCTCCTGCGCCACCGTGATTTTTTCCTGGTCGGCGATGCGCTGGACGATGAACGCCAGCTTCACGCGCTCTTTGGCGCTGACGGCGGCGTGGGAATAAATCTCGTCCTTCTGTTTCTCGATCAGTTCCCGCCCGATGCCGCGTTGCGTGTTCTGGCGGACGAGGTCATAAACCACGTTGCGCGTTTCGCTGGCGACCGCCGATTCCGGCAGGTCAAAATTCACCCGGCCCAGCAGCGCGCGGATGGTCTGCGCGCGCACCGCCTTTGACTGCGAGTATTTCAACTCGTTTTCCAGGTCCTTGCGGACGCCGGCCTTGAGCTTCTCCAGATTTTCCGCGCCAAATTTTTTCGCCAGTTCGTCGTCCACCGGCGGCGGGACTTTTTCCTTCACCTCGACCAGTTCAACTTCATAGACGCCCTGCTTGCCCTGCAATTGCGGCGTCACGAAATCAGCGGGAAAATCCACGTTCACCGTGCGTTTCTCACCGGCCTGGGCGCCGATGAGCTGCGCGGCAAAACCGGGGATGAACGAGCCGTCCGCCGTTTCCACCCAGAAATTTTGCTGCCCGGTCAGGCCTTTCGCCGTCGGCGCGAGTTCGGTGATGGGCTTGCCGTCGCAGGTGCCGGTGTAATTCACCACCGCGATGTCGCCGGCGGCGAGCGGGCGCGCGACCGTTTCAAATTTCACATGCTGGCCGCGCAGCAGTTCCAGCGCGCGTTCCACGTCCGCATCCGTCACGGACTTCGTTTCGAGCTGCGCCGGCAAACCTTTGTATTCCGGCAGTTGAAATTCCGGCGCGGTTTCCACCGTGGCGGTGAACTGCAAAGCCTGGCCGCGGCCAAACTGCACTTCCTCGATGTCGGGATGGCCGACGACGTGGAGTTTCTGCTCCTCGATGGCCTTGCGGTAATTCTCGCCGATGAGCTTGCGCCTGGCCTCCTCCTTGATTTCGGCGTCGTATTTCTTGACGACCATGGCGCGCGGAGCCTTCCCCGGACGGAAGCCCGGCAGGGAGGCCTGCTTCTGGAAATCCTTTGTAATGGCGTCAAACGCCGCGTCCACGGCGGCGGGGTCCAGTTCCACCCGCACGAGTTTTTTGCACGGGGCCAAATTTTCAACGGATACGTTCACAATAAAAAATGAGTTAAACGAGCCGCGCAGCATAGTGGAACCGCGCCGATTGCGTCAATGCGTTTTAACGGCGGACCTGGCAATTTTAGCGAACGCAAATACCAGTTCGCGGTCAAAACCCGTGGATTTGCAAAACCATCATCGTGTGCTAGTATCGTGCAATTAAATATGCAGGCTGACAATTTATCCATGGGCGGTGAGGAGCCGCCTTCGGGACACCAAACCCAATCCTTGAAAACCTTCAAATCCGCCGGACGGGGTTTCTGGCACGATGTTTCCGACGCCGATTGGAACGACTGGCGCTGGCAGATGAAACATCGCATCACCACGGCCGAGCAGTTGCAGAAATTCCTGCCCACGCTCACGCCGGAGGAATTTGCGGGCGCAAAACTGGCGAACCACAAGCTCGCGCTCGGCATCACGCCGTATTTTTTCAACCTCATTGACCCGGCGGACGAGCATTGCCCGATCCGCCAGCAGGTCGTGCCGCGCATCGAGGAAACGCACACCGCATCCTGGGAAATGAGCGACCCCTGCGGCGAAGATGCGCATTCGCCCGTCGCCGGACTCGTGCATCGTTATCCCGACCGCGTGTTGTTTTTAGTCACGGATCGTTGCGCGAGTTATTGTCGCTACTGCACGCGCTCGCGGCTGGTGAGCAACGCCAGCGGCTACGATTTTCATCCCGAATTCGACAAGCAGATCGCCTACATCGCCGCGCATCCCGAAATCCGCGATGTGCTGTTGAGCGGCGGCGATCCGCTGTTGTTGAGCGACGACAAGCTGGAAAATCTTTTGGGCCGCCTGCGCGCGATTCCGCACGTCGAATTTCTCCGCCTCGGCACGCGCATTCCGATTTTCCTGCCGCAGCGCATCACGCCGGAACTTTGCGCGATGCTGAAGCAGTTTCATCCGCTGTTCATCAGCACCCACGCGAATCATCCGCGCGAACTCACGACGGAAGTTCGCGACGCGCTCGCCCGCCTCGCCGACGCCGGCATTCCGCTCGGCAACCAGAGCGTTCTGCTTAAACACGTCAACGACGACGCGGATGTGATGAAGGCGCTCATGCAAAAACTGCTGATGTGCCGCGTGAAGCCTTATTACCTTTATCAGTGCGATTTGATCGCCGGCTCCGCGCACCTGCGCGCCAGCGTGGCGAAAGGCTTGGAGATCATGGAAAAATTGCGCGGCCACACGACCGGCTACGCCGTGCCGACCTATGTGATTGACGCGCCCGGCGGCGGCGGCAAGGTGCCGATCAATCCCGAATACGTCTTGTGCCGCAACGCGGGCCGCGTGCTCATCCGCAATTTCGAGGGGAAAGTTTTCGAGTATCCCGAAACCGCCGATGGCAAGCCCTGCGGCCAGCCGCCGAAGGAAATTACCGAGCCGCAACTGGTTTGAAGAACCGTTGCTGGATATACAAGTCAGGTTGGAACGGAAACAAGCTTGTTTGATTTGACAATGTTTTCAATCGCCCACAGCGGCTGAAGATTTGAATAATGAAAACATTTCTTCTGCTCTTCGATTTGTGTGAGATCAAAATGTGCGCAAGGAATAATGTGATCAATATGCCAAGAACCGTGATTACCCCACGTCATTCCCTGCTTAAACTTGCTTTCCAAAATGTCCACAACTTTTTGAAGTGAACAACCAATTAAATCAACGATGCTGGATGATTTTCTTCCGCCTCTGGCTTTTATGGCGTCCCGCAATCTGCCAGAGAGCCTCTTCCGAATTCTAAACTGTAAATCTGTTCGGTATCTTTCGAGATACCATTTGTTGACTCGCGCTTTGTAACGCTGGAATTGGATTCTTGTCTTGGCTTTCCCTTCCGGAGTTTGTCGCTGCTGCCGTTGCCTAGCAGCCTCTCGCGCTCTTGCAGTTTTACCTCGCTCTGATTGATCATAAATTTTTTTGCGCTCACGTTCACGAGCTTTTGCTTCAGGCGGGCGATTCAATTTATATTGTCGCACACGCGCTTTCGTTTCAGGCTTGGCTTCATGGCGTTTAAGGGTTTCGAGACGCAATTTTCTAACTCGTGGATCGAGCAACCGCTCTCGGCCTTTTTGATTTGTTCGCACCCGAAATTCTGGATCGGAAAAAGTTGCCCGGATGTAAAACGCTTTACGCGGGCCAATGCTCAAGGCTTTCGTTATTTCCTCGTCCGTCATGCGAGGCGCATCGGACGATTGGTCGGCCAATAGCAAAACTCGACTTCTTAAGCTTTCTTCTGACGAGGGCGCGTGTTCTTTAATTTGTGCTTCGTGGTGCCGCCTTTGCTCGGTGGTTAAAATCACCTTGTATTTTTTCCTTTTTTCCAAACTTCCATTCCGACGCATCTCTCTACCAAAACACCCGCATGATTTTGTTGCTCCTGATGTTAATGCCTGTCGTTGAATCCACTTCTCCTTTCCACAATCGCATTTACACAACCAAGCACTGCTGGTTCCACGAATCTTGTGTTGATTCAAAACCAAGAGTCTGCCAAAGCGTTTTCCGGAAATATCTTTTAGAGTTTTCTTGCTGAGAAGTTCTCGCTGCAAGCAGCAGCAGGATTTTGTTAAGCCTAATCTGAGAGGTTGGCTTTCTACCAATTTTTCAGTGCCGCAATCACATTTGCATAGCCAAAATATTTTGCCTTGTTTACGGATATAAGAACCCAGAACTTGCAATCGTCCAAATTTTTGTCCCGATATATCTTTCAATGACCGCTTGCCCGCCAACTCTCGTTGCAAACAGCCGCACGATTGTCTTCGTCCCTCTCGCAAACCTTGACCCTCAACCCATTTTTCGATGCCACAATCACATTTGCACAACCAGAATATCTTTCTTTGTTTACTGATGTGAGGCCCAAGAACTAACCAACGTCCGAATCGCTGCCCCGATACTTCCTTCAAAAATCGCTTGCTCACTCGTTCTCTTTGTAAACAGCCACAAGATTTTGTCATTCCTCCCCGTAAAGCTTGACCACAAATCCATTTTTCTTCACCGCAATCACACCGACATTGCCAATAGAATAATCTTTTCCTTCGTGCTTGAGGCCCAATAACCAAAAGACGCCCAAACTTCTTGCCAATTAAATTTATCAGTTGCCCCATACTCGTTGATCAATTAACTGGAATGATAATTTTGCTATAGTTCGAGGGTGGTGGCTACTTTCAACGCCTGCGGCCTGGACGCGCTGGTTTCGCCAAAAAATTCTCTCTTGGCTTTGCCGAAAAATCTTTGTCGCATATGTGGCACTCCCAATACTCTATTGTTTCGTCCATCATTGGAACTGGGCCAGAAAGATGGATTTTCTTGCTTCCGTTACTTGTGTCCCAGCAAATCGGACAGAAAGGAATTGCATCGCCAAGCTTGTAGTAAAGTCCTCGCCGAGGCTCAAACGAATCTACTGGCATATCAGCCAGTGGTGGCGGCTGCGATGCTTGGAGCTTCGCATATTCTTCTGCAAGACGCGCATAATCTGCCTCAAGTGCGGCTACCTCGCGCCCAATAAGCCGAATCTGGCTTCTAATCGCGTCTTTTGCCGCGCTGCCATCAGCCATCCTATCGAGGTCATCAATATCTTGTTGGAGTCGTGTCATATTGTGTGGTGTGACATGGTGCAGCCTAAAAAACTAAAATACCATAAGGTTTAACGACAAATCAATTTTGTTCGATCTTCCGCGCATTTATTGCCAGATTGTTTCCATGAGCGGAATCACTTTCATGGTGGACGAGCGCTGCCAGAAGACGGCTGCCGTCATTGACCTGCGGAAGCATGAACAGCCAGATTTCCACGACGCGCTGCCGGCCATGCGCCGCCCGCGCGCCGCGCGAAAGCCTCGCCTCCGTCCGGCACATCCGAAACCTAAAAAGTGTGAAGTGAAACAACTTTGATTCCCACGACGCGGAACATCGGCTTGCCAGGCAATTCGCTGGTGATGAATTCGTCCGCGCCCTGACGGATCGCCGAGGCCAAATGCAACGCGTCTATCGCCGCCAGCCCATATTTTTTCGCCAGCAACAGCGCTTCATCGCCTAATTCCGCGCTGAATGGTTCGCTGGCCGTTATTACATCGAAATAATCATTGTAAAAGGCCACCTCCGCCCGGCGCTTTTCAAACGTCGGCCTGGGCAGCACTTCGAGTTTGACCGCATCCGAAGTCAAAAATTCGCGCGACTCGTCCTCCATGACTTTTTTTGCCATCGCGCTTCTTGGGGAATGACCCAGCCACGCGGACAGCAAAACCCCTGAATCAAGAAAAGCTTTCAATGAATGCCCCCGCGCCGCTCACGCAGTTCGCGGGCAATGCCTTCATCATCCAGCAACGGCCCGCGTTCCGCCGCGCCTTTTTCCAATAGCGCGGCCATGCGCCGCCCGCGCGCCGTCGTCGGCTTCCATTCCAGCCGGGATTGCGAGAGCTTTTCCTCCAGCGCCGAGATGATGAACCGGCTTCGCCCTTTGTGCGCGCCGGGAATGGCGCGGAAAACCTTGATCGGCAGCTTTACGCTCACCAGTTTGGTCGAAGTCATACTCAAAATAATACCCAAGTCGGCTTTCTTGTCAAATCCGTTTTGCGAAGGACGCAAAGTTTTCTTGGTATCTCCGCGCCTTCGTGGTTAGAATTTCCGCCGATTCAGAATAAAAATGGAAAACTATGGCTGCAAATTACGCTTGGAAATTCTTCCGTGCGGGCGGATTTGACCAGGTCAAACCCGAATCCGGCGCCGATCTCGCCAATTTGGATCAGCTTGACCAGAAGCTTTGGGTCGCGCTCGCGTGCCCGACGCGCGGGCTGGAATTCGACAGCCGCACGCTCGATTTGATTGACACGGACAAGGACGGCCGCGTGCGCGTGCCGAAGTCATCGCCGCCGCGAAGTGGGCGACGGGCCTGCTCAAAAATCCTGACGATTTGATCAAAGGCGCGCCGACGCTGCCGCTCGCCGCGATCAACGACGCCGCGCCGGAAGGGAAACAAATTCTTGCCTCCGCGAAACAAATTCTCGTGAATCTCGGCAGGGCCGACGCCACGGCGATTGACCTCGAAGACACGGCGGACACCGCGAAAATTTTCGCCGCCACGAATTTCAACGGCGACGGCATCATCCCCGCCGACGCCGCCGGCAATGACGCGACGAAGGCCGTCATCGCCGACATCATGGCCTGCCTCGGCATTGAGAACGACCGCAGCGGCAAGCCGGGCATCGGGCAGGCGAAAGCCGACCAGTTTTTTGCCGAGGCGCAGGCGCATTCCGACTGGTGGAAGCAGGCCGAGGGCGACCAAAACATCCTGCCGCTCGGCGAGGCCACCGCCGCCGCGTCCGCCGCCGTGAAAGCGGTGAAAATTAAAATGGACGACTTTTTTCGCGCGCTGCCAGCTCGTCGCGTTTGATGCGCGTGCTGTCGCCGCGTTGAACCGGCCGGAGTCCGAATATCCCGCGCTTGCGGCCAAGGATTTGACCGTGAACGCGGCGGAAATCGCCAGTTTCCCGCTCGCGCAAATCGCCGCCGGCAAAGCGCTGCCGCTCGTGGACGGTG
>Ga0209483_1001492_pt1 | contig 17637 bp, 9 predicted proteins | sample NGEPerA_FD_184508 | JGI IMG/M metagenome (GOLD analysis project Ga0209483, IMG submission 184508) | Arctic peat soil microbial communities from the Barrow Environmental Observatory site, Barrow, Alaska, USA - NGEE PermafrostL2-A... | ecosystem: Environmental > Terrestrial > Soil > Wetlands > Peat... | reverse complement strand
CCTATCGAGTTTTGGCACATGGATGATCATTTGTTATCATCAAATTGGATATTTGGAATGCTTATGGGCATAGGCATATATACTTCTTTCAAGTCCGTCGATTATTTCAAAATTCCCAATTTAAAAAGAAAGCTTCAGATAGCCTTAGTAGGACTTTTCTTTTCAATAATACCTTTTACTTTTGTTCAAAACTTATCCATCAACAATCAAAAAAACGAATTTCTTTATTATGGCTATGGAATGACCGCGCTTAAATCTCTATCCAAAAACGCCATTTACTTTGCCGAGTCCGATTACGATTGCTTTTCCACGCTTTATTTAAAAACTGTCTTGAACAAACGGCCAGACGTTTGTTTGTTGTTTACTCTTTTTATAAACAAATCCTACGAACGAGATTTGATATTAAAAACAGACACAACTTTGATTGCTTCCACTCCGGGCAAAGCTAACAATACCGTTTTATTCGATCTGATTAAAAACAATTATAAATTGCACCCCATATATTGCACCTTTGCAAACGTCGGTTTCTCAGACTTGTATTTAAAAAATTTCAAAGAAATGAAACTCGCACCATCCGGAATATTGACTCACCTTATTGAGCGAAACAAATTTATGGCTACAGAACCTTTATATGAGCCGCTTAAATCTTTTTGGGAAGAATACCTAGAGCCAGAGATTGAAAACCCTAGTCCAAACCAAGGTCTTTTACGACAGGCTTGCGCGAGTCCTTATTTAAACGCGGCGCTATATGAAAAACTTCATGGTCATTTAGATCACTGGGACTGGTATTATTCAAAAGCGGTCTGCTTAATATCCGAGCCCTCTTGGCTGGCGCAAACTTGGTTTGAACGCGCGGAGGGCGATGCTCTTTCCGGCAACAATCTCGAGGCACAAAAAGGTTATCAAATAGCAGCCTATTATTTTGCTCAACTCGGTCAAATCAAAAACGCTGAACTCGCTTTATCAAAAGCAAAAGCTTTATCACTTAAGTCCTAAAATCAATCCAAAATAAAAAACCCAGTCCCTCTTTCGAGAAACTGGGTTCATATTAAATCCCGGCAACGTCCTACTCTCCCACACAAGACATGTGAAGTACCATCAGCGCTGGAGGGCTTAACTGCCGTGTTCGGAATGGGAACGGGTGTTTCCCCTCCGCTATAATCACCGGGAAACATCAATCACAAGAACTGTTTTACACAGATCTGGAAATAATTGCAACGATAGAAAACCACTAACTTGAACTCGAGTGCGATAGAAGATGCGATGAAATTGAAACATATGATCAAGCCTCACGGCGGATTAGTACTGGTCAGCTTAAACCCTTACGGGCCTTACACACCCAGCCTATCAACCACGTAGTCTACGTGGAGCCTTTAGGGGACTTGTGTCCCGGGACATCTCATCTTGGGGAGAGTTTCACGCTTATATGCATTCAGCGTTTATCTCGTCCGAATATAGCTACCCTGCAACCACCCTTGGCAGGATGACAGGAGTACCAGAGATTCGTCCTTCCCGGTCCTCTCGTACTAGGGAAAGCTCCCCTCAAATGTCCTACGCCCGTACCAGATAGAGACCGAACTGTCTCACGACGTTCTGAACCCAGCTCACGTACCACTTTAATAGGCGAACAGCCTAACCCTTGGAACCTACTTCAGCTCCAGGATGTGATGAGCCGACATCGAGGTGCCAAACCTTGCCGTCGATATGAACTCTTGGGCAAGATCAGCCTGTTATCCCCAGAGTAGCTTTTGTCCGTTGAGCGACGGCCCTCCCACGAGGTACCGCCGGATCACTAAGCCCTGCTTTCGCACCTGCTCGACGTGTCTGTCTCGCAGTTAAGCTTCCATATGCCTTTACACTTGTAAGCGCGATTTCCAACCGCGCTAAGGAAACCTTTGGGCGCCTCCGTTACACTTTGGGAGGCGACCGCCCCAGTCAAACTGTCCAGCAGACATTGTCCCTGAACCGGATTACGGCCCTAGGTTAGAACTTCAACACAACAAGAGTGGTATTTCACTAACGACTCCGGAAAGGCTGGCGCCCCTCCATCAAAGTCTCCCACCTATGCTACACATGTTAAATCAAAGTTCAGTGTCAACTTGCAGTAAAGCTTCATGGGGTCTTTTCGTCTAGATACGGGTATCGAGCATCTTCACTCGAACTACTATTTCGCCGAGCATGTTGTCGAGACAGTGCCCAGATCGTTACTCCATTCGTGCAGGTCGGAACTTACCCGACAAGGAATTTCGCTACCTTAGGACCGTTATAGTTACGGCCGCCGTTTACTGGGGCTTCGGTTCTGAGCTTCGCTTACGCTAACCCATCCCCTTAACCTTCCAGCACCGGGCAGGAGTCACACCCTATACATCGTCTTTCGACTTAGCAGAGTGCTGTGTTTTTGTTAAACAGTCGCCTGAGCCATTTCTCTGCGACCCCTTCGCGCTACAGGCGCAAGCCTTTCACGTAAGAGGGCCTCTCTTTTCCCGAAGTTACGAGAGTAATTGGCCGAGTTCCTTGACAACACATTACTCGAGCGCCTTAGGATTCTCTCCTCATCTACCTGAGTCGGTTTGCGGTACGGTCGCCTAACACTCCCTAGAAGATTTTCTTGGCAGCGTAGAGTCAAAGACTTCACCTTGCGGCTCGAGTGACCCCTCGATGTATATGACCCGCGGATTTTACCTACGAGTCCATCTATGAGCCCCTCCCGGCACGACCATCGGCCGGGTTCTCCTATCTTCCTGCGTCTCTCCATTGGTGATAACGTGTTTTGGCGGTTCAGGAATTTTAACCTGATGTCCATTATCTACGCTTTTCAGCCTCGACTTAGGAACCGACTTACCCTGAGCGGATTACCCTTGCTCGAGGAAACCTTAGATTTACGGCGAGCATGTTTTTCACACGCTTTTACGCTACTTAATCCGGAATGATCACTTCTGTTTCGTCCAGCCGTCCTTACGGTCGACCTTCATCCTAACACAGAACGCTCCTCTACCAGATGTACCCTCCTAAGAGGATACAAATCCACAGCTTCGGTGACATGCTTGAGCCCCGTTAAATTGTCGGCGCAGAATCGCTCGAACAGTGAGCTGTTACGCACTCTTTAAATGATGGCTGCTTCTAAGCCAACATCCTGGTTGTTTATGCGACTCCACATCCTTTACCACTTAGCATGTACTTGGGGACCTTAGCTGATGGGCTGGGTTGATTCCCTTTCGACCGTCAACCTTAGCGCTGACAGACTGACTCCTGGGATTACGTTAATGGCATTTGGAGTTTGAAAGGATTTGGTAACCTGTTAAGGCCCCTAGCCCAATCAGTGCTCTACCACCACTAACTACTTCCCAAGGCTATCCCTAAAGATATTTCGAGGAGAACCAGCTATCACGGAACTCGATTGGCTTTTCACCCCTATCCACAACTCATCCGAGCATTTTTCAACATACATCGGTTCGGGCCTCCACCTCGTGTTAACAAGGCTTCACCCTGGTCATGGCTAGATCGTCCCGCTTCGGGTCTAATAAATGAAACTGAATCGCCCTTTTAAGACTCGCTTTCGCTACGGCTCCACCCCTCATACGGGGCTTAACCTCGCTTCATTTAATAACTCTCCGGATCATTATGCAAAAGGCACGCTGTTACACTGATAGGCGTTTATAACCCGTAAGCTATAAACCTCCTAAAATAGTGCTTCAACTGATTGTAAGTGTATGGTTTCAGGTACTGTTTCACTCCCCATTAGGGGTGCTTTTCACCTTTCCCTCACGGTACTGTTTCACTATCGGTCGTCAGCTTGTATTTAGCTTTGGACAGTGGTCTGCCCAGGTTCCCACAAGGTTTCACGTGTCTCGTGGTACTCAGGAACTTGCTTGGAGAGAATTAGATTTCACCTACGGGGATTTCACCCTCTGTGTCGGACCGTCCCAGGCCCTTCGGTTATCTGATTCTTTTGTAACTCCACAACCGCTCTGTAAAACGATCATGCAAGCCCTACAACCCCTCATATGCAACGCTCACAGGCTTACACACACAAGGTTTGAGCTGTTCCCCTTTCGCTCGCCGCTACTTGGGGAATCTGTTCGATTTCTTTTCCTCGGGTTACTGAGATGTTTCACTTCACCCGGTCGGCTTACCCCACCCTATTAATTCAGGTGGGAATTATTGGGGTTTACCCAATACGGTTTCCCGATTCGGACATTTCCGCTTCAATGCCTATTGCCGGCTCCACGGAACTTTTCGCAGGCTATCACGTCCTTCATCGCCATCTGACGCCAAGGCATCCTCCATACACTCTTAGTAGCTTGATCACATGATTCAACGCCACCGCTTGAGAATCTATACGCACTCGGTTCAGCTTAAATAGTAGTTTTCTATCGTTTTTCAAAGAACAAACCCCGTTCCGAAGAACGGACTGAATCAATCCGATTCAATGAAGCCGCCGTCAAAAACAGCAAAGCTTCGTGAAGTATTTGAAACTCAAAAACTTCACGAAACCTTCAACCTTTGGTCGATCTATTTATTGGTGGAGATGAGCGGGATCGAACCGCTGACCCCCTGCTTGCAAAGCAGGTGCTCTCCCAACTGAGCTACATCCCCCCCGGATCTCACCAGAAGCCCACGCAAAGATGGTGGGCCTAACTGGAGTCGAACCAGTCACCTCGCCCTTATCAGGGGCGCGCTCTAACCAACTGAGCTATAGGCCCAATCAGTTACCGAAGGGCTACTCACTCAAAACCCAAAAGTTTTAACTTCAATTCGAAAGAACAAAATCCGAATTTGGTCTCTTAAAACTAAATAGCGCATAACTCGTTTGAGTATCCACTTGGAGTTACGGTATGAGCGTTCCCTCAGAAAGGGTTCCTCTACCATGGTCTCCATAGAAAGGAGGTGATCCAGCCGCACCTTCCGATACGGCTACCTTGTTACGACTTAGTCCCAATCACCAACCATACCTTCGCAATCTGCCTCCCTTGCGGGTTAGCGCAATCGCTTCTGGTGCAATTGACTTTCGTGACTTGACGGGCGGTGTGTACAAGGCCCGGGAACGTATTCACCGCGGCGTTCTGATCCACGATTACTAGCAATTCCGGCTTCATGGAGTCGAGTTGCAGACTCCAATCTGAACTGGGGCGTACTTTTTGGGATTGGCTCCCCCTCGCGGGTTCGCGACCCTTTGTATACGCCATTGTAGCACGTGTGTAGCCCTGGATATAAAGGCCATGAGGACTTGACGTCATCCCCACCTTCCTCCGGTTTGTCACCGGCGGTCTCTCTAGAGTGCCCAGCTTAACCTGATGGCAACTAAAAATAGGGGTTGCGCTCGTTGCGGGACTTAACCCAACATCTCACGACACGAGCTGACGACAGCCATGCAGCACCTGTCTCTTTGCCTCTTGCGAGGAAACCTACTTTCATAGGCGGTCAAAGGATGTCAAACCCAGGTAAGGTTCTGCGCGTTGCGTCGAATTGAACCACATGCTCCACTGCTTGTGCGGGCCCCCGTCAATTTCTTTGAGTTTCAACCTTGCGGTCGTAGTCCCCAGGTGGAGTACTTAATGCGTTAGCTGCGGCACTAGAGGAGTGGATACCTCTAACACCTAGTACTCATCGTTTACGGCCAGGACTACCGGGGTATCTAATCCCGTTTGCTCCCCTGGCTTTCGCATCTCAGTGTCAGTTTCGGACCAGAAAGCCGCCTTCGCCACCGGTGTTCCTCCCAATATCTACGCATTTCACCGCTACACTGGGAATTCCGCTTTCCTCTTCCGAACTCGAGTCTTGCAGTTTCAAAGGCAATGACCTGGTTGAGCCGGGCCATTTCACCTTTGACTTATAAGACCACCTACATGCCCTTTACACCCAATAAATCCGGACAACGTTTGCCACCTCTGTATTACCGCGGCTGCTGGCACAGAGTTAGCCGTGGCTTATTCTACCTATACTGTCAAATTGCAAGATTATTTACCTTGCAACCTTCATCTAGGTCTAAAGAAGTTTACGATCCGAAGACCTTCATCCTTCACGCGGTGTCGCTCCATCAGGCTTGCGCCCATTGTGGAATATTCCAAACTGCTGCCTCCCGTAGGAGTCTGGGCCGTATCTCAGTCCCAGTGTGGCCGATCACCCTCTCAGGCCGGCTAACCATCGTAGCCTTGGTGGGCCATTACCCCGCCAACTAGCTAATGGTGCTTGAGCCGATCTTCTAGTGATAGCTTGCGCCATCTTTTACCTCAACCCCCAAAGAGATCGTGGTCATATCTGGTATTAGCACGCCTTTCGGCGCGTTATCCCAATCTAAAAGGTACGTTACCCAAGTGTTACTCACCCGTTCGCCGCTTTACTCACCCTTGCGGGCTTTCACGCTCGACTTGCATGTCTAAGACGCACCGCCAACGTTTGTCCTGAGCCAGAATCAAACTCTCCATAAGAAAGCTTTTCGGCTCTACTAAAACAAACTCAAACTACTTTTGACTAGCACCCAAACTTGTTTCGTATGCACTATTTAGTTTTCAAAGACCAAAAACAGACAAGCATCCATTCGATGCTTACCCCAGGGGTGTTTAGAGACAACAAAACCCACCGCTGCGATGAGCACCGCAATCGATAACGACCAAACGTCCGATTGTCTAAGGATTATAACTCTTCAAAGAACCTGCCACAAGCCGATGTGGCCTGGGGGTGTATTTATACTCAATAAGCCACATTGTGTCAACTATTAATTAATTATTATTCGCTTTTCTAACGAGCTACCGAAATTGCTTGTTCTGGTCCGTTTTCAACCTTAGAAACGGCTGTTTTTTCCGTCGAATTTGGTGAAATCCAACTCGAAATAAAATCTTTCGCCTGCCGGTAATTAATCAATAAATCCTTAAAATTTTTGATTTTTTTAAGCCTTTTAAAGACATAACTAGGTCTTAAGTAGAACTGGCGATAGGCCATGTCTCTGGCTTTCTGAAGATCTTCAATGGACAAAGTAGGCAAATGCAAAATAGGCTGATTCAACTCGTATTTCGCATAATCTTCAGTGGTTATCCAGCCATTCTTCTTGCCCATTTCTTCCAATTCAGTTTTCGGAAAAGGAATGGCGCAATAAAACTGTGCATAATCCGGATCTAATTCTTTCACATATTTAATTGTTTCTTTAATAGTTTCCATTGTTTCGCCGGGCAAGCCGAAAATGATGTGCGTTAAAACTTCAATCCCTGCTTCCTTAGTTTGTTTTACCGCTATACGCGCCTGTTCGGCAGTCGCGCCTTTTTTCATGTTCTTCAAAATTTCTTCAACGCCCGATTCCACTCCATAAGAAACACCAATACAACCCGATGAGCGCATTTCTTTTAAAACTTCCGGATCCACATGATCCACACGGCTATTGGCCATCCAGCGAATCTTTTTTTCTAATCCGCGTTTTTTAATTTCGGCACAAACTTCCATGACAAACTTTCTGTTTTGGTTAAAGGTATCGGACCACATAGTGAAGTTACGCAGGCTGTGTTTCTCAAGGCATTCTTGCATTTCATCCACTACATTTTCCGCGCTGCGCAAACGCACCTTTTTTCCGTAATACTGGTAGGCGGTACAATAAATGCACGAATAAGGACAGCCCCTGCTGGTAATAATCAGTGTATATGGCTCATTAATAACAGGTAATGTGTACTTGGCATTATCCAGCAAATGCCTGGCTGCAAAAGGTAAATCATCGAGATTTTCGTTAAAGGGACGGTCTTCGTTACTGGTGATCGCGCCGACTTTAGACTTAAAAGTAATGCCCAAAACATCTTCTAACGGTCTTTCGTGTTCGACAGCATCCACCAAATCTTGTGCCGTCAATTCAGGCTCACGACGAATAACCGAATCCAAAGCTGAATCAGTTAAAACTTCTTCCGGTAAAGAAGTCGCGTGATTTCCGATAACGGTAAAATGAGCCTTCGAAACAGGTCTCATCATATTAATAACTTCGACATCACTGGCCGAAGTGGCGGTCGACATGTTGAACAAAACCAAACCAGGATTAAATTCAGCAATTCCCTTTTTCAGACCTTTAATATCAATATCATTCGCAATGCAGTCCAATATTTTCACATCATGCTTTTTTGCTTCGAGAGCGCCGCCAATCATCGGAAGCGAAATAGGAACCATCACATATTGAAAGGAATTTAAACGTTGTTCACAACGACCTTCACGGATGTACTTCATGCCGGTACAAGTAGGCGGGTTCACAATCATGACTTTCATATGGATACCTCGTGGGATTTTTCGGTTGTGAATGTTATCTTGCAGGACAAACTGGTCACACGTTAATTATAACCCCGAATATGATTTGAACCAGAATATTCAAAAAGAACTATATTTCAGGCCACTTCCAGCAGGCTACCCGCCACGACCTTTCCACCTCTTGTAATTCTTGTGCTTCAATCAAACAACGATCTTCTACATAAGCACAACGGGCCGAAAAGGGACAACCCTGGGGTGTATTCATCGGATTGGGTGGTTCGCTTTTCAGCGCTACCGACAACCCAATACTTGCTTTCAACAAAACCTGCGTATAGGGGTGCTTGGGATTTCGAAGCACCTGTTCCACCCTCCCCTCCTCCACCACCTTACCCAAATACATCACTAAAACCCGCTGGCTAATGTAGCCCACTACCTGCAAATCATGAGAAATAAACAAATAACCTATCTTTTGATCCCGATTGAGCTTCACCAACAAGTTTAAAATGGAGGCCTGTACCGAGACATCTAAGGACGAAACCGGCTCATCTAAAACAATTAAACTGGGCCGACATGCTAGAGCCCTCGCAATGCCAATCCTTTGCCTTTGGCCACCCGAAAACTCATGAGGATACTTTAGCAAATCCGCTTCGGACAACCCAACACGAACCATCAGCTCCTTTACAAAAGCTAACCGTTCCAGGGGTTTTAAAAGACCATGAACCTCTAAGGGTTCCAATAAAACGTCTTTTATTTTTTGTCGTGGATTTAACGATGAAAAGGGGTTCTGAAAAACCATTTGGAATTCACGACGAAGAACCCTTTTTTCGGCTTTTTTGAGCAAAGCCGCATCTTTATCATTCCACAAAACCTGTCCTGCGGTCGGTTTGTAAAGACCAACAATGGATTTACCCACAGTGCTTTTACCGCAACCCGATTCACCTACAACCCCCACCACTTCTCCTGCTTCCACATCAAAAGAAACATCATTGACCGCCTTAAAAAAAGTGGTTGGAGTTCCCAATAAACCTCGTTGAATGGAAAATTCTTTAACTATATTTCGGACGGATAAAAGCATCGCACCCCATGCCCTGTTTTATTCACAACAAAAGCCGGCTTTTCAGTTCGGCAACGGTCTTGAACCTTTGAGCATCGAGAGGCAAAAGCACAACCCGTTAAACTTTCAAACGGGGACGGCACGACTCCCCCAATACTGGCCAAATCATGGCCCCGCGACTCAAATTGCGGCATAGAAGCCAAAAGTCCTTCAGTATAAGGGTGCTGAGAATGTTCAAAAATATCCTCCGGTGTTCCCTCTTCCATCACCTCGCCCGCATAAAGAATCACCACCCGGTCGGCATGTCCTTTTACAATTCGCAAGTCATGAGTAATCAATAACACGGCCATTTTATTTTCCTGGGTTAATTTTAAAACCAACTCTAAAATTTGCGCCTGTACTGTCACATCCAAGGCGGTCGTTGGTTCATCGGCTATCAATAAAGCTGGGCCGCAAGCCACTGCTATGGCAATCATGACCCTTTGACACATCCCTCCAGATAGCTGATGGGGATATTGGTTCATTAACCGTACCGGATCAGGCAGTCCCATTTGGGTTAGCAGTGCTAAAGCTCTTTGATAAACCTCAACTTTTGACAATGCCAGATGTTTTTGAAGGGTTTCCTCAATTTGAAGCCCAACAGTAAAAACAGGATTCAAGGAAGCACTCGGATCCTGAAAAACAATTCCTATATCTTTACCTCGAATGACTTCCCACTCTTCTCGATTCAGTTTTTTAATGTCTTTATTTTTAAAGTAGATTGTGCCACCGGTTAGCTCCATAGGCGGTTGAGGTAAAAGATTCAATATTGAAAGGGCCGTCATGCTTTTGCCGCAACCCGACTCCCCAACTAAGGCTACCCGTTGTCCCTGATTCAGCTTCAAACTAATTCCTCTTAAAACCAAACCCCGCTTTTCACTAATGGGGTCTTTAAGAGAAATTTCAAGATTTTGAATGGATAAAAGCTCGGACAAGGAACTAACTCATTTCGCTTTTTGATCACTTATTGTCAACATCGCCCCATATAATACTAAAAATCGACGTTTTCACTAATAAATCGAATCAATCACAAATGATCCCAACTAAAAATATTTATCACACCATGCCCGACGGGACTTTGAAGCACATTAATCCCCTTACCGGCACTGAAGTTTGGACCGTTCCCGACCGGGCTCACCGCCCCCTCAGCAAAGCCTTTCATCAACCTAAACCTCTCCAACCAGCCAATCCTGAAAATTACTGCGATTTCTGCCAAGCGAACTACTTAAAAACACCACCGGAAAAGAATCGCCTTATTCAAACTCCAGACGGCACTTATCAAAAATTTGAACTATTAAGCCCAGGGGAAATCCAAAACTCCCAAGCCCTATTCAGACGCGTCGCCAACCTTTTCGAAATTGTAACCCTGGATTATTGGCTCAAAAACCATGGGTTTCAAATATCAGCTCATCAGTCCCAATGGCAAAAAGACTATCTGGCAAATCCCGAAGGTCTCAACCATGTTTTGCGGATGATTACAACCAAACTCAAACTTATTGGAAAAACAGCCGAAGAGCTTGCCCAAATGCCCGAAATCGAAAAACTCCGTATGGCCGAATCATTCTTCGCCGGCGGGCATGAACTGATTATTGCCCAAAAGCACTTCAAAACCGATGCGCAATGGGATACAGATTTAGTTTCCTCAGGCGATCTTACACCCGAAGATCACTATCAGTATTTCCGTTTTACCATTGATGCCCTCATCGACATTTATGAAAACAATCGTTTCGTCCGTTATGTTTCTGTTTTTCAAAATTGGCTTCAACCTGCCGGAGCTTCTTTGGAGCATCTCCATCGACAATTGGTGGGCATCGATGAATGGGGTGCTTCTATTGAATCCGAATTAGAAATTGTCCGTCAAAACCCCAACATCTACAATGAAGCCATTATAAATTTTTCAATCACACAAAACCTCATCGTCGCCGAGAACGATCAAGCCATCGCGGTTGCCGAACTGGGACATCGCTTTCCCACCCTGGTTATTTATTCCAAAAGTCACCAAGTACGTCCAGAGGATCATACACCGGAAGAATTGAGAGGCGTTTCAGACTTGATTCACGCCTGCCACGCCGCCGCCGGCAACCAGGTACCCTGTAACGAAGAGTGGTACTACACGCCCCGCGACGCCAAAATCTTAATGCCTTGGCATATTTTGATTAAGTGGAGAACCAACAATTTAGCGGGTTTTGAAGGGGGGACGAAAATATATATTAATCCCATCTCACCCATGGCGCAGAAAAACCTGATGGTTTCCCGAATGTTTGAATTAAGTCAACAAGGAAAGATTCAGAACCTCAAGATTGGCGATGAGTGCCAATCTAAACCCAATTCCCTGCTTTATGGCAAAAATTAATTTAGTGCCAATTCATCCATTGTCGACTACTTTTGCGAGAAAAAGCTTATAGGTTTTATTGTTTTCCAGTTCAAATGGCAGGGAATGGTGACAAAAGCAAGGCAAGCATATGATAAAATTATCATAGTAGTTACGGAAAAACTGATCGAATAACTCCCGATAGTATAAAGGTTCTATGCAAAACTCAGTCAACGAAGACAAAGAACAGATTTTGAACTTCGCACATATGTTTTTGAATAGCGGTGATTTGGACGAAGCTCTCGCCCAATGTAATAAAATTCTTAGTGTCGTCCCGGACGATGTGGACGCCCAAGAGATCTTGGGTGATATCTTTTTTAAAAAAAAATCAGTCGGCTCGTCATTCGAATCCTATAACAAAGTCGTTTCTGCTTTTTTAGCCGCCGGTCAAATAAATAAAGCCATTCTAGTTTTAAAAAAAATAATTGAACTGGATCCATCCAAACTTCCTGAAAGCGCTCAAGCGCAAATCAATTACGCTCATGGCTATATTAAAATCGATCAGACATTAGCGGACAACAAAGTCGAACCAGCTATCGAATTGATAGGCAAAATTTTGAAGTTTCGTCCGGAAGACCCGATGATTCGTGCTCAATTGTCCATGCTCGACGATAAAATCGATGAAATGACCGTATCGATTCAAACTTACCAAACGTTGGGAGATGCTTTTTTTAAGAATAACATGCTGGAAAAAGCCCGACAAATGTTTACGAAGATAACGGAAATTGACCCTCAAAATCCGGCTGTTCGTTTGCATTTAGCCCAAGTTTATTTAAAGCAAGGCGCCACCAGCGAAGCCAAAAAAGAGTATTTGAAGTTGGCGGAAGACTCTTACGCCAAGGGTCATTTAGATGTAGCTTTTGAATCGGCGCAAAAAGCCATCGAGTTAAAAAGCGTGGAAGCGCATTACGTTTCCGGTTTGATTTATTTTAAACGGCAGAAATTCGAAGAAGCCATCACTGAATTCGAAAAACTTCTTCGGTTTAAAGTCAATCATTTGGGCGCCTTGATTCATTTGGGGAAATGTCTGGACATGTTGGGCCGATTGGAAAAAGCCAGGGCGACTTTTCAAAAAGCATTAGAAACCGATAATGAGAATCCTGAGGTTCAGGAAGCATGGATTGAGTTTTGCGTCAGAATTAAGGAAATTGATAAAGCTATTCCCAACATGACAGCTATTCTGAATAAAGCCGTAACCGGCAACAATGCCGAACATGTGGCCAAATTCTCAAAATTGATGCTCCGCTTAGAACCCGATAATGCCGCCACCCACCTTAAATTAATTGAAGCCCTTCAAACCCTAGGCGATCTTGACGGCGCGGCGGACGCTCTCTATCGGTTCGCCTTGTGCCATGAACGAAAAAAGCAGTATGGAGAAGCGGTTCTATGTTTAGAAAAGGCGATCGTGCTAAATCCCGCTAATACCCCCATGCTGGAAAAGGCTTTAACCAGGCTTAGTCAAAAAGAATTGAAAAGCAAATACGGAGCGTCGTTTGAAACAGAAAACCCTATCATTTTTAATAGTTCGGATTTTTGGGGAGGATCCGATCCGAAGGAATTCATCAATGATTTTGATGAGTCCGTGTCACTTGATGCGATTGATAACCCTATAAGCCTCGCGGAAGTTTGCTCTCAAAAGGGATTTTTGAAAGCCTCCATTGAAATTTATCAGCAGATTTTGGAAACCAGTCCCGGTTCGGAAGAAGCCCGAAAGAACCTCGCAGAAGTTAGCGCACTTTATTTAAAAAAATTAACCGGTTCTAAATAAATTAACGTTCGAATCATTTTTCTTTGTATACCCACCACTCAGCCGAAGCTGGTTTTTGTTGGTACTTATGCAGAACTTTTCGAGTCCAAGAATCAATAACATCAAAAGACGTGTCAGAATCTTGATTTTGCACTAAAAACTTATCATCATCCGGCGAAAAGCCAATGGCTTTGGCACCCGATGCGCTCCACAGTCTTCTTGACTGCAAATCGTAAATAAACACACTTGAACAATTGGAACAAGACTGATCCGTAATTAAAACAAATCTCTTGCGATGACCCAAAATCGGTTCAATCGAACGGTGATGTTTAAAAAATAATACGGGCTTCGGGTCCGAGTTTCTTTGAATGTATTCAAACAGGACTGTATCGGTGTAAAGCGTGTAAAAACGGCAATTGATAGTTTTGTTGTAACCAACCATATTGAGATTCACATCTTTGGGCATCCAAGAATCAAAGTCGACGGGTTGTCCCTCTTTATCCCAATATTTCCATCCCAGCTTCATGAGGGAATAGGGATATTTATCCAACGAACGCAAATTGACCTTGAAACGCCTTTTCCCATTGGCATACCAATAAGTCCACCAACCAGATGGATTACCTTTAACATAAGTTCCCAAACTCTTTTGCCCGTCGGTTGAACCAATGTGCCAAACCCCGACTCTTTGATCTTCGCTGTAATTCCCTTTCGACTGAATTCCCTTGCCGTAACCTAAAACCCAAAATCCCGACTTTCTATCGTTTAAATAAGACCCGCGGCTTTCCAATTCCCCGCTCCTGAGATACGACACCCAGGGCCCTTCTGCCATGTCTGCTTTATAAGAACCTTGCTGCATCAATTGACCCGTATTGTACCAATAAGACCACAAACCCTCTTTACAGCCGTTCTTATAGTCACCTTCAGCCTGCTTCGTTTTTGAATTAGAAAAATAACAAACAAAATGACCATTAACGGGATGGGTTCCGACAATTCCAAAGACGGGTCCGGTATAAGCAGTTTTTGAAAAAACCACCAAAATAGTCAGAAGTGAAAAGATAAATTTCAATCTCACTTCACGTTCCGATAAAAAGCCAACGCCCCTTTAACCTTCAAATTTTCAATCATCTCCCTATACAACCCCAAGTTATCCCAAACTTTACTCTTATTTGGTTGATCATGACGAATCAACCCTGAGCTCAAAATTTGACACAAGCCAATATCCTGCAAACCTAGCTGATTCGCCTTCAAAGCCGAAAGATAAGCATCTTCGGGGCTGATAGACCCAGCCACTTGGGCCCGTTGCCGCCAACCTTCGGCAATGAACGGATACTTCGCTGTCCAATCCACTGCCAATTGATAGGCCTTTTTGTGGTCACCCTTAAAATCCGCCTTCTGAATTGCGTAAAAACCCGGCTCTTGCAGGCCAGGCACCTCATGAAGAATCATTGGTTTGGCAGAAGGCATTTGGGTTACCCGATAGACAAAGGTATTTTCATATTCGGCCACCGGCTGCATGAAATAGCTCCAGAACCGCAAATATTCTTTTTCACTCATGCCTCCTAACTGATAATTTTTATTCCGGCCAAAGGAATGAATCGCTTCTTCCCGGGGATACAACACAAAAAGCGCCCCTTCTTTTTTAAACCGCATTGCCAATTCTTCGGCGGTTTGGCAATCGCTGGCCCAACTCAATAATGTCGGCTTTTTCCAGTAAAAATCCACAAACGAGGTTCGTTGAAGCGGATAGGTTTGAAATACTCCCAAAGCCACCACTTTGTCCCATGGGCCGGATTGGGTTTCAATATCTCGATAAGCCGCAAAGATATCCAGGTTAAAGCCATAGTTTCTCTCTATGCGCTTGAGCGGGTCTTCCAGCCCCAGGGCCGAAGCATAGGGGGCTGTAGTGGTCAACTGGGCGCTAAAACAAAGCCATAGGGACACAAGACAACCTAGACCGAAGACGGTTTTAGCCCATTTTCCGTCTTTCTTCAGGACCTTATCCCACACAATAGCGGCAATCAGTACCAATACCAAAACCCCGCCAGACGCGTGCCGTAAACTGGTGCAAAACAAAATCCATCCCGTCCAAAAGACCCCAGTGAACACCAGTAAGAAAACCACAAACCGGTCTTTAAAAACTTTTCCCCACCAGGGCAGGCTCATCAATAACAAAGGTGTCCAGGCCGCACCTACCTGGTTGTTTGTCGTAAAAAAGCTATTCCACAAAAGCAAAAACCAACTTAAAACTGATAGGCCCGCTGGTTTACCTGTGTCTTCTAAAAGGCTGGATTCCATACGGGTGTTATAACCCGGAGGTCCGCCAAGCCACTGAGTCGCCAAAGGGTATAAAGGATTGCCGTTGGCCAGTTCGTTTCGTAAAACCCAGGCAACCATTGGCAAGAACAAAAAAACTGCCCCAAACCAAAAACAGGAATCCCATTTTTTATGTTTTAAGTTGTGGTAAATCAAAAGAACGTCACAACCCACAATGGCCAAAACCGCGGTGTATTTGATAGAAAAAGCCGTTCCCAAAAAGAAGCCACAAAGATAAACCCAAACTTCAACCTTCGGCTGTTTATAAAATTGCCATAGGCAATAAAGCGCCAAAACTTCGTAGAAGGCCAAAAATCCTTCCACATAACCCCAGGCAAAAAGCGCCAAAAATAACGGACAACTCCAAAACAACCACTGCCCTACCCGGTTGGAAAAACCATTTTCCCAAGCGACTACATAAACCAGATAGGCCGTGAGCAGAACGGATAAGCCGCTAAGCAGCTTGGCGAGTGTTTCACCGCCCAAGCACCAAAAACCCACCAATAAGGTCTCGACAAACTTCGGCATGTCGCCCGTGTGATTGGTCCAGTGAAAGGGTATTTGATGAAGCCGGGCGACTTCTTCCGCAAAGCGAAAGTGGTCCAGAACCGCGTCCCAAATAATGGGAGGGGATAAATACTCGGAACTCCAAACCAAAATTATCAGTCCAAATGGAAACCAAAAGTTCAAGCCGCCGGTTTTAGAGCGAACCGACTTCCAAATGTCGTTAAACTCGAAGATACCCGGAATAATTCCGGCCACAAAAAATAAACCAACTACTGATTTATACAAAAGTTCGTTAACGCCAAGCGCAAAACAATAAAACGAAAAGAAACATAAGGCTATCGCCCAGGCCGTCAATCGAACCATTGGTCCTTTACGACCAGCCAATAAGCTGTTCCGTATCCCTCGGATCCAGCCACAAAACCCAAGCCCGATGGGAACGAGCCATATAAAAGCCTCGACTTTTTTTAAACCAAGCACAGGAAAAATCGAAAAATCCCACTGGGTATCTTTGATCATTTGGAGCGAAGGAAAAAACGCCGAGGCTTTCATACTGTAAAGAAACAGGCCAAGTAAAAGTAATGATCCAATACACTTCTTCAAAGGTTCACCTGTTTACAGCGCAAAGGCGCTTTGATTGACAATCGAAAGTCGAGAAGTATAATACGCCTTCCTCTGTGGTTCAGTAGAACGCTAAAGAGGCCCGGGTGGTGAAATGGCAGACACGTACGCTTGAGGTGCGTATGGGGAAACCCGTGCGGGTTCGAGTCCCGCCTCGGGCACCATTAATGCAAAAAGCCGTTAGATGGCGATATCTAACGGCTTTTTTATTGTCTACTTTTCAGATATCCGTTGAGAAAACTTTAACACCGAAACCTGACAACGGTCAAAATTATCTCAAGATCAACACTTTCAAAATTTTAGTAGTCGTTTGAACGCCTGAGACATGGAAACGGACGTAATAAAGCCCGTTTGCCACCTGGATACCAGAAATATCCTTCAAATCCCATTGAAGAGTTGAAGCTCCATAAGCCTGAACCGTTTGGCTGCTTATTTTGCGGAAAGCTAAAGTAAACACATCCATCGTCACAGTCGATTCGCTAGGCACTTGGAAATTAAAAGTAATAGGCGATCCAGTAGATGGATTTGGATACGGCGGATAGACGAGAACATCTGGTGAAAGCGTCGGGGTATAGGTTGGCGTAATTGTCGCGGTACTGGTTTGTGTAAAAGTGCTCGTAGGGGTACGCGTAGGGGTATAGGTTGAAGTTATCGTAGCGGTATTCGTGAATGTATTAGTCACCGTGGCTGTGTCCGCGATGTATTTGAAAGTAGTTGTGGAAGTTCCCGTGGCATTACTCACAGCCAAAGTCTGAACCCCAACCAAACCAGGAG
>Ga0209483_1001490_pt1 | contig 17651 bp, 19 predicted proteins | sample NGEPerA_FD_184508 | JGI IMG/M metagenome (GOLD analysis project Ga0209483, IMG submission 184508) | Arctic peat soil microbial communities from the Barrow Environmental Observatory site, Barrow, Alaska, USA - NGEE PermafrostL2-A... | ecosystem: Environmental > Terrestrial > Soil > Wetlands >... | reverse complement strand
GCTTAGCCCGCACACGATCGTGCTCTTTGGCGCGACTGGTGACCTCGCCAAGCGGAAACTCCTCCCCGGCATGTTCCGACTCTTCGCGGCCGGCCTCTTGCCCAGCTTTCGAATCATCGGCACGTCGCTCGATCAGATCTCAAGCGACGAGTTCCGGGCTCGCGCGCGAAGCGCTTGTAACGAGTTCGTGCCACGAGGCATGGTGAACGAGCGTTGGGCAGAGTTCGAGCCGAGGTTGAGCTACGTGCCCCAGACCGAGGGTGCTGAGGCGCTCGCAACGGCCGTCCGCGAGGCCGAGGACGGTCTTGGCCCCGAGCCTCGTCGTCTGCACTATCTCTCGATTCCACCCGTCGCCGCGGCCGCGGTCATCGAGACACTCGCTGACGCGAAACTCGTCGAGCGGGCGCGGATCATCATGGAGAAGCCCTTCGGCACGGATCTCGCGAGCGCGAGGAAGCTGAACGCAGCGGTGCACACCGTCTTCGACGAGGATCAGATCTTCCGGATCGACCACTTCCTCGGCAAAGAGGCTGCCCTCAATATTTTGGCGTTCCGCTTCGCGAACGGCCTCTTCGAGCCGATCTGGAGTCGTAACCAGATTGACCATGTGCAGATCGACGTCCCCGAGACGCTCGGCATCGAGGACAGGGTGAGCTTTTATGAGTCGACTGGAGCGTTTCGCGACATGGTCGTCACCCACCTGCTCCAGGTGCTTGCGATCGTGGCGATGGAGCCCCCTACCGCACTTACTCCCCGGGCGATCAACGAGGAGAAGAACAAGGTCTTCTCCTCGCTCTTGCCGCTCAATCCGAACTACGTCATCCGTGGCCAGTACCGCGGCTATCGCGACCTCGATGTCGTGGCGGACGACTCCGACACCGAGACTTTCGTAGCGCTTCGTTGCGAGATCGACAACTGGCGATGGGCCGGCGTGCCCTTTTTTCTCCGAACGGGAAAGCGCCTCGCTGAGGGCGCTCACATCATATCGATCGCCTTTCATGAGCCGCCAAGGAGCATGTTCCCGCGCAACTCCGGCATCGGCACACAAGGGCCGGACCACCTCACATTCGACCTCGCCGAGTCCTCCAAGCTCTCGCTCTCGTTCTACGGCAAGCGACCAGGGCCAGGAATGTCGCTCGACAAGCTCAGTCTCCAGTTCGCGCTGCACGAAACGCCCAACGAGCCGAACGTCCTTGAGGCTTACGAGCGGCTTCTCCACGACGCGATGAGCGGTGACCACACGTTGTTCTCGAACGCCGAGGGCATCGAGCGCCTCTGGGAAGTCGCCGAGCCGCTGATCCGGCGCCCTCGACCAGTCGCGCTCTACGAGCCGGGTTCGTGGGGTCCCGCGTCGATCGACGATCTGATCTTGCCACGCACGTGGCGGCTCCCCTTCGCCCGGCCGTGGCGCAGCTTTAGCGGCTGATCGCATTAGAGCTCGCCCGCTGTAGAACTCCGGCCGGATCGTCATAAGCTCAGCTGCACCTTCGAAAGCGAGCCAACGGTGACCATCGAACTTGCCAAGCGCTACGAGCAGATCAGTCCGAAGGCCTACGAGCACCCTGCCGATCGAGCAGCAACATCCGCGCTGCATGCGATCCCGCTCCTCGACCAGGTGATCAAGCGCTTCACTGACTTGAACCACGAGCGGCGCCTTCGCCAGATCATCATTGGCAACTCCGTCAGAATCGGCGAGGACCAGGTGCCAGATGCCTGGCGGAGCTATGTGGCCTGCGCCTCGACGCTTGACCTCCCGGTCGTGCCGAATCTCTATGTGGTCAACGATGCCAGCGTGAACGCGATGACCCTTGGCGCAAAGACGCCGATCGTCGTCATCAACTCCTCGCTCATTGGTAGCTACCGCCCAAACGAGGTTCAGACCGTCTTCGCACACGAGCTCGGGCACGTGCTGTCGGAGCACTACTACTACATGACCGCGCTCATTCTCTTAAAGCAGATCATGGAGGGCGCGCTGCCGAAGAACCTCGTGCTCGGCCTCCCGGTTCGAGGCATGTACCTCGCCCTCCTCGAGTGGGCGCGCGCAGCTGAGCTCTCTAGCGACCGCGCTGCCGCCCTAGTGATGGGGGATCCGCTCGAGCCGTGTGGGCTCTTGATGCGGATCGCCGGGGGCGCGCTGCCCGGCATGAGCCTCGACGCGTTCTTGAAGCAGGCGACGGAGTATCACGAAGAAGACGATCTCTTCGCTCGCCACGCCCGTTTCTGGGTGGAGCTCACCCTCACGCACCCGATAGCGGTGCGTCGCGTGAAAGAGCTCATCGATTGGGTGAAGACCGGCGACTATGACCGGATCCGCTCGGGCAACTACCCGCGCCGAGGCCAGGAGCCCGATCCGTCGACGGAGTTTTCGGCTGCGGTCGCGCATTACCGGGAGCGTTTCAACGGCGTCGTCGACCGGACGGCTGGCAGCGTGACCGAGATGACCCGATCCTTTGCCGCCTGGCTACGAAAGCGTCCAGAGGATCAACAAGACGACTTCGACGAGGACGACTAAGCGATCACGCCCGGCCGTAGTTGTGCGTTCGCGAAGAGCGCGGGTAGGCGCGGCCACCTCTTGTGCGACCGCTCGCGATGCGCTCGAGGTAGCGAGCGGAGAAGCTCGCGATACGCTTAGCTCGGAGTGGGAAGCTCACTCGTGCAGAACATGCACTTCGTCGCGGCCACCGGCAATGACGAAGATAGGCAGAACGGGCAGGTCTTGGTCGGCGCGGGCTCCCCGTACACCGATGTGCCGCGCTTTTTCATGTACGCCCGGTAGGGCACGACGATCAGGCAGTAGATCGCCGCCATGAAGATGACGAAGTAGATGATCGCGGACAAGAACGCGGCGAGGTCGATCCGTTGTCCGTTGATCGTCCAGCCGAGACCTTTGCTCGTTGCGCCGCCACCCGCGATCGCGGCGATCAAAGGCGTGATGATGCTGTCGGTGAAGGCCTTGATCAAGGTGGAAAAGCCGAGCGCGACGACGAGTCCGACGGCGATTATGACGAGATCGCCCTGCATCAGAAAGTTCTTGAAGCCCTTCATTCCCACTCCTTTGCTGCTTTCCGGCGCCGCGACGACATGACGGGATACATATGTCGCCTCCCCAGTTGTCGCTCGCCGCTCTTCTTCGGGTCTTGGGCGCTTTCGCGCTTTGCGATGCTACTTCGCCGGGATCGGTCCACCGAGCCGAGATTTGAGCGCCGGATCGAGGGCGAGCGCTTTTTGGAACGCCGCCGCACTCGCTCCGGTCTCGCCCGCGCTGCGCAGCAGGTACCCGAGATTCAGGTACGCGTCAGCGTCGCTTGCATCGAAGCCGATGATCGTCTCATACGCCGAGATCGCGCGCTGTGGGTGGCGCGCGCTTTCGAGGATCGCGAGATTGAAGCGCGCGTCGACGAGTCGGGGATCGACAGCCAGCGCCCGGCCGTACTCGAGCTCGGCGGCGCTTTCGTCGTGGAGCGCGATCTGATCGAGGTCGCCAAGGTCATAGAGCGCTACCGCACTGGTTGGATCGTCGGCTATGGCAGTCGCGTAGAGCGCAGCGGCGGCCTTGGGCGCTCCGCTTTGCTGCGACGCGGTCCCAGCGGCTATTAGCGCGTCGACGGTCTTTGTAGAGACCTCGTGGCGGTTCGCCGCCGAGGTTCCGCAGGCAGCAGCTCCGAGCGTTACGAGCAGAACGGCGAACGGGACGCCAAGGCGCCCCGCCGCGGTCTCAGTGCGCGTCCTTCGACGCTGACGTGGCAAGAAGGTGAGGCTGTCCGCGCGGCTACGCCGCTTTACTACTTGCGTTCCGCGTCGATTTTGGTGAGAGCTTGCGCGGCGGCGAGTCGCGCGACGGGGACTCGGAACGGAGAGCAGCTCACGTAGTTGAGACCGAGGCGGGCAAAGAAGTCGATCGAGGCAGGATCGCCGCCGTGTTCGCCACAGATCCCGACCTTGAGAGACGGGTTCGTCATCCTGCCCCGCTCGGTCGCGATCCGGATGAGCTCGCCGACCCCGTCGATGTCGACAGTATCGAAGGGGTTCGCCTTCAAGAGGCCGAGCTCGAGATACGTCGGCATGATCCGCGCCTCGATGTCGTCACGGCTGAATCCGAAGGTCATCTGTGTCAAGTCGTTGGTGCCAAACGAGAAGAACCGGGCGTCCTCGGCGATGTCCTTCGCCCGGAGTGCCGCCCGTGGTGTCTCAATCATCGTGCCGATCTCAACGTCGGCGTCGAGCTCGGGGGAGTCCGCCGCGACCTCCGCGACCGCCTCGAGCGCCCACGAGCGAGCTAGCGAGAGCTCCTGGCTCGTGACGACGAGTGGAATCATCACCTCGACCTTCGGGTGTCCGCCGGCACGCTTGCGGATGACCACCGCCTGCATCAGCGCCTTTACCTGCATCGCGTACAGGCCTGGCTTCAACACGCCGAGGCGGACACCGCGCACGCCGATCATCGGGTTCACTTCGCGCCAGGTCTTTGCCGCCGAGAAGAGCTTGGCCTCCTCGGCGCTGAGCGTTCCCGAGGCCTCCTTTACCGCGAGCTCCTCGACGTCGGGGAGGAACTCGTGCAGGGGTGGGTCGAGCAGGCGAACCGTTACCGGCAGGCCGTCCATCACCTCGAGGATCTCCACGAAGTCGTCGCGTTGGGCTACCCGGAGCTCCTCTAAAGCGGCGTCTTCAGCCACCTCGTCCTCGGCGAGGATCATCCGTCGCATGATCGGCAAGCGATCATCAGCAAGGAACATGTGCTCGGTGCGGCACAGTCCGATTCCTTCAGCCCCTAGCCGACGGGCATTCGCGGCATCTGGACCGTTATCCGCGTTCGCTCGCACCGCGAGGCGCCCGGCCCGGATCTCGTCGGCCCATCCGAGAAGGATCGACAGTTCCGCAGGTGGGTCGGCCTGGGTGAGCCGCACCGCCCCGAGCACGACCGTGCCCGCGCTGCCGTCGATCGATACGACGTCGCCCTCGCTCAACTCGACGTCGCCGACACGACACGACGTCGAGGTGACCACGAGTGCGTCCGCTCCGACGACGGCGGGCTTTCCCCATCCCCGTGCGACGACCGCAGCGTGGCTGACGAGGCCGCCTCTCGCAGTGAGGACTCCTTGTGCCGCGAGCATGCCGTCGACGTCGTCTGGCGATGTTTCGTTTCTAACGAGGATCACGTCGCGGCCCTCAGCCGCGAGCTCGACGGCTCGAGCGGCGGTGAAGCAGACGCCACCAACCGCAGCACCTGGCGACGCGCCGAGACCCCTGGTCCACACCGTCACCTCGTCGCCGGCGAACTGCGGGTGCAAGACGCTGTCGACGTGCTCCTCCGAGACCCGATTCACCGCCTCTTCCCGGGTGAGGGCTATGACCGGATCCTCGGTCATCTCGACCGCCATGCGGAGCGCCGCGCTCCCGGTCCGTTTGCCAGTCCGCGTTTGGAGCATCCAGAGCTTGCCCTGCTCGATGGTGAACTCGGTGTCGCACATGTCGCGAAAGTGCTTTTCTAGCCCTGCGAAGATCGAGAGCAGCTCCTCGTAGATCTTTGGCATCCTGGTACCGAGTGCGCGAAGCGGCTCGGTAGCTCGGATTCCTGCAACGACGTCTTCGCCTTGCGCGTTGACCAGAAAGTCGCCATATGGGGTGTTCTCTCCCGTCGAGGGGTCGCGGGTGAAGCCGACCCCGGTCCCGGAGTTCTCGTCGCGATTTCCGAACACCATCGCCTGGACGTTGACCGCGGTGCCGAGGTCGTGTGAGATCCGCTCTCGTACCCGGTAGGTGTTCGCGCGCGGGCTGTTCCAAGAGGAGAACACCGCTTCGATCGCGCCACGCAGCTGGTCCATCGGATCGCTCGGGAAGGGTCGACCGATTCCTGCCTCGACGATCGCCTTGTGGGCATCGATCAGCTCGTGCAGCTCAGCGGGCGGGATCTCGGCGTCCGTGAGCACTCCACTTCGGCCCCGGGCGTTCGCGAGTGCTTCGTCGAATCCGTCTCCTGGAAGTTCGAGGACGATGCGGGCGTACATCTGGATGAAGCGTCGGTACGAGTCCAGAGCGAATCGCTCATCGCCGGTCTGTTTGGCAAGGCCCTCGACGGAGGAGTCGTTCAGTCCGAGGTTGAGCACGGTGTCCATCATTCCGGGCATCGAGATCTCCGCTCCGGAGCGAACCGACACCAACAGCGGGTCAACAGGGTCGCCGAGCCGCCGCCCCATCCGCTCCTCGAGCAACTCGAGATGCGACGCGACCTCCTCGCTCAGCCCATCTGGCCAGCCATCTCGCATGTACGCTCGACAGGCGTCGGTCGAAATCGTGAAGCCGTGCGGAACGGGAAGGTTGAGGACCGCCGTCATCTCGGCGAGGTTCGCGCCCTTGCCACCAAGCAGCGACCGAAGCTGTCGCGGGGGTTGGTCGTGGGCGAAGTCGAAGTCGTAAGCGAACGGCACTAGGTCACTCCTGCTTTACGGGGCCTCGCTGCCCCACACCTGCATGCCCCAAATCCGCCGAACATCGGCGAGACGCGAAGCCTAGGTCGCTCAGATCCGATCGTTCAATAAGCCCTGTTCCAGGGCGGATATGTGACCTGAAGCGCCCGAACGGGGGTGTCGTTGCATCGGCAGGGGTCGCCGCATTGATCCTCGTGACGTCGGGATGACACGCGCAGCTATTTGGCAGGTAAAGCCCCGTTGCTGCCACCTCTTCGTGGAGCTAGCGCCGCTCGATCAGGAGAGACCGCACGAACGAAGGTGCGGTTGCAGCACTGGGGGAACTGCTGCGCGGAGATCAGCGGTGACGCAGGTCAGGAATGATCCAGAAGGAACTGCCTGACCTCGTTGGTCGCAGTTGTGAGCGCCGCCGGCGGGTCCTTCCATGGGTCGATCGTGACGGCATCTGGTGCGATGGCCCCTACCTCGAGGCCGATGTCGTAGGGATGCATCATGTCCACGCCTGGGAGCACCATGAGCGGCGTCGGGCATGACTCGACGAATGTGCGCGAGACGCTGACTACGAACTCTCCGCCGGTCCACATCGCCGCGCCGAAGGCTTCGCCGGTCTCCTCGTCGAGGTCCGGGCGATTCGACACGAGCTTGGACACCCAGGCCCGTCGATTCGTCAGCCACGTGTCGCGATTTTCGTCCGTGACGCCGATCGGCTGCTCCAGCACGGCCGCCACGAGCCGTTCCGGCGCCAGCTCGGACATCTTCAGCGCGTACGAACATCCAATACAACAGCCCATCACGGAGAAGCGATCGATGCCGAGATGGTCCATGAGAGCAAGCTGGTCGCCGACGAAAGCGCCCCAAGGATCGGCTCTCTCGAACGGTCCTGTAGAAGTGCCGGCGTTTCTCTGATCCATGGCGATCAGGTGGAAATCGTCGGCATATGCCTCAAGCGGGTTGAGAGCGGCACGTGGCCAGAAATCAATGGTCGAGTCGAGCCCGCCAGGTGCGAGCAGCAACAACGGGAAGCCACTTCCGTGCTCCTCGTAATGAATAGATACGCCGTTGCGATCGAAGCTGCTCATAGCTGAAGATTAGAAGACTGCCTGGAGCCACGCGGGCGGCTCGGCGCAACTCCCCTTGGGCGGTGCAACGGCGGTCGCTGCGGGGAGATCTCTTCCAGATGATGGTGGCTGCGCGCCCTCTTGTGGTGGTGCTACCCCGATGGCCTGATCACGTGGTGTGAGCGACATTTGTGGCCGTGCACCCAAACGCTTCAGCAAACTGCGATGGAGAACAACACGAAGCGATCGTGGTTGGTGCAGGCCCCACGGGGCTCTCCGCTGCTGCGGCCCTCCAGAGCAGCAGCTTCGAAACCGTCGTTCTTGAGAGCGCCGATGCCGTAGGCGCGCGCTGGCGGCCGAGATACGAGGAACTTCGGCTGAACTCTTGGCGCGTCATGCCGAACCTGCAGGGACTCCGCATGCCGCGAAGCTTCGGGCGCTATCCGACCCGGGACGACTTCGTGCGATATCTCGAGGAGTACACCCCACATCACCGGCTCCGCATCCGCTTTGACACGAAGTTGATTCGGGTCGATCAGGCGGGCGATCTGTGGCGGTTGACCACCTCGACCGGGACGCTCCTCGCCAGGACCCTGGTGATCGCCACCGGCTGGGACGCTGTTCCCGTCTTCCCCGACTGGCCAGGGCGCACCTTCTTCGCCGCGGAGCTGATCCACTCATCAGAGGTTCGGAGCGCGCGGGCCTACTCGGACCGCGAGGTTCTCGTCGTCGGCGCCGGTAATTCGGGAATCGACATCGCCGGGCATCTGATCGCGGCGGGCGCGCACGTCGCCATGTCGATGCGTACCCCGCCGAACCTCGCTAAACGTGACCTTCTTGGCATTCCGGGCCAGCCGTTGCTCGTCTTCGGGGCTGACCACCTGCCGAATCGACTTGCCGACATCGAGTTCACCATCGTTCAGCGGCTGTTGTTCGGAGACCTCGCTCACCTCGGCCTCCCAAGGAGTCGCGAGGGCGTGTACGCCAACTTCCACCGGCGTCTCCGCAATCCCGCCATCGACGACGGCTTCATCGATGCGCTGAAGAAGGGTCGGACCCAGATAGTCGCCGAGGTGGAGCGACTCGAAGGCTCTGAGGTCGTACTCGTAGATGGAAGCCGTCTTCGGCCCAATTGGTCATCTGCGCGACCGGATACCGGCGCGGTCTCGAGCCGCTCGTCGGCCATTTGGGGGTGCTTCGTTCAGATGGTGTGCCTTTCGCCCACCACGGGGCTCCGAAACATCTCGCCGCGCTGGGCCTGTATTTCGCAGGCATGTGGGGACAGTTCAGCGGCCAGATTCGTCTCGGTCCAATCCAAGCTCGGCGCATCTTGCGATCCGCCACTCGCCGTCGCCTCCGCGACAACCGGGCGCGGCTGTCGTCAGGTTTCTAGGGACCGGGAATTAGGTGCGTGTCTCGCCGGCGCGAGTATGGTTTCGGCGTTGAGCGCCAAAGCCCCTGACACCACTACGCCGTCAATCGCGGCGGACGTGTCTCCAAGGGGCTGGAAACCGGGGCTGGGGCCTGGGAACTGGGGCTGGTGTTCGATTGCTGTCGTCGTTGCTCATTACATCGTCGCGTGAGCGGCGAATGGCTTGCATCGCCCGGCGATCCGTTACTAGTTGTTCAGCGGCCCTGTGGTCCGAAACGAGGCCAAGTTCGGTCCCGAATGTGGCTCTGTCGTGTGAAGGTGGACGCTCATTAATTCTTGCCGTAACCGACACGAGAGTCGTCCATTGCGACGAGTAAGAACGGCGGAGTGATGCGGTTCTGCGACCAGTGCGGATCAACGTTGGAGGACGATGGCAAGGTCTGTCCATCGTGCGGGACCTCTGTCGTTGTTGGCACGGGGCCTGCCGCTCGTATCGAGGATCCAGACGAGTCTCCAAACGTAAATGGTCAACGCGAGGCACCTGGCATTGCGGTTATGACCACACTCCGCGAGACCGAGCCCGCTTTGGCGATGTCGTTGGACGCTGAGATGGATTCTGAAAGCTCTAAACGGGCTGATCGACGCGTGCGCTTGTTGGCGTCGATGGTTCTGTTGGTTCTTACCGGAGCAACCGTCGCGCTCGTGCTGGTCAACAGCGGCAAGGCGCCCCTCTCGGGTAGCGCAAAGGCGGGCTCGGTCGGAGCGGTTCCACCCGTTACCAGCGCAACTAGTGCACCTCAACAGGCCACGAGCACGACCGTTGCCCCGACCACCACGACGACTCCGGTATTAGCGCCGCCACCGCCAAGCGCGGCGACACTCGGCGGTGAGCTAGTTACGGCTGGTGTTTGCAGCGGCTACACATCCGGGCCGCCCGGGGGCACGCTGACGGGTGACGGCTACTGCTTCGCCGATACGCCATCAGAGAACTATTCAATCGGCATCTTCACCTATGACAATCCCCGGGACACTTCTCGCCGAGCTCTTCGAGACGCCTCGGCGGGAACAACTGGTGATCACGACACCATCGTTGGGGACCCAAAGTCGGATTTCGAAGTAAACGTGACCGCTGGTCCTGAGGCCTCGACGCTGGTGCGAAAGATAATTGCCACTATTGGCGGGGCCATAGTCGCGTACCCGATAAATCCACCTACATCAGCAACGGCGACGAGTACAACCGTTGCTCCGAGCGCAGCTACATCGACTACGACCACGACGACCGCGACGGTTCCGACATCGATCAACACTTCGCAGCCGAGAATTACGAACGAGTCTTTGCCGACAGCGATGGTGGGTGTCCCATACTCGGCAACCCTGGCTGAGGTCGGGTGCGTTCAGCCGTCTTGGCAACAAACAGCAGTAAACGAGCTTGCGTCTTACGGACTCACATTGAATTCCGCCACAGGAATAATCTCGGGAACACCTACGACGGCAGGTTCGTCGCAGTTTTACTTCGAGGTCTGGAACTACGGCAACTTCGGCGACGTCTGCGCCTACAAGAGGTTGCCGCTCACGATTAGCCCCGCCTGAGGCCGACTTGACGGACGACTCTTATGCAAGTGGTGGCTCCCTTCTGCAGAAGTAGGTGTTTGCATCTTCAAATGCGAACATGCGTCCGATACCGTGACCGGGTCCCCATGAAGTGATCCACCTGGATCAGCTAGTGGGTTCCGGTCAACCGTTCGACGCCTTGGATCCGGGCCCACGAGTCGAGTTGCTGGCCCTATCTCGGCCAGTTCGCAACCAGAGTGTCGCAAGGCTCCCGCCACACTCCGCGAAAGACGCGGAGCAGTTCGGCTGATGCTCAATTTGTCGGGGCGTACCGCACATTGGGATGGCTGGCGAAAGTACCCGGCTGCCTCGGTGGTCCGACAACCGAGGTGCAACAGCGAACAATGGGTCGGGCGTAACCAACAAGGCCGAGGATTACGACTGCGCCGTCCTACTCACCTCGAGCTGCGCACTGATCAGCCTGCGCCGACTTGTGCAGCAAGAGGTCTGACACCAGGATCGTCAACGTCGCCGTCGGCCGCGCCTCGCGTCGGCTGCGGCGTCCTCGGCCAGCGACGTGATGGGAGACGCTGATGGGTTCGTTCGAAGTGTTGCTCGATGACGAACGCACCCAGCTCGAAGCGTTCGTGGAGGAGTACCGCAGCGCCCTCGAAGCGACCCTCGAGGGCCTCACCGAAGGGCAGGCCCGTCGCCGCCTCGTCTCGTCCGCGACGACGTTGCTCACTGCTCAAGCACGTCACGTGGATGCAGCGGGTGTGGTTTGAGGAGTGCGTCGGCGGCACGCCCCGTCGAGACCTCGGCCTGGTACAGAGCCCGGAGGAGTTCTTCGGCCTCACCGACGACGACACCGTCAGACCGGGTCGTAATGCCGATCGCCAATCCTTTAGTGGCGTCCTTAGGCGGCAGATCGTGCGGCCAACCGGTGCTGCGACGCCGCGCCGAATCAACCCGCGGCAAACCTTGCTCGGGCATGATTGACGCGTGCCCGCCTCGGCCGATCAACCCCGCGTCCGCCTTGGCGCGTACGGACTTTGTCGAGATCCCGCCGGTCGGTTGCTGCTTGCCCGACAGAAGTGGGGTGGGGAAGCCGGTCGATGGGGGCTTCCCGGTGGCGGAGTCGAGTGGGGTGAGCATCCCGATGCGGCCCTTCATCGAGAGCTCGAAGAAGAGACGGGGCTGACTGAATTCGACTCGATTCGACTCGATTCGACTCGCCGCGAGCTATTCCCATACGTATCTGCGCACCGAGGATCGCCCGTTTGACTCGATGCAACACGTCGGTTTCGTCTATGAGGTGGTGCCGCGCAGGACGGATCTTCGCGCCGAGGAGGACGGATCGACCGACCTCTGCGAATGGTTCAATGAGGGGGACGCAAGGAAGCTGCCGCTGACTCCGCTCGGCGAATTCGCCGTTGAGTTGACGTGGCCAAACTCGGAGCAGTGCTGATTCCTCGGGCGGGCGCACAAGAACCCTGTTTGGGGGCGCTGGTCGCAACGCCTCACTATCGATCGCGGTCGCTTCGTGGCTGACGGTGATCGGACTCGTTTGGTTACTAACTCCGCTAGTGCTGCGGAGCAATGATCGGACTGGCCAGTTTTATCCTCTGATCCAGCGCCGCCTCACTACAAACGAATTGCGAACGAGCGCTCAGACAAGCGTCGCGCGGCAAGCAGCCTTGATGCTCCGGTTTTGGCCAATCGCCACCGCAATGCTTCTAGCAGGTGTACTCATCTTCGCGGTCAATGGCTGAGGGAGTTCGCGAGGTCACCTACCCCGCGATCGGGGACGCCGAGCCCGGTGAGCGGACGAGGTCACTTCAAAAGCGCTTAGCGTTGCTTTCCTTCAAGGAATAGGCCAACTGCTTTCTCGATCCTTCGCTTCCGAGTCTCGTCGGTCTTGGCCGCATTGATGTTGTCGACGTGATATCGCTGCAGGCCGTTTGAGAGTTGGGTGAAGAAGACTCTTGCCTGCGGGTCAGCGGCCAAGGCGGCCTCGAAGTCGGCGGGCATCTGCATTTCACGGGGAGTGGTCGCTACCGTCAGCTCCACATGGATCGGATCGCCTCCCTTGAGGCCTGTCGTCTTGCGAACATCCGAGCTGATGCTGATCGTGCAGTTCCCACCCATCACACCGACGGTGTTCCGGTATTCGTAACCGTTGACGTTCACTACTACTGCCGGCCGCTTGCCAGCATCGAGCTGGGTGATCACCGCGTCAGGGACGACGATGCTGGTGTTGTTCCCGGTAGCCGTCACGGTCGTATCAAAAGCCACGGTCTTTGCGGTCATATCGTCCCCTCTGCTGTTGCAGGATCTCGATCATACGAGTGGCGACATAGTCCATCTACGCCCGGAGTGGGCCACGGTCCCGGCGTCGGGGGCAGGACGTCTGGCGTGCTGGCTAACGTTTTGGCGTGAAAGTTGATGACTTCGACAGCCTGATCCTGTTCGTCGGAAGCCTCGACGAAGCCAAGGCGTTCTACGTCGACACGCTCGGCCTGCCTGTTCGATTCGAAGACGAGGTCATCGTGGTAGTTGGCGGACCGTCAGGACAAATCGTTCTGCATCGCAACGACCGAGGTCACGACGAACGGGGAATCTTTCCCGCGGGAACTACAGCCGGGGCAGCTTCTGTGCGCTTCAACGTAGAGGACCCAGACGCGTGGGAAAAGGCGGCGAGGCAGATGGGAGTGCCAGTTCTTTGGCCTTCCCAGGACGTTACGTGGGGGAGATTCGTGGTCGTGGCCGATCCGGATGGCCGTCTCGTCGCGTTGGCCAAGATGAACAAGATCTGATTCCTCGGCCGGGTGCTATGCCGCCTGGCCACGAGTGAGTTCGGGTCCCTGAACGGTGCCACCAGCCGGAGTTGAGGTAACGACACGATCCGTCGTCGTATTTCGCCAGGAGGTCGTGGCTTCCCTGCATTGGCATCTCAGCGACAACACCGAGAACTCTTTTAGCTTGCTCTTCGGGGGGCTGTTGGCCGACTCGGCGAAGGAATGACCATACCTGGAGATAGTCGCGAGACTCCAGGCCCGTCGTAGTTGTGATCTCGTGCCAGATTGCCTGCGCGCTTCGTTCGTCAGATGTGGCGTGAGCACGCCGAGCCGCTACGAAACGTTCAGACACGCCCTGATGATCATCTCCGGCTGGCCAATCTCATGGGTGAGGTCCCGAAGATCAAAGGCCTCAGGGTGTCTGCCGCCGAGACTGCGGGTCGTTGGCTTTCCTCACGAGCGATTCGGCGCCACGGCACTTATCCACGGTAACCGGGAGGCTGAGTACATCGCCATCCATCCGGTGTTATACGTGTAATCGGTGTCAAGTCGTAGCTCCTTTGGCTCTGATGACGAGCCCCTCGAAGAGGGTGAAGCGCTCGGTCTGACCCTGTTCTCGGGCGTGGTCGCGCTGCCGCAACAACACGGGCACGAACTCAGGTCCGGTCTTGAAATACGCGCAGGTCTCACAAGCTGACTCCATCCGACACTCGAGTTCGACGGGCCGCGTGCACAGTCCGTTGCCGAGCATCCGTGCGTGTGATTCCTTGCGAAGACGCGTCATCGCGGCCGTCTCGATCTCTGCGGGCAGGACGGCGTCATCGCCGGCGGCTTTGTAAAGCGCGTCGATCTGATCGGAGACGGCTGCGTACTCGTCACCGACAACTCGATCGGCAATTCGGGCATAGATGAGGGTCATCTCCATCGATCGATGCCCGAGCAAGGCGGCGATCGCTTCGAGGCGCATCCCGCGGTTGATCGCCTGGGTCGCAAGGGTGTGGCGGAGCTGATGTGGATGCACGTTGCCGAGTCCAGCCCGTTTCGCCGTCGAGGCAACGATGCGGTGCACGGTTCGCCGCTCGATCGGCGAGTGCTCATCGGCGAGCAGCCGGTGCTGGGCTCTGATGTACTCGCTGTTGTCGGCGGTCCATTTGGCCAGCAGCACGACGAGGTCGGCGTGCAGTGGGATGAACCGGTCGTTGCGGAGCTTTCCGACCGGGACCCGCAGCCAATAGGCATCGCCGATCAAGGTGACCGCATCGGCGTCGAGTTCGCAGAGTTCGCTCGCACGAAGGCCGGTTCGGGCCAGCATCTCGATGACGAGTCGATATCGGGGAATCCGGTGCTTCCTGGCCGCGGCCATCAGCTTCGCCGCAGTCTGGTCGTCTAAGAACTTCGGCAGTGAATCGGTCCGCCCTGGCAGGTCGCCGTGGAAGATCGGGTTGCGCCTCGGCGCTTCTGGCCAGTCCCATTCGATCAGCCGCTCGAAGAAGCTTCGGATCATCCCCAATCGATGTCGCTGGCTGCTCTTGGCCATCGACTGACCGTGAATCCCCGGCTGGGCGACGAGGTGCACCTTGTAGTCCTCGATGTTCCTCCGGGTGATGTCGGAGACGGTCGTGACATCGTTCGCCGCAAGCCAACGGGCGAACTGGCGAAGGGTCTGGTCGGCCATGGCGACACTTCGTGGTGCGAGGAAGGTGTCGAGCTGGGTGAGATAACGACGCATCGTCAAAACGATCGCCGGCACACTCACCGCGAGGTCCCCCCACTGTCGTTCACACTCGTTAGACGGAGGCAGCTCTTCGAGGCGGGCAAGGTTGGCCGTCATGAGTTGATCGCCTCGAGCGCCAGCAGCTCTTCGGCGTGCCCGGCATCGATCAGCTCGGAGGCCTGGCGATACTCACGGGCGAGCCAGTCGTTGGTGAGGTGCAGATAGATCCGGGTCGACTCGATCGAGACGTGACCGGCCTGGGCCTGGACCGCCTCGAGAGCCATGCCGGCCTCTCGGAGGCGTGTCAGACAGGTGTGGCGCAGCTGATGACAGGTCGCTCGTTGCAACCCGGCACGTGTCCTTGCTCCACGCATGATCACGTCCACGCCCTCGGCGGTGAGCCCATGCCCCCTGCTCGGGCCCTTCAAGGCCACGAAGACCAGATCGGTTGGGGCGTTTTTCGGGCGTTCGTCTCGGAGGTAGTCGCCGACCTCGGCAAGAAACGCGTTCGAGATCGGTGTTATCCGCTCTCGTCCACCTTTTCCCTCTGTGATGAACAACGAGCGATCGCCGACGCGGATATCGGCGAGGCGAAGCCCGAGGACCTCACAACGCCGCAGTCCACCAAGCACCATGGCCAAGACCATCGCCCGGTCGCGATGGGTTCGCATCGCTGCCAGAAGTGCATTGACCTCTTTCGGCGAAAGGATCTTCGGGAGTGTGTGTGGAACACGAACCAATGGGATGTTCTTCCTTTTGCCGCCAGGGCGACGAGTGGAGAGACCTTTCGGGACGGGGTTCGTTCGAAGCTCGGTGTCGCCCCGGGCGATCACATAGGAGTAGAAGCCCGACACCGACGACAACCGCCTGGAGATAGTGCGAGCCGACATCCCCGACTCGCCGTCGGCCAAACGGATGACGCTTCGGTCACCACGCTGATCTGCCAAGAACTCGAAGATGTCGGCGGCCACGACAGCCACCGGCTCCTTCTTCACGACGTTGAAAAACGTCTTCAGGTCAAAGGCAACGGCTCGCAGCGTGTTCGGCCGGACCCGTCCGGCGACGAACTCGAGATAGAGGTCGACGAGCGGTTCGCCGAGTGAGTAACGAGTTTCGCCAGATGGTGATGCGGCGCGGACAAGGGTCGGGAAGGGGGTCATCCCGGCACGCTCTCAGCTCTGGGTGGAATACACGGGGATGCACGAAGGATCACACGTGTATTAAGTGGTATGGGACGCGCGATTCGCGACTCTATGGTTGGTGCATGCCCCACCCGTCAGTCGACCGACCTTGGTGGCTCGTCGGGGTGGCCGTCGTGCTCTTCGCGGTTGGCTTTTCCCTAGAGTTCACCGGTACAGACGGCAACAGTCTCCCGGGGTCACTCATCGTTGTGGTTGGCTTCGTGGCTCTGCTCACCTTTTCTATCGTCGTCTATCGCCGCTTAAGGGCAGCCCATTAGCCGCCAGGCGTTCGTCTCCCGGCATGCTCTCAGCTCTGGGTGGAATACACGGGGATGCACTGAGGATCACACGTCTATTAGGTGGCCGGCGCTACTTCGTCCGTCGTGGTGCGTGCCTGGGAGCTGGAACGATTGTTCCGTACTTGCCGACTCGTCGCACGCAAGTTATGCCGAGCATTGTGATCGCGAAAGGCGCCAGGAGCCACGTCCAATCGGAGAGACCCTGAAAGGCCACCGCCGTGATGGCGAGCGCGAAAAGAACCAATCCGGTGATCAGCGTGGCTCTGGCCACAACGATTGGGGCACAAGTCATCTACGAGATTACCCACGGTTTGGCGGTCAAGCCGCCTAGCCCCGAAGCGCCGTTCGATCCGCCGCAGACCCGGTGATATGGGCGTAGCGACGTCAGGTTCGGGTTCGGTACTCCTCTGCCTGTAGTCCAGCAGATGCGAGTTGAAGCACGCTGGTGTGGCCCTGCTTCGCCGGAACAGTCCACACGATCGCTTCGACCCGGATATTCCCTCGGACGAAAGTCACTCGGTCGACATCTGGTGCCACACCACATTGGCAAAATCCCACGCCGCCCGCTATTCCCGGAGTTGAGAAGACAAGGTCACCACCACCGCAGTGGTCTTCGGCGTAGTCCCGCTGAAACCTAAGCGCCGATTCGCTGTTCGAAAAGGCTTCGAGCTGAACATCGGCAAGCGCATCATTACCGGACGCCCACTGCACATCTCGCCCGGAGTTCAGACTGGTTGCAGCCTGGCGTACGGCAGAGGTGTTGTACTGGTTCGCAATGTCAGCCGACGTCAGGTTGTAGATCTCACCAGACGAGCCGAACCTCTTTGCCGATGCCAACTGGGAGGCCGCATCCGACGGGGAAGCGCCGGGAGCGGTGGGAGCGAGCGAATCCCAGAGCGATTGCGACGACGAACAGTGAAGCGAGCGGACTACGTCCGTGCCCAATCGACCGCCGGCGATCATGACCGGAAGCGTCACAGCGCAAAGGCCCAACAACAGAATGAGCCGTTGCGGTTGCAACTTCATCGGCCTTCCATCCGGACTCCGTCGAGTCCAGACGAGACGTCGTTGAGGGACTGCCAAAGAGGTGACCGCCGCCGGAGTGCTTGCACCCATGGCACTCATCGGATCTTCCCAGGTGTTAGCGGCCTGACTTCCTGGTCACCGTCGCTCGGAGATCGGCCGTGCTCTTTGCCGACGGCACTGGCCCGCGCCGCGGCGCGCTCGCGAGGATGGGGGTCCCTGAACAATGA
>Ga0209483_1001488_pt1 | contig 17655 bp, 20 predicted proteins | sample NGEPerA_FD_184508 | JGI IMG/M metagenome (GOLD analysis project Ga0209483, IMG submission 184508) | Arctic peat soil microbial communities from the Barrow Environmental Observatory site, Barrow, Alaska, USA - NGEE PermafrostL2-A... | ecosystem: Environmental > Terrestrial > Soil > Wetlands >... | reverse complement strand
CAGCCGGTAGCGAGTGGCTGCCTCCGTCCTCATCGGAAGCGTCGGAGACATCCTTGACGTCGTCCGGCGCTCGCATCGCCTCGTCGTGGCGAAACGGCACCCACAGCATCAGACCGACGATCGGGATTTTGATCAAGCCGAATATCACGAGTAGCATCCATAGCGACATCGCCCTCTCGATGCTACTACGGCTCTCCGGGTGATTGGTACTTCGATTACCGGCGCGCTCGGCAGTCGGCTCCGGGCGCGATTGAGGCCGGCGCGCCGGGGGTAGAGGGTCGTTGACCGCGCCGGGATGAGGGAACCCAGCGGGTAGGGTGCATGTGATGCGGGCGGCGCTGATCGAACAGCCGGGGCAGGCCCCGAGGGTGGGGGATGTCGCCGAGCCCGAGCCGGCGGAGGGATTGCTGAGCGCAGCGATCAGCGCGGCGGCGTTGAACCCGATCGATCTGCGGATCGCAAACGGCGGATGGGCCGGGCGGACGCCGCGAACGCCCTACGTGCCCGGCTGCGAGGGAGTGGGGCGGTTGAGCGACGGCCGGCGCGTTTGGTTCATGGCGCCCGGGAATTACGGCTCGTTCGCCGAGCGCTGCGCGATCGACCCCGCGCGCGCCGTCGAGCTGCCGGAGGGACTGGACGACGCGGTGGCCGCCTGCCTGGGCGTCGCGGGCCTGGCCGCATGGCTCTCGCTGCGCCGGCGGGCACACCTGCGGGAGGGGGAGACGGTGCTCGTGCTCGGCGCGAGCGGTCCGGTGGGAACGTTCGCGGTGCAACTCGCCAAGCTGATGGGCGCGGCGCGTGTGGTGGCGGCCGCGCGCAGCGCGGAGGGGCTGCGCAGAGCAACGGAGCTGGGAGCCGATGCGACGGTGAACATCGCGGAGGTGGAGGATCTGACGGGCGCCTTCCGCGAGGCGACGGGAGGCGGGGCGGACGTGACGATCGACCCCCTGTGGGGAGCACCGGCGGCCGCGGCGGTGGCGGCCGCCGCGAGGGGCGCCAGGCACGTGCAGATGGGCCAGTCGGCGGGCGCGGAGGCGAGCTTGACCTCGGCCGTGGTACGGGGCAACGGGCTCTCGATCCTGGGCTTCACGAACTTCGAAGTGCCCGCGCCGGAGCAGGCCGCCGCATACCGCGAGCTCGCCGAGCACGCGCTCGCCGGCCGCTTGAGGATCGACTACGACACCTATCCGCTGGAGCGGGTGGGGGAGGCGTGGAAGCGTCAGCAGGAGGGCGCGCACCGCAAGCTGGTCATCACGTTCTGATGACGCCGGCGGGAGGCGCGACGGTGAGAAACGGGGAGGACCTGGCGGCGTTGGCCGATGAGGTCAGCCACTGCCGGCGCTGCCCCCGTTTGGTGGGGTGGCGCGAGCAGGTCGCGCGTGAGCGTCGCGCCGCGTTCGCGGAGGAGGAGTATTGGGGCCGGCCACTGCCGGGGTTCGGTGACCCCGCCGCGCGCCTGCTCCTGCTGGGACTTGCCCCGGCCGCCCACGGCGCCAACCGCACCGGTCGCGTGTTCACAGGTGACCGCTCGGGAGATTTCCTGTTCGCGGCGCTGTGGCGCACGGGCTTTGCCAACCAGCCGACGTCGACCAATCGCCGGGACGGCCTGCGGCTGCACGGAGCGTGGATCACCGCGGCGGTGCGCTGTGCGCCTCCGGCCAACCGCCCGACGCCGGGAGAGCGCGACGAGTGCCTGCCGTGGAGCGTGCGGGAGCTGCGGTTGCTGGGAGACGCGCGGGTGATCCTGTGCCTGGGAGCCTTCGCCTGGGACGCCGCGCTACGCCTGACAGGCGCGCTCACCGATCCGCCTGCGCCGCTACCGCGGCCACGGCCACGGTTTGGCCACGGAGCGGAGCTTCGGGGCGAGCGCTACACGCTGCTCGGCTGCTACCACCCGAGCCAGCAGAACACGTTCACCGGGAGGCTCACCGAGCCGATGATCGACGCCGTGCTGATGCGCGCGCGAGAGTTGGGCGAGGCACCTACAGGCCGTCTTGCACACGCCGATAGCTAACGTAGACGACGCGGGAGCCAGTCAGTTGCTTGGCGGAACTCGAGCGTTCCAGGCCCGTTCGATCTGTCGCATCAGGGCCGGGTATACGACTCGATGCCGGAACGGCGCGATCACGGCCATGTATGCCGCCCCGAACCTTCCCCGTGGCTTGACGTACACCCCCATCTGTCCTTGATAGAGACCTCCGCCCTTCTCGACCCAGGCCAGGTGCATTACAGCGTGAATAGTTCGGTTCGAAAGCTCAGCCGCCCACTCCACATCAGTGCGGTAGAGGGGCAGGAAGCCATATGAGCTGAGATCCGGCCCCGTGGCGGTGTTGCGCAGGTCCTCGGGGAGCCGCGCGCTCAGGATCGTTTTGGTGTCGTCCGGGATGGCGAGTGGGCGCGGTGCGTCATCCCACCCGAACCATCCACCGACGCGATAGCGAATACTGAACAAGGCGCGGGTCGCACGGGACTCCCCGTTAGCCGGATCGAGGGAGGCCATCACCTCGAGCAGCGTCGCAAAGTCCTCGGCGCCGCCCTGCGCCGGTAGCGCCCATACATCCTCCAGCCTGAAGTCGGGCACGACCTCGTAGATACGCCACGGCTGGGATTCATGCGCACTGTTCGGGAGTCTCATTTCAGTCCCGGGTCGGGCGGCGCTCGGCCTCTGCGATCCCGGTGGGGAGGCTGGAGGCGCTCCAGCGGGCGTCTCGACGCCGAGCTCGCGTTGGACCGCGAGAACCTCGGCCTTCATCGCCTCCGCGAGCGCGAGCGCGGCCGAGCGTGGGCGGACCATCACGGTCAACTCGTCGATCAGCCCGTCCTGACCCGTGTGCAGGAAGTCGCACCCGTGTAGCTCGCGGTCCCCCACGCGCGCTCTGAACAGCAGTGCGTGATCGCTGGCCCCCTCCGCACCAATTTCGCGTTCGTAGTGGAAGTCCTCGAAGACGCGCATGACGGCGCGGAGGATCACGCCGAGCGCCTCGCGTCCGTGGTAGGGGCGGAACACGATGGGGCTGTTGAACACAACCTCCGGTGAGAACAGCTCGAGCACACGGTCGGTCTCGCCTGCCTCGATTGCGCTGCGGAACGGATGCATGGGACGCGACCTCTCTGTAGGGATTGCGTGAGCATATTTTGCGTCCGGACAAGATAACATACATGCATGCACGTATTGATACCGCGGGCCGGCCGTCGGTCGAACGCGACGGCGCCGGCGAGCAGCCGCCGCGCAACGCAGGCCGAGCGAAGCGCGCGCACGCGTAGCGCCTTGCTCGAGTCTGCCGCGAGGGGCCTGTCCCGCTACGGCTACGCCAACCTCATCCTGGAGCGGGTGGCGAGCGAGGCCGGCTACACCCGCGGAGCGCTCTATCACCAGTTCAGGGACAAGGAGGACCTCGCCTTGGCCGTGATCGATTGGGTCGATGAGACATGGCGAGGGGAGGTCGGCCGGCTCATCGAGCAAGAGCCCGATCCGGTGCTCGCGCTGATCGCCCTGGCGCGCGGTCACGCCATCTACTGCCGGCGAGACATCGCCCGCGTGGCGATGGCGCTCAGGCTCGAGTTCAGCGGCCAGGATCATCCTGTTGGGCGTCACCTCGAGCGGGTCTCCGAAAGTCTCGTCAAGCGCTGCACCCGCCTCATCAGCGCGGGGCGCAGAGCGGGAACGATCCCTGCCGGCCCGCCCGCCAGAGCCGTCGCGCTCGCCTTCATGGGTGCCTTGGAGGGCACAGTCATCCAACTCGCCGGACAGGCGCCGCACGATGAGGTGCTCGCGACGCGCGCGGTCGCCGGTGTGCTCGGACTGAGCTACGTACCGACCGCAGCCCAAGAAGCGTAGTCAGCAGCGGGCGGAATCGTGCGAAACGTAGCCAGGGCAGATCAACCCACACCACAAGCATCAGGTTGGCTCGGGTGCCCGGCGCCGGGCCACGGAGCCAGGCACAGAATCAGGTGGCACTCGCTGATCGCGCGTACCTCGTGGCGCTCGCCTGGGTCGAAGTGGATCAGACTTGGCGCCGAGAGCGTCCGCTCGCTTGCCCCAGCACTTACCAGCAGTTGCCCACGCGTGACGAACACGAGGGCGTGCTCGTGAACCTGATGCTCCTGCAGGCACTCGCCTTGGGGCAGTAGCAGCGCAATCACGCGGTTGGCCTCGTTATCGGAACGAAGGATCTGCGGCTGGTGGGCCGCGACACGCAAACGATCTAGCTCCCAGGACTGCACCCGTCCGATTGTAAGCGCACCCCGGCGTAGGCGATAACTTGTGCGACCACGTGGGTGACGCGGCGATCGCAATCGAAGATCTGCATGTCGTGCGTGGCGGGCGCCCGGTGCTCGATGGCGTCTCGCTGGAAGTGGCTCGCGGGTCGGTGACGGGTCTGCTCGGTCCAAGCGGGTGCGGTAAGTCGACCCTGATGCGCGCGATTGTTGGTGTTCAGGTCGTTGCGGGTGGTCGGGTGACGGTGCTCGGCGACCAGGCTGGTGCTCCTAAGCTGCGCTGGCGCGTGGGGTATGTGACGCAGGCCCCCTCGGTGTATGGGGATCTCAGCGTCAGTGAGAACTTGCGCTATTTCGCGGCGGTCGTCGGCGTCGGGGAAGAGCGCATCTGCGAGGTCATCCAGACGGTGGGCCTGGATGGACACGAGCATCAGATCGTGGGGTCGCTCTCGGGTGGTGAGCGCTCGCGCGTATCGCTCGCGAGCGCGTTGTTGAACGATCCAGAGTTGTTGGTGCTCGATGAGCCCACCGTCGGCTTGGACCCTGTCCTGCGGGCGGAGCTGTGGAGCACCTTTCACGAGCTGGCGGCCGCCGGAACCACGCTGCTGATCTCAAGTCATGTGATGGACGAGGCAAGCGAGTGCGATGAGCTGCTGCTGATGCGCGACGGGGCGCTGCTCGAGCAGAGCACTCCTCAGCGCTTACGTGAACAGACGGGTGAGCAGGATCTGGGACGAGCGTTCCTTGCGGTGATCGAGCGGGCGTCCTCGTGAGCCCTCGCGTGACGCTGGCCACGGCCAGGCGCGTTTTGTGGCAGATCCGTCGCGACCCGCGCACGATCGCGCTGCTGCTTGCGGTGCCGGTCGCGCTGCTCACGCTGATGCGCTACGTCTTCGACGGTCAGCCGCGAACGTTCCAGGCGATCGGGGCACCGATGTGCGGTCTGTTTCCGTTCATCATCATGTTCCTGATCACCTCGATCGCGATGCTGCGCGAGCGCACCAGCGGCACTCTGGAGAGGCTGATGTCCCTACCGATCGCGAAGGTCGACCTGCTGGCGGGCTACGGCATCGCCTTCGGTCTCTTGGCGGCGCTTCAGGCGGTCGTCGTATGCCTCGTGGGGTTTCTAGCCCTCGGCCTGGACGCGCCGCATGGCGCATGGCTGGTGGGACTGCTCGCGGTCGGCAACGCCGTACTCGGCATGGCGCTGGGCCTGTTTGTGAGCGCGTTCGCGCGGACCGAGTTTCAGGCGGTGCAGTTCATGCCAGCGATCATCTTTCCCCAGCTGCTGCTGTGCGGCCTGTTCGTCGACCGCCACGAGATGGCCGGAGTGCTGTATGGACTGTCCAGCGCACTGCCGCTCACCTACGCCTACGACGCCCTGGCACGCGCCACCCACTCCGGCGGGCTCGGCGGCCGGATGGCGGTGGACGTTTGCGTCATCCTCGGCGCGACGCTCGTGGCACTGGGGCTGGGGGCGCTTACCCTGCGTCGCCGGACCGTGTGACGGCCCGCGCGGTAGCCGCTGCACTGGAAAACGGCACCGCGGTGACGGGCACCGGTGAGGTCCTCAGCAGCTCGCTCGTGACGGTCCCGAGGGCCTTGTGCAGACGGGAGTGCTGCTCGCACCCGACGACTATCGCACGGGCTCCGTGGCGCCGTGCGGCCTCGGTCAGCGCGGTTACAGGATCGTCGTCTGAGACCTCGGTGACGATTTCCACATCGAGCAGCGAGTCCTCACCCTCCAACAGGAGCTCGTCGATCACCGCCCGGCCGAGGCGCTCTCGCTCCTGTGTGCTCGAGAGGGGCGATGGTGGGGCGTGCAGGGGACGACAGGCGTGGACGATCACGAGCTTCCCGTTGGCAGGGAGCTCGCTCGCGGCCCACCTCGCCGCCCGGCGGGAGCTGTCGGTTCGGTCATAGCCGAGAATCAGGCACGACCCGCCGGCATCCTGAGTGCCCTTCACGTCGGGGTGCTCTCGTGGTCGAGCGTGTCGAGATACGGCGCGAGGTACTTCGCGGCGATCTTCGTGGGTGGCGACCAGGTGGGGGTGTCGGTGATCTCTGAGCTGAACCCATGACCGCCGGCGATGTGTGCGGTGAGATAGGCCGGCTTACCGGCGGTGAGCAGCATGCCGTGGATCACGGGGTTAAACGGCTCGGGTATGACTGGTGCCCCGGCGAGCGCCGCGATTGACTGTGCGGCGGCGTCGGCCTGCTGAGAGCCCAGGCCGCCATGCTTGATGGCGAAGTCGGTCGCGTCACCAGCGGCATAGATCGGCCCCACGTCAGGGACTTGCCCGTAAGGGTCCACGCGGATGAAGCCGTGTTCTGCGAGCGGGATGCCGCGGATCGAGGGCCCGTAGAGCTCGGGCAGCGCGATCACGCGGTCGACGTGCAGGCGACGGTCGCCCGGGTTGATCACCACCTCGCCGGGCTTGGGGACCTCGGCGTAGGCGGAGTTGATCGTCTGGATGTGCGCCCGCTCGAGCAGCTCGCTGACGGCGGTGCTCGCGCCCGAGCCAAAGATCGCCAAGGGCGCGTCCTCTGGGGAGACGATCGTCACGGCGAGCTCGATGCCCATGTCATACGCGCGCCCGGCGGTCATCAGCGCGATCTCATACAGCGGCAGCTGCCATGGCATCCGCCCCGGCGCCACGAACGCGAGGCTTTGGATGTAGCCCCCCTCGATGTCCTGGATCAGACCGTGCAGCTGCTCGTCCAGGCGCTTGTCGTCAATCGTGATCGCGTGCCGATAGAGCGGGATCGCCTTGGCCCCTAGCGCCAGCACGAGCGCGTCATATTCGATCTGCTCACCGGCCTCGGTGTGGACGATCCGCCCAGCGGGGTCAACCCATGCCAGCGCATCGCTCAGCAGCTTGGCGCCGGCATCGTGGATGATCGGCGCGAGTGGGTAATGATGGGCCTGTCCGTAAGCAAATGGCTCGCGGACAGTCATTGGGCGGTAGACGAACTCCGTGTTGGGTGCGATCATGGTCACATCGGTGTGCTGGGGCGCAAGCTCACGCAGGGCCAGTGCGGTCTCGACGGCGGCGACTCCTCCGCCGCCGATGATCACGCGGAGCTTCTCGGCCGGGCTCACTTGCGCGATCCCCACGCTACGCCTCTCGCGATGTCGAGGCTCGAGATCACTCCGAGGGGCTTACCTGAGTCGGGCGCGACGACGATCAGGTGTGAGCAGTCCTGCTCGCCCATGATCTGGGCCGCGCGCTCCATGCTCTCGTCGGGGCTGACCGTGACGAGCTCGCCGGTCGCTGCCTCGCCGGCCGCACCGTCCAGCCGTCCCGATGCCACGGCTCGCATGAGCTCAACGTCGGAGACGGTCCCCCACACCAGGTGCCCGCTGTGATGGGGACCCCGTGCCAACCCATCCACGACCACGCAGTGCGCGGTGTTCTCGGCCATCAGCGATGCCACCTCGCGAAAAGGGGTCTCGGGAGGACAGCTGATGACGCCGGAGTGCATCAGGTCACTGACCGCGATGGTTCTCGAAGTGGGGCTTGATGGGGGTGCCATGGCTTCTCCTTCTGGGATAGATGTCTCGAGATGGCTGATAACCGCAGAACTCACGTGAGTACTGGGACAAGGTGCGTGTTTCCTCGGATTCGGGCTACCCAAGAACTTCGTGCTCGCCGTGAACCCGCGTGTAGCAGGCGTCGTGATAGCACTCGCCCACAGGCTCCCTGTCGTCTTGCTCGGCGGCTCTCGAAGTGTTGCGGGCCTGTCCGTCGGCGAGCACGATCATAGGCTCGTACACTCCGATCACATCCCCGCATTGATGGCACCTCAATCTCCTGTCCATCGTGATGCCTCCTGTACGGCGAGATGTTTTTCGTTGAAACGCGCGCCCGCTACATGCAGTGAGTCCAGGCGCGCGCTGATGACGCTTACATACTCTGAGCATAGGCTCACGGACAGAGTCCCCATCGGTGCAAACCCACAATCTGGCGGGGCTAACTACCGAATGCGGCAGCTGAGCGCCCTCGGAGCGCACTGACCATCAACAGCGAGCAGGTTCAGGGATTTCTACGTACTATCAAGCCCCATCCGGCTGTCGTTCGCGACTAAGCTCCGTGGCGAATGAGCGCATCGTCTGAAGAGCCGTGGATTCGCCGCCTGCTGGATGTGGGTCGGACTTTGACGACGGAGTTCGACCAGCGGGTTCTGCTGGATCGTGTCCTCGAGACCGCACGGGAGATCACCGGGGCGCGCTACGCGGCCCTGGGGATCTTGAACGACCAGCACAGCGCGCTTGAGCAGTTCTTGACCGTGGGGGTGGATGACGCTACGCACCGGGCGATCGGCGATCTGCCGCGCGGCCGGGGTGTTCTCGGCGCGCTGATCGAGTATCCACAGCCGTTGCGCCTTGCGGACGTGGGTCAGCACCCGTCTAGCTACGGGTTCCCGGCCGGACACCCGCAGATGCGGAGCTTCCTCGGCGTGCCGATCGTGATTCGCGGGGAGGTGTGGGGCAACCTGTACCTGACCGAGAAGGCGGGGGGCGAGTTCACCGAGACGGACGAGGAGGCTACGGTGATCCTCGCCGAGTGGGCGGCGATCGCGATCGGTAACGCAAAGCTCTACGAGTCCAGCGAGCGCCGCCGCAAGGAGGCCGAGAAGGCCTTTCGGGGCCTCGAGGCAACCCGTGACGTGGCGATCGCGATCGGCGGAGAGATCGCACTCGAGCACGTGCTCGAGCTGATCGTCAAGCGGGGACGTGCGCTCGTCGGCGCCCGGAGTCTCGTGATCATGCTGCGCGATGGCGAGGAGCTCGTCGTACACACGAGCGCCGGTCACGTCCGGGAGATGCGCGGCGTGCGCCTGCCGATCGCCGACTCCACGTCCGGGCAGGTGCTCGAGCACCGCCGGCCCGAGCGGATCACCGATGTCGCCGCGAGGCTGCGGATCGCCCCCAGCGAGTTCGGGGTACCCGACGCGCAGACGGCGCTGCTGGTGCCGATGGTCCACCGCGGGGAGGCGATGGGCGTGCTGGCGGCGTTCGACCGCGGCCAGGACGGCGACGTGTTCGGCGAGGATGACGAGCAGATGCTGCGCACGTTCGCGGCGAGCGCAGCGACTGCCGTTGCTTTGGCACAGAGCGTGCAGGCCGACCGTCTACGTAGCACGCTGTCTGCCGCCGACGCCGAGCGGCGCCGCTGGGCACGGGAGCTCCACGACGAGACGTTGCAGGGCCTCGGGGGCCTGCGTCTGCTGCTCTCCTCCGCGCTGCGCCAAAATGACCTGCCGCGGGCGCAAGAGGCAATGCGCAAGGGAGTGGAGCAGGTCGAGCATGAGATCGAGAACCTGCGAGCGATCATCACCGAGCTGCGTCCCGCAGCGCTGGATGAGCTGGGCTTGCGAACCGCGATCGAGGGGCTGCTCGACCGCCACCGGGAGCAGAGCGGGTTTCAGATCGACAGCGAGCTCGCGCTGCCCGGCCCCTCGGCAGGAGAAGAACGCCTGGACGAGGACCTCGAAACCACCGTCTACCGGCTGGTTCAGGAGGCGCTCACGAACGTCGCCAAGCACGCCGAGGCGAACAGGGTGCGCGTGGCTGTCAGCGAGTCCGACGGCGATCTGGTGGTCGAGGTGCAGGACGACGGCGCCGGCTTTGACCCCGACGCTGGGAGCCACGGATTTGGGCTGGCGGGGATGCACGAGCGAGTGGGCCTCGCCGACGGCACGTTGAGCGTCGACTCTGGCGAGCAGGGCACCCTTGTTAGGGCCTCCCTACCGGCACGCCACCGCGGCCAGGCTGGTGGTCCTGTGCAACGGTCAGGTTCTGAGCAGGCCGCGTCCTAGCGCATAGCGCACCAGCACTGATCTCCCGGGGTTTGCTCTCACGCGACGGCCACGCTCTGCTCCGTCTCGGCGACCGGCGAGCTGACGGTGGAACCTTGGAGTACGACCTTCAGGGCGCCCGAGTTGGCCGCGTCGGCAAATGTGTCGTAGGCGGCCATCGTCTCGCCGAGCGGGAAACGGTGGGTGGCGAACAGCGACGGGTCGAGCCGGCCACTGGCAATCAACCGCATCAACTGGGGGATGCTGAACGTGTCGACCAGGCCGGTCGTGATCGTGACGTCGCGGGTCCACAGCTTCTCCAGGTGCAGGCTGGCGGCCTGACCGTGAACGCCGATGTTTGCCACGCGCCCGCCGGGGCGGATCAGCTCCGCCGCGAGCTCGAAGGTCTGGGGCACGCCCACCGCCTCGAACGCGACATCGGCGCCGAGACCGTCGGTCAGCTCCATGACCCGCGCGATGGGGTCCTCACTGCCATTGTTGATCGTCGTGTCCGCGCCGAACCGCCGCGCACTGTCCAGCCGGCTGTCGGCGAGGTCGATCGCCACGATCCGCCCGGGCGTGTACAGCCTCGCGGTCAAGATCGCGGCGAGGCCGATCGGCCCAGCGCCGACGATCGCCACCGTGTCACCCGGGGAGACCATGCCGTTGAGCACGCCGACCTCGAAGGAGGTCGGAAGGATGTCGGCGAGGAACAGCACCTGCTCGTCTGAGAGCTGCTCGGGGACCTTGTACACGGAGTTATCAGCGAACGGCACGCGCGCGTACTCGGCCTGCAAGCCGTTGATCAGGTGGCCAAAGATCCAGCCGCCCCCTCCCAGGCACTGCCCGTAGCGGCCTTCCTTGCAGAAGCGACAGCGCCCGCAGGAGCTGACGCAGGACATGAGCACGCGGTCGCCCGGGGCGACCGTGGTCACACTGGCTCCGATCTCCTGCACGGTGCCGACGGCCTCGTGGCCGAGTACGGTGCCGGGTGTGGTCTCGGGTACGTCGCCTTTGAGGATGTGCAGGTCGGTGCCGCAGATCGTCGAGGTGTCGATCTGAACGATCGCGTCGGTCGGGTCGAGGATCGTGGGGTCAGCGACCGTGTCCCAGCCGCGCTCGCCGGGGCCGTGATAAACGAGAGCCTTCATCTCGGGTTCCTACCTTTGGTCGGAGTGCGATGAGTTCGATGACATGCACACTCGAAGCTAAACGCGGCCCGGAGCCGGCACATCCGGGACTCTCCCCAAACCTGGTGCACGTTTCTACGGACTTTGACGGCCCGCTGCACCTTCCACGCCACGGCGGTCCACCGCACGGGTGACCTCGGCGATCTGCGTATCCAGGGCCTGGTCCGTGTCGAGTCTCAGCACGCTGTTGTAGGGCAACTCGTCGAGCTCCTCGAACGCACGAAACTGCTCTTCGGCGATCCGCGGCGTCGCGTCGGACACGCGCTGTGGATCGTGCAGGCGCTCCGCGGCGCGTCGGAGGGCAACCTCGAGCGTGGTCTGGCACTGAACAACCAGATAGGTGCTCCCTCCCAGCTTCAAACGGTCAATCACCAGTTTCCGCTGGCCGCGAGAGTGGCAGGTGGCATCCACAATCACCCCGCCTTGGCGCAGGTGCTCCAAGGCCTCCTCGCCGAGAAGGTCATAAGTCGTATGCGTGAACTCCTCGGTGTAGTGCTCTGGACCGGCGCGTCCGGCGGCGGGTAGACCCGCTAGGTGCTTGCGCACCACATCGGAGGAGACCATCGGAAGCTGCGAGTGACGGGAGAGCTCCCCGGCCAGCGTCGACTTGCCGCTGGCCGCCGGTCCGCACACCACAATCGCCAGCGGCCTCCGCGCCCGCCAGCACAGCCGCTCAGCCAGTGCCCACAATCGCTCAGCCCGCTCAAATCGCGCGACACGAGCGCTCGACTCATGCTCGGCAGCATCGAGCAGCGTCACCTTGGCTCGCACCAGCGCGCGATGAGCGGCGTAGAAGGACCGCAGGGCCTCGCTGCCCGCGCTGCCGCCAGCTTGAACATAGGCGTCCACGAGTTCCCGCGCGGCCCAGGGCTGGCCGTGAGCCTCGAGATCCATCGTCAGGAACGCCACCTCAGCGGCGACGTCTGTGCAACGCAACGCGGGATCGAACTCGATGCGATCAACCACGCGAACGGCGGGTCTCACCAGCACATGCTCACAGCGCAAGTCGCCATGACCGTCGCGGACGTGTCCATCTCGAACGCGCTGCTCAATCTCCCTGGCGTGGGCGTTTACGAACGCCTCACCGAAGTGCTCTGTGACTCCCAGGTCCCACCGCCCGGTGGGACGCTCCAGCCGCCCCAGTTCCTGAATATTCGTCTGCCATGTCTGTAACACCTGGCTCGACCCGCCCCCGACGACGCGAGGCGCGGAGCCGTGAAAGCTCGCCAGACGCCGAGCGATGTCCTGTATGTGAGCAGGCGTGAGCGTGCCCGCAACGATCATTCCCTCCATCGTGTCCGCCTCATGGAAGCTCTGCATCTCCACCGCGTACCCGATCGCACCCGGCGTGTCCTCGACCGCAAAGCGAAACCCGTCAGAGGTCTTAAGGATCGCTCGCACTCCGAGATAGATGCCGGGGGCGAGCTCCTGGTTGATGCGGACCTCCTCAAGGCAGGCCGCGTGCCGGCGTGAAAGCGTGCTGTAGTCCAGGAAGCCAAGCGCGACCGGCTTCTTGATCTTGTAAGCGCGATCGCCTGCAACGAACACCCACGAGGCGTGCGTCTCGTGCACAGCGACCGGCGGGCGCCCGCGATACATGGTGGGCGCGGCAAGCGCACGCAGCAGGGCAGCATCACCGCATTGCCCGAAGCGGTGATCGATTTGAGCCGTGGATGGGGTTGGCATCGCTTTCTTCCAGCGCCAGGGTCGGGTACGAATCGCATGTTGCTCACGCCGGTCAGGCCCAGCGTGTCGATTGCGGCGCCCGGCGAGGGCGTGTTCCAATGATCACGCGATCCGCGGACGAGCACGTCCGTGTCATACACGGACGGTCTGCGGTGCATTGCGTACAGCCGGCAGTAGCTCGTGCGGATGCCTGTGTGGAGGAGGCCGGCGATGATCCGGCTCACATTGATCCATTGAAAGGATGAGGCAATGACTCGATCGACAGCACCGATCCGCGTCCTCAGCGCATGCAGGCGAGGTTGCCAGCTGAGTGGGTTCACGGCCGTCCTGCTCCTTCTGGCCGGCTGCGGCTCGTCCTCCACCGGCAAGACCACGCAGTCCTCTACCACCAAGGCCTCCCAGCAGAGCACCGCCCCCGCGTCCACGCCATCGACGGTCGCTGCCCCCCGCATCGTGACAGCCTCCTCGGGTGCAGTCACGGTGACATTGCACGCTGGTGGGAGTCACCCGAAGGTCAACCAGGCCTGGCCGATTCGTTTCACGGTCTCAAGCGCTGGGCGCCCGGCAAGGGCGAGCGTGAGCTATGAGTACCTGTTCGGTGGGCAGGTCGTGGCCCACCGCTCTCACTACACCTTCACCGGTCATTTCTCGGACATCTTCAAGTGGCCCTCTTCGGCCGTCGGTTACCCGCTGACGTTCCGCGCGGTGATCGCCTCGGAAGGGACGAGGATCAACCTCGACTATCCCGTACAGGTCACTGGATGAGCCCATCGGCGGGTGCGTCGGTGCTCGTCAAGGACGCGGGCAAGAGCTTCGGCCGCATCAGCGCCCTGCGCGAGGTGTCACTGAAGGTCGAGGCGGGAGAGGCTGTGGCGATAGCCGGCCGCTCGGGGTCGGGCAAGAGCACGCGAGCGCGTGCTCGATCTGCTCTTCCGTCTGCGGGACGCGCTTGGAATGACGATGATCGTGGTCAGCTACGATCCTGCCGTCGGAGCGCGCGCCGACCGTACCGTCAATCTGATCGACGGGCAGATCCAGGCTTCGACCCAGCCGGCGCTCTGCACCCACTAGCTAGAGGACGAGTCAGCCGATGCTCGCGATCATCACGACGAACCTGCTGCGAAGCCGGGCTCGCACCATCTTCACCGCCGGAGGCGTCGCCGTCGGTGTGGCCACGATTGTTGCGTTGCTGTCCTTCACCCAGGGGCTGAGAGACACGGCGGACGAATTCATCCATCTTGGTGGCTCAGAGCTCGGAATCTTCCAGGCGAACGTGTCCGACCCGACCGCCTCGATCCTGCCCGCATCGATCGTGGGGCAAATAGCCGCGCGCCCCGAGATCGCTCGCGCCACGCCGCTCCTGCTAATGGTCGAAACAGTCAAGTCCGATCCCGCCGCGGTCGTGTTCGGCGCCGATCCAGCCGGCTTCTTCACGCACAACCTGGTCGTGGTCGCCGGCGGCCGTGCGCGATCGGGCGCGCGCGAGATCCTCATCGGCGATCGTCTCTCCGAACAGCTGCACCTGGCTCCCGGCGGCATCCTGCTCGTCAAGGGACGCCCGTACCGAGTCGCAGGGGTCTATCACTCGGGCGTGCTATTTGAGGACTCCGGCGCGGTCTTGGCGATCGCTCAGGCACGACAGCTGACTGCTCGCGCCGGGGAGGAGACCGACGTGGTGGTGCAACTGGAGCCCGGCGCGCGCGCTGCAGCTCCCGGCACGGCCATCGAACACAGCTTTCCGGGCACCCAAGCGATCAGCGACCCTCAGCAGGCGCTGCGGGCCGGCGCCAACGGCACGCTCATCTCCAATGCGATCCTCGTGATCGTGGTGATCGCGCTGATCGTGGGGGCGATCAGCGTCGCCAACACGATGGCCATGTCGATCATGGAGCGCCAAGGCGAGCTCGCGCTGCTGAGCACCGTCGGATGGTCTCCCACGCGCGTCGCGTCGCTGATCTTCGGCGAAGGGATCGCCGTCAGCATGCTGGGCGCCGCCCTCGGCCTGCTGATCGGAGTCATCGGCGGCGGTCTGCTGGTCCACGCGCTCGGCGTGAGCGCTTACGTGTCGCCTTCTGTCACCGCTTGGGGACTCGGACGAGCCCTGCTCGTCGGTGTCGCAATCGGAGTCCTCGGAGGGATTTATCCCGCATGGAGGGTCACCCGCATGACACCGCTGAAGGCTCTCTCGGGGACATAGCCGAGCTGTGATCGATCTCCACTGTCATATCCTGCCGTGCCTCGACGATGGTGCGCTCAGCTTCGATGACAGTGAGGCAATGGCGCGCCAGGCCGAGGAGGACGGCATCGAGGTGGTGTGTGCGACGCCCCATATCCGGCACGATCACAACGTGCGGATTGAGGAGATCGCCTCGCGTGCCTGCTTGGTGCAGGAACACTTGGATGATCGTGGGGTCGGCGTTCGGGTCCTTCCGGGCGGGGAGCTCGCGGAGACCGAGGCCGATCGCCTGACCGACGCTCAGCTGCATTCGGTGGCACTCGGCGAAGTGGGTGGGTGGTTGCTGCTGGAGCCGGCTCCCGGGCCGCTCGGGGATAGTCTGGAGGCATGCGTCGAGAGGCTCGCAGAACGAGGACTCGGGACGGTCATCGCGCATCCCGAGCGTCACGCCGGCGTTGACTTCGAGGAGCGCCTTCAGAGACTCGTGAGCAGCGGCTGCCTGTTTCAGTGGACGGCCCAGTTCGTAGCCGACGCCGCCCCGGGGGATCTCGTGCTGCGACTGGCAGGGGAGGGCTTGGTGCACCTGCTCGGCAGCGATGCTCACTCCTCATACGGGGGGCGCCCCGTGCGATTGGCGGCGGGATACGAGCGCCTTGCCACGGTCTGCACTGCGGCGCAGATCACCTGGATGGTCGATCAGGCGCCGCAGGCGATCCTGCGCGGAGAACCGGTCACTCACCTGCCGTGAGCGGCTCGAGCACGACGCTGTCAACGAGCCGCTCGATGACCTCGCGCGAGGCGCCGCCCAGCCCGTGGCGCAAGAAGTTGGCCGCGCCCGCGGCGGCACCCACCACTACAGCCCGCTCGAAGCTCTCGCCTTGCGCCCAGGTGGCGGCGAGAGCGCCCATCATCGCGTCACCACACCCCTCGCGGAAGCCGCGCTTTAGGGCAGGCGGTGTCAGTCGCCATGCTCGCTCACCGGCGAGCACCAGCGCCGGCTGCTCGCCGCGGGTCACAATGACCGCTCGCGCTCCTTGGTCGCATAGTCGCTGCGCGGCGGCGCGCAGCTGTGCCGGCTCGGATACCGGGCCGCGCACGAACTCGGCCAGCTCCCAGTCGTTGAGCTTCACCAGGTCCGGTTCGCCGCGCAGTGCGCTGTCCAAGCGTGGGGTGGAGAGATCAACCAGGGTGCGGCATCCGTTTGCGCGGGCGTCGGCGATCAGGTCGCCGTAAATCTCCAGCGGCAGTGCGTCCCCCGGCATCGGGTTGGTGAGGATCAGCCAGCCCTCGGTGATCGCTTCCGCGCAGGTGATCGAGAAGAGCTCGTCGAGCTCGTGCCGAGAGGGCGGGTCGCTGAGCGTACAGGTGAGTACCTGTCGCTCACCCGAGCGACGATCGGTCACATAGCAGCCACTCGCGGACACCGTGTCCACGAGGCGTACTTGACCGATCTGACGCTGGAGCAGACCGCCCAGCAGCTCGCCGCTCTCGCCGCCCAGAAATCCACAGAGCACCGGCTCGGCGCCCAAACTGGCGGCCATGCGTGCCACCCACACTCCCTGTCCGCCGGGGTGAAAGTGGACCTGCTCATGCCTGGCTCCCTCACGCTCGAGGGTGACCGTGAGCAGCGGATGAGGCGCGAAGACAGCGATGCGGGGCAGTGGCCCCTCGGCGCTTATCGTGCCCGAGCGTTGCGTCGCGGGCAAGATCAGGCCTCAATCAGCGCCCTGAACTTGTCCGGCAGGTCAGCCGGTCGCGCAACGTGTGCAGCACGGCACGGAGCGCACGATACGCGTACTGGCGATCCTCGTCGCCAAGCTCCTCGGCGACTTCCTTCAACCAGATGTGCGTCTTTTCGACGCTGCGCTCAATGATGCTCGGGTCGGCTTCAGTCATGTTGGGCTCCTTGCAGATCGAGAATACGGGTGCTGTCAGCGTCCCGCATCTCGTCGTCTGCGCGCATCCGTTATGTGTCCTGAGAGCGTCTCCGTGCAAAACCGCAGTCCCTGGATCGGGCGACCCCCTGGATGGCCAGCGGGCCGGTTTCCGCCTCGCCGTCGCCGATCACGCAGCACGCGAGCAGATCCGGGTTGTCGAACACCGCGCCGTATGCGTGCAGCAGCGAGTAGCCGAGCTCGCCGCCCTCGTTGATCGACCCGGGCGTCTCCGGCGCGACGTGGCTGGGGATGCCGCCGGGGAAGGAGAACTGGCGGAACAGCCGGCGCAGCCCCTCCTCGTCGTGGCTGATGTGGGGGTAGATCTCCGTGTAGGTGCCCTCGAGGTAGACGTCGGCCCGATACGGCGCCTGGTGCTCGGAAGCACCTCCGATTACCTAGAGCGCCACGCACGCAGCTCGTTGCTCGTGCTGCCCCGAGTCGCCACGAGCCCAGGCGAGGACTCCATCTCGTGTGCCCACCGTGGCTAGCCTCAACGACTCGCCAAGAAGTCCCCTGCTTAGGACTCACGACTTTATTAGTCCTGTGATGGCTTGATGTTCTGGTGGAGGATTGGGCGTTGTTATGTTGAATTGGCGGCTGTGGCCGATATTGACGAGAACGCGATCGCTGAGCGGTGGGGGCACAT
>Ga0209483_1001486_pt1 | contig 17660 bp, 17 predicted proteins | sample NGEPerA_FD_184508 | JGI IMG/M metagenome (GOLD analysis project Ga0209483, IMG submission 184508) | Arctic peat soil microbial communities from the Barrow Environmental Observatory site, Barrow, Alaska, USA - NGEE PermafrostL2-A... | ecosystem: Environmental > Terrestrial > Soil > Wetlands >... | reverse complement strand
GTACATCATCGTCCACCGCATCGATCTGCACAATGTCTTGCTCGATGCTTGCCGGCGCAGCGATGACATCGAACTCGTATCCGACGCGATGGTTTCAGGCTTTGATGATCGTCGCGATCGGGTCTCCGTCACGACGGCGGACGGCCGGACGTTCGAGGGGCCTATTGTCGTCGCCGCGGACGGGTTCCGCTCTTTGTTCCGGCAACGCCTTGTAGGCGACGGCGAGCCGCGCGCCAACGGGTATGCAGCCTTGCGTACCATCGTGCCGATCTCAGAAGTGAAGGTCGATGTGCCGCGCGACAGCGTGCTGCTCTGGGGGGACCCGGCTATCACGTCATCCACTACCCGCTGCGCCACGGGAAAGAGTTCAACATTGTCGCGGTGTATCGGACGACGAACCACGCCGAAAAGGCGGATACCGCGACGTACCGCGCGGAGCTCGATCAGATCTGCCGGGATGCTCATCCGACAGTCCGCGCTTTGAACGCCATGATGGATTTCCGCTGGAGGCGCTCCGTCGCCGACCGTAATCCCGTCCGGCATTGGCACAAGGGTCGCGTTGTGCTCATCGGCGATGCTGCGCATGCGCCCCTGCAGTCGCTGGCACAAGGCGCGGGCATGGCAATCGAAGATGGACTTTGCCTTGCCGAGTTGATCCATGCGGCGGGCAACGATTTCTCCATTGCATTTCGCCAGTTCGAGACGCTCAGAGTTACGCGGACGGCGCGCGTGCAGCTCGAATCCCGCGCAGTCTGGGATTGGCTGCTTCACGCGGAAGACATTGCTCGGGACGTGCGCAATGCCACGGTATCGGATTGGGACGAGGCGCACATGTTTGACTGCCTATCATGGCTCTACGACGGTCCGGCATTGCCAGACGAAACAAAAGCAGGGCCACGGTCAAAGTGAATTGAGCCGAGTTCCGCTTCTGGCACAAATCGGTCATTACGCTGGGATCGGACAATATCCGCTATCGGGGGTAAACCAGACATGACGCGGACATGCCGCCATGTCTGGTTCTGACCCAAAGCGGACATTAATGGCCATTGAGGCGGCAACAGCGTTGCCTCCGCAAACGATCGAGCACGAACTTGTCCTAGAACTGCCCCAAAAATGGCGCGAAGATGAATCCGAGGCCGAGCCGAAAAAGATCGCCAAGGCGGAACAGAGGAAATGACAGACACCCGCACTCATTGGGACACGACTTACACCGCAAAGGCAGAGACACAGGTGAGCTGGTATCAGCCCAGCCCGCAACGTTCACTGGAACTGATTAAATCGGTCGCCCCGAACCATTCATCATCAATCATCGACGTAGGCGGCGGCGCGTCGAGGCTAGTCGATGAACTGCGTGCTGACGGTTATTCTGTCTTACCGTCTTGGACATATCCGAGGTCGCTCTTGGCCGTTCCAAAACGCGCCTTGGAGCATCATCCGGTAAAGTGTCATGGGTCGTGGCCAACATCACCCAATGGCAGCCGCCACGAACGTGGGATGTCTGGCATGACAGGGCCGTATTCCACTTCTTGACCGACGCTCGTGATCAGGACGCATATATCTCCGCTCTTAGGCACAGTACGGCAACCAGATCAGCCGTGGTCATGGCAAACATTTGCACTCAATGGCCCGGAGTGGTGCAGCGGCCTACCCGTCCAGCGATACAGCCCGACAACGCTGGCTGCGCTGCTTGGCCCTGACTTCAAGTTGTGCGCCGAGGTGGCAGAGACACACCCGACGCCCTTCGGAACCACTCAAGAATTTACATACGCGGCGTTTAAGCGGCGGTAGCAATCCGCTTAAATGAAAATCAGTCATTCCGACCTTGCGTCTGCACCATGCTCCGACAGTTGCGCACCGAACCAGCGGTGGATTGCAGTTATCAAATGCAAATCTCGTGTCCTAAAGGTGATCTCTGCGCCGAGAGGCAATGCAGAATATGAAACAGTTATTTTTCGGTATTGCGTTTCCAAGTCCTTTAGTCCGGGCATATCTGCTCCGTGCAGCGCTGCCGGGTCAGTGTATTTGCCACTCTGAAAAGCTAAGGCCTCGTGTTGAAGGTGTTGTTGGATCAGGGACACCTGATCTGCATCTTTCGCATCTTTGACGATGACCTGTTGGACACCGCCAGATTCAGTCATTCGGAAGACATGCGTAGTTTTGGTGAGGTCAAAGGGCATGACGTTTTGCCCCATGTTGTGAACATGCTCCTGCTTGGTCTGAGCCAATGCAGCCATGCTTCCCAGCGCCAGAACAAACAAAATGACCGCGCTGAAAAACGATGGTTGGTGAAATTGCTTGTTCATTGGTTACATTCCCAATAGTTCGAAATTGACCCGGTGGACGCCAAGACACATGCAAAATAGCATTTTGCTCGGGTAGTAGCATGTCTGCTTATGGCACGAAGCAGACATAAAACGGCTAACCGTCAATGTCTGATTTCGGAGTAAGAGCAGACGTGGTGATGAATGCGGGTTACTTCCGCTCCTGACCCAGAGCGGATATTGGTAATCAGCTATGGGTAGATTCCGTATCTACCATCATCAACTGATTGACCCTTACCGTGGCGCCGAGCAGCTGAGGTAGTCATTGTTAGTTTCTCGGATCGCTCATGTGACGACGCCTGATCATTTGGGGAATGTCGGTTAACTGGACGGAGAGTGACTTGAAAATCCTTCTGACCATCCTTGCTTGTATCATCGTTGGCGTTGCCTGCGCCGTCGGCTTCATCTATTCGGGAATCTATGACGTGTCCGCGTCCACGCCGGACAATGCAATCATAAGCTGGGCCATCCACACCACTTCCGATCACTCCGTCGATGCGCGCCTCGGCGGGATTAACGTTCCGCCCGGCCTCGACGAACCGAAAGTGATCCAATCGGGCGGCCGACTCTTCGCGCAGAATTGCGTCGTCTGCCATGGGGGGCCAGGGCTGAAGCCGACGGACATTGCGCAGGGCCTAAATCCGCAGCCGCCCAGTCTGTTCCGAGCGACGCGCAAGCCGTGGATGGAGGAAATGTTTAGGTTTATCAAGTACGGCGTCAAGATGACCGCCATGCCAGAATTCGGTAAGACGCATACGGACGAACAGATATGGGAGATCGCAGCTTTCCTGCGCCAGGCGCCCGGCATGTCGGCCGAGAATTTCGCTGCGCAAACCGACATCAGTGCCCCCAAGCCTGTGGAGGCGAAACCCGCCGGCGACTGAAGTAATTCCTCGTTGATATGTCTGTTTATGATCCTAGCCGTATGTCCGCTTATGGCACAAAGCGGACGTTCAAGAGCCTCCTATCAATGTCTGCTTTAGGAGTAAGAGCGGACATTCTTCGCGGCGAGCAGCAAGTCTGCTTCTGACCCTGTGCAGACATTCGGCTAAGGGGCCGCCGACTCGTTTGTTAGCCGAGTATCCCGAATGCTAGGCTATCGCCATGCCGAAACGCGACCCCGATTCTTATCGTGGGCGCATCGATCTTGCTGACTCGAAAAACCGTGTGCTTATCGCTGTAGAAGGCAACGGGCTTGCCGTGAGTCTCCAGGTACTCGCGTGTTGAATTAAAATAATCGAAGGCCGATTCGTTCATCACGAACTTGAGATGCATGAGCCGACTGGTGGCATCGTCGACATAGACGAGCAAGGTGCATCGCGGTCCACGGTCCTCGAACCACCAATGGTCCGAGCCGTCGATCTGGATCAGTTCGCCGACACAATCGCGCCGATAGCGTGGCTGATGCACAGGTCGAGCCCGCTTGCGGCGATCGAGCCAGAGGCCGTCGGCCATAATCCATTGACGAAGTGTCTCGCGAGCCAGGTGAATCATGGACCTCGGCCAGCTTCTCTGTATTCCTCCGGCGAGGGCCGCCTGGACGAATATCGGCTTATCACCAAACAATGGGGATAGCGTGGTGGCACGATGATCGTGTCCACGAAGGGATAATGGACACGATCGTTGATGTCAATTATAGAGGCCACACTTTACACGCGGTGAGTTGCAATCGCGTGGCTCTTCGCCACCTTCGCGGCAATACCGTAGGTGGGCGGTAACCGATAGCACTTAAATGTTAAGTGACGTTTGCTCTAAGACTTGCTTGGTATGACAAATCGCGGCCGCGCTTTGGTGCAGAAAATCCGCTACAAATTGCCGGAGCTCGGCCGATCTGAACGGCTTCTCAATGACCGCATTGGGCATGCGTTCTAGGAAGGCGCGTGCACCGTCCGTGAACGCACCGCCGGTCACGAACGCCATCTTGCTGGATTGATCAGGTGCTACGCGATCCAATTCAGCATGAAAATCCATGCCGGTCATTTCCGGCATCATCAAATCGCACAGAATCAGGTCGAAGCGCGCTCCGTCCATGATTAGCTGCATTGCCTCCTTTGCCGCCCCGACGGCACTCATATCATATTCCTTTTGCAGCATTCTAAGGACCGCTTTCCGCACCGTCGGCTCGTCATCGACCACCAAAATCTTGGCGCGAAATCCCGTCGAGGGCGGAGGCGCCACAGATTTGCTCTTTCGCATAGGCTGGCTAGCGACGGGGAGGGCGATACGAAACTTGGTGCCTTTGCCGATCTCGCTCTCGACGGAGATTTCACCGCCGTGTGCGGTGATCAGGCGATGGCAGATGGCGAGGCCAAGACCGGTCCCAACGCCCGGGGCCTTAGTCGTGAAAAATGGATCGAAAATACGCGGCAGAATTTCCGGCGGGATGCCCGAGCCAGTATCCCGAATCTCGACGATGACCTTTCCGGCTTCTCCCATGCGGAGCACGACGCCAATCTCGTTCTGTGTTGCGTTGCCTTCGGGAATGGCTTGGGCAGCGTTGACAATCAGATTGAGCAAGATTTGCCCTAAACGCGTTTCGCTGCCGTCAACGAGCGCAATCTCTCCATACTCCTCGACAATCCTGGCCCGATGCCGAATCTCGGTCGATGCCATCCGAATCGACGATTCCAGGACCTTGCGAAGATCTACGGGCTCTTGATCCTTCTCATTCCCGGGGTGCGAGAAGGTCCTGAGATCGCGGACGACGAGGCGCATCCGCTCGGCCGCTTCCTGCGTCACGACCATGGCCTCTTCGACCTCCGCCAGCCGCGCCGCCGACCAGGTCAGAAAATCCTGCCGTGAAACGTTCTCTTCATCGGTCAGGGCGCTCAGCCGCCGCACTTCCTTTGTCATCTGAGCCAAGGTTTCAGTCGCAAACTCAACGTTTCCCATGACGGCTGCCAGGGGATTGTTGATTTCGTGCGCGACACCGGCGGCCAATGTGCCGACGGAGGCCATCCGTTCGGAAATCATAAGCTGTTCACGCATTTTGCGGGACTGCTGGCGGGTTTCGAACTCGCGCCGTTCGCGCTCAATGGCCGGGATCAATCGGGAAAGGTGACCTTTGGTCATGAAATCGTGCACGCCGATTTTCATGGCGGTCACCGCCGTTTCCTCGCCGATCGTGCCGGACACGATAATAAAGGGTAGGTCGAGCCCTTTGCTCTGCAGCAGGGCAAAGGCGGTCATGGCGCTGAAATGCGGCATCGACCAATCCGAAATGACGACATCCCAAGGTTGATCGAGCGCGACGTCCATCGCCTCGGTCGTTTCGACCTGCAAAGATGTCGGATCGTAGCCACCTCGCCGAAGCTCCAGCAGGACCAACTCGGCATCGTCGTCCCGGTCTTCGACGATCAGTACGCGGATCGGAGTCTTCACGACGTCCATCCGGAGGGCGAGGCTTGCTCGTTCAGCACCAGCCAGTACAGGCCAAGCTGTTGAACAGACTCGGTAAATTGAGAAAAATCGACCGGCTTGCGGACATAGCTGTTGGCCCCCAGATCATAGCTGCCGAAAATATCCTTCTCCTCCTTGCTGGTGGTCAGTACGACCACGGGGAGGCGTTTTGTCGTTTCGTCTGACCGAATTCGCCGAAGAACCTCGAGCCCGTTAATCTTGGGGAGATTCAGGTCGAGCAATACAACATGCGGCAAGCTTGCCGCATCGCGATCCGCATACGCGCCGGTTGCAAATAGGTAATCCAACGCTTCCTGACCGTCGCGAACGACGATGAGTTCGTTGATGAGGTTGCCGCGCGAAAACGCGCGGCGCGTCAGTTCGACGTCGTCGTCATTGTCTTCGACGAGCAGGATCGTGCGCCCTTTCTGAATCATATCGCGACCCCCACGCTCCCTCCGGATAATGTCCAGTAAAACACCGCGCCTTTGCCGACTTCGCCTTCCGCCCAGACACGGCCCCCGTGCCGCTCGATAATTCGCTGCACGGTTGCCAATCCAATGCCCGTTCCGGGAAACTCCGCTTCCGTATGAAGCCGCTGGAAAGGGACGAACAATTTGTCGGCATATGTCATATCGAAACCTGCACCGTTATCGCGCACGAAGTAAACGAGGGAGTCGTCTTTGGCGGCCACTCCCAGTTCTATGGCGGCGTCGATTGTGTTAGTTGTAAATTTCCAGGCGTTTCCGAGGATGTTCTCAAGGACTACCCGCAGCAGGCCGGCATCGCCTTCCGCGACCAGCCCGTCCGCAATCGAGACCCGTACGGTCTCGCGCGGGGATATCCGTTGCAGCGCGGTCGCGACCGTCCGACCTAAAGCCGAAAGGTCGATATGCGCGCGCTGCAATGTCGCGCGCCCTACTCTGGAAAGTTGCAGCAGATCGTCGATCAGTTCGCCCATGCGCTGTGCCGCGGTACGCACCCGGCGGAGGTAATTTTGACCCGTCGGATCCAGCGCGCCGGCATGATCTTCGAGGAGCGCTTGACTGAAGCCGTCGATGCTGCGAAGCGGCGCCCGCAGATCGTGCGAGACGGAATAGCTGAAGGCTTCGAGTTCCTTGTTTTTTTGTTCGAGTTCCCCGACCAGGGCGGCGCGCGCTTCCGCCAGTTCCCGCGCCGCGCGCGCCTCCATCGCTTCCAACTCCCTTCGCAGGAGTTTCTCTCGGATCAGCCGGTTCTCATCCTCGAACTGCTTGCGCCGGATCTGCGCGAGCACGCGCGCGCGCAGGACCTCGAAATCGCTCGACTTGGCGATATAATCATCCGCGCCGGCGCCGAGACCCTGGATCATCGCTTCTCGATCCTCCAGCGCCGTCAGCATGATGACCGGAATGTCGCGCATGGTTGGAACCGACTTCACGCGGCGGCAGGTTTCTTGGCCCCCGATGCCCGGCATCATAACGTCGAGCAGGATGCAGTCGACCGGTTGCACGGCAAGCAGTTCGAGAGCTTCCTCGCCGCACCGCGCCAAAACCACCTCGTATCCGTCGCTCCGCAGGGCACCCGCCAGCTCCTGAAGGTAGGTTTCGCTGTCGTCGACCGTGAGCACTTTTTTTGGAGCTTGCAGACTTGCGGTACTCCGATCGCCCGTCTGGGCGCCGGCGCTGCGCAACATGGCCGCGAGTCGCGCGAGTACGATCGCGATGTCCTCTCCCTTTCTAACGAAGGCATCCGCACCCGCGTCGAGCGCATGCAATTCCGCGCCGTCGTCGTCCGAGGCCGTGAGAAGGAGGCAGGGTAGCCCGCGGAGCGCTGCGTCGAGACGGATCCGCCGAATGACGGTCGGGCCGTCGATGCCTGGAAGCACGCCGTCCACGATCACCGCGTCCGGTCGGACTTCGGCGGCAACCCGCAATCCTTCCTCGCCGGTGATCGCGGTAAAGACGCGGTAGGAGGCCTGCTCCAACGCCTCCTTCAATCCCTCGCGAAAGGTGGGGCTATCGTCGATGACGAGGATCGTCGCTTCGACGGCGGCGACAGTCATATGCTGGCCGCGCAGGAGTTCGCGCGCCCGGGCAACCAGGTAGGTTGTATCGTAGGGTTTCCCGATAAATTCGTCCGCGCCGGTCGTCAGGCCGCGGACACGGTCGCGGACCTCGCTTTCGGTCGAGAGGAGCATTACCGCCATATCGTCGGCGGCCCGCGTCGCCCGGATCTTCTCCAAGAATTCGATGCCGTCGGCATCGGGCAGCAGAATATCCAGGATCATGAGGGCGAATCGATCCTCGGCCAGCGCTTTCCGCGCTTCCGCCGCGGACGCGCAAATGACGGTTTCGAGACCTGCCGCGTTGAATGATTCCGCCAAATCCATCCGGACGGTCAGACTGTCGTCGACTATGAGAACCCTTGAGCTCATTTCATACTCCGCTCGAAGGCTATGCCCGAAAGCATTAAAAATTGAAAAACAATTTCCAGGAAATTCTCGTAAAAGGCGAAGTTATTCCCTGTTTAGGTTCAGGATTCTGCACTTGCAGCTGCAACCGATACGAGCACGGGAGCGATCTCGCCGAGCGGCAAAACCCGCTCCGCCCCGCCGAGCAGTACAGCTTCGTGCGGCATTCCGTAGATAACCGACGTCGCTTCGTCCTGGGCAATCGTCAAGCCTCCGGCGTCGCGAATTTTGCGCAAGCCGGCGGCACCGTCTTTTCCCATGCCGGTCAATAAGCAGGCTGTCACCGACGCACCGTACTCGGCGGCGATCGATTCGAAGAGCATATCGATCGACGGGCGGCAGGAATGTCGTTCCGGGTCGAGCGTCAGGCGAAATAGGCCGTCCCGCACGATAAGATGGCGGCCGGCGGGCGCCATGACGACGCGGCCGGCGGCCGATGCGACGGGATCCCCATCCTTCGGATACGCGACGCGCCGGGCGGTCTGCCCATCCAGCCAGTCGGCGAAAGCGGTCCCGAAAGGTTCGTTGATATGCAAAACGAACAATAGCGGGAGCTGAAACGTGGGCGGCAGGCTCCGGAGGATTTCCACGATAGCGCCGGGTCCTCCAGTCGATGCGCCGATAGCGACGAGTTGGCATTTGCGTCGCCGTCCCGGCGCGGCCGGCGACGAAGGTTCCGGTCTGAGCGCGGTCCGACCAAGATTGGCCAGCCGGCCGCGCGGATGGGTGATGACGCGAATTCTTGCGACAAGCTTCACGGTCGAAAGGAAGCGGCCCTCCCATTCCCCGTCGGGTTCGTCGCCGCTGGGTTTCTCAAGAACATCGACGGCGCCTGCCGCCAAAGCGTCGTAAGTCCTGAACAGTTCGCCGCGATTGATCGACGAGGAAACGATCACGATCGGCGTCGGACAATACGCCATGATATATTCTGTCGCCGCGAGACCGGTCATCACCGGCAACATCATATCCATGGTGATGACGTTGGGCCGCCGTTCCTGGCAGAGTTCGATCGCCCGCTTTCCATCCTCTGCCTCGCCGATAAGCTCAATCTCAGGGTCGGCCGAAAGAATCTCCGCGAGACGTTTTCTGACGGTCAGGGAATCTTCGACGACGAGGACGCGCGTTTTCATTGGTTACGCCACCAACGGCCGGATCATTCTCAAGAGGTGAGTTTGATCGAATTCGCTTTTGACGATGTAACCTTGTGCGCCGACATCGCGCCCGCGCTGTATATCCTCGGGTGCGGCGCGCGATGTCACCAGAATCGCTGGAATGTCATGCAGGGCGGGGTCGGCGCGGATGCGGTCGACAAAGGTGAACCCGTCGATGCCGGGCATTTCGACATCGACGAGGATGAGTGCGTACCGCTTGCGGCGGGCGCTCTCCAACCCTTCCTCGCCCGAGGTGGCGACGTCGACTTCGTACCCCGCCGATTCGAGGATGCTCTGCTCCAGCATTCTGGTCGTCAACGAATCGTCGATGACCAGCACGAGCGGGCGTGACGGCGCTGGTTCGAGTTTTGACGCGCCGTCGCGTCGCGCTCCGGACACCAGACCGTCGGGGTCCAAGACCAACCGTGGATTGCCTTCCGAATCGAGCGATGCGCCGGCCACTGTCGCGCTAACCGGCATGTCGTCCGGTAGCGGGCGAACAATCGTGCGCGCGGTGTCCAACAGGCGATCGATTCCGAATGCGGCCGCCGCTCCGGCGCCGGCGACCACAATCGCCGACCAGGTCCGATCGGAATCGTGCCGGATCCCATAAAGCAGCTTCGACAATGAAACGAAGGGAATCGCAGTCTGTTCGAAAACAATTGACGCCCCGGTCGAACTCCAGGAAATTTCCTCCGCGGAAATTCGCATTGAGGTTCTCACGGCATCAAGTGGGATCGTGACGGCGCTGCCGGATGCCTCCACGACCAGCACCTCCATAGAGGCAAGGGACAGGGGGACGATAAGTTCGAACGAGGTGCCCTTGCCATGTTCGATATGGACCGTGACGTCTCCGCCGAGCTGCTCGACCGCCTCGCGCACGACGTCGAGACCGACCCCCCGACCGGAAACCTCCGTCACCGCGTCCGACGTGCTGATACCGCCGCGCAGAAGAAGGCCGACAAGATGCTCGGCGGCTAAATTGGTCCGGTCGGCGGCCAATAACCCACGTCTCACCGCGACGCGGCGGACGGCATCGAGATCGACGCCACGCCCGTCGTCGCGGCATTGGAAGACGATTCGCCTGCCGCGGCGCGCGACGTTGACGCTGATCCGCCCAGCGGGAGGCTTGCCGGCGGCGCGGCGCTCCGCTTCAGGCTCGATTCCGTGCGCGACGGCATTGCGCACGAGCTGGACAAGCGCCCGCTGGACAGTATTCAGAACATAGGCGTCGAGACGGATATCGCCACCCTCGCTGTCGAATGCCACCTGCTTCGTCAATGCCTGCGCCGCGTCGCGCGCCGTCCGTTCGAGCGAGGCGAAGAGCGCTCCGGCCGAAATCAGCCGCAACTGTTCGGCGGCGTCGCGTAGCTGGTTCAATTCGCGATCCATCTGTTCGGTCGAAGGACCGAGATCGCGTTCGAGTCTGCCCAGCCTTCGCCGAAGTTCTTCTGTGGTTTCCAAAGCCCGCCCGGGATCGCTGAGGGGTTGCCGACCGCCTTGGCCCGCGAGCTGCTCCAGAAGCAGGTCGGCCAAATGCCGGGCCTGGGTCGCCATTCCTCCGGCGGCGCGCAGTCCGTTCAAGAGCGTGTGGGTTTCCGATACCCCCTCGAGCAACGCATCCATTTCCGCGACATCGGCCTTGACCGTTCGAACGCCTTTGTCGGGAGCAGGCATTCTCCGCGGCGTGGAGGCCGGGGCGACCTCGCCTTGCGTCAGGGCAAGGATTCGCGCGCCGATGTCGTCCAGATGTTTCAGCAGCGCTTCGACAAGCTCCGACGGAATGCCCCCAGTGACCTCGCGGAACGGAGAGATTGCATCTTCGATGGCATGAGCCCGATCGGCGATCTCCCGCTGTTTGACGACACGGGCCGCGCCCTTCAGCGTGTGCGCCAACCGGAGCAGGCGTTGGATCGCGGCCGGGGTGCTGCCGGTTTTCTCCAGCTCGAGAACGCCCTTTGCGAGCTGCTCCTGAAGATCGCGAGCCTCGAGCCGAAAATACTGGTACGGATCCTGAGCCATGGCGGCTAAGCCGCCACCTGCGGCGTGATCATCCGCAGGAGTTCCTTGGACAGCCCGGCCAGTTGCGACGCCGTTTGGAGCGTCTGAGCAGAACTTGTCTCGGTTTCCCGCGACGCTTGCGCGACATTCGCGATCGCGACATTCACCTGCTCCACGGCCGTGGTCTGCTGTTTCGTGGACAGCTCTATCTCTCGCGACGCTTCCGTGGTGGTCGAAACCAGGCCTGATATCTGCTGGAACGCGATCGCCACGTCGCCGAACTGACGCGACCCCGCATCAACCGCTTTGGACCCCGTCTCGGTCGCCATGACGGTGGTGTTGACGGCGCTGCGCACGTCGTCGATGAGGGTGCGGATTTCCTTGGCCGACCCGCCGACCCGGTCGGCCAGCTTGCGGATTTCATCGGCGACGACCGCAAATCGCTTTCCCGCCTCGCCGGCGCCCGCCGCCTCGATGGTCGCATTGATGGCCAAAATATTGGTCTGTTCGGCCAGTTCCAAAACAATGTCGAGCACCGCTCCGATTTCCTGGGACTTCTTTCCAAGGCCCAGCATGTGGGCGACGATCTGATCCACCTGTTGTCGAATGCCAGAGATGGACTCTTTGGTGGTGTCAACTGTTCCATGACCAGCGCGCGCCGCGCCGGCGGTCTGGTCCGCGATTTGCGCTACGCGTTGCGCGCTTTCGGCGATCTGCCGCGAGGTTGCCAGAAGCTCGCTGATGGTGGTGGTGATTTCGCTCATCGCCGTGGCCTGCTCCTTGGCGCCGGTCGCTTGTTGATTGGCGGCGGCCTGAAGTTCCGACGAAGAACTTTGGACTTGCCCGACGGCGGCGCCGATCTGTGTGGAAAGCGAGCGAGTGATGAACCAGCCGATCATCGCGATCAGCACGATACCCGCCAAACCGCCATAGAGAATGATCGCCATGGTTGCCTGCGCGCTGGCCGTGGCCCCTTCGTCGCGGCGCACGAGCAGGTCCGCCTCCTCATGATCGGCCTCGGCGATGAGCGCGCGGATTTGATCCATCAATATCTTGCCTTCGGTGCTGTCAACGACCTTGGCAGCGGCATCGAACCCTTGGGTCCGCCGGAGGTCTATTGTCTGTTTCGTTATGGCCAGCTTGGAATCGATAAGCGGTGAGAGGGTTGCCAACCGTCGCTGATGATTCGGGTTGTCGACGGTCAGCTTTTGCACATCCGCGAATGTCGTTTTGATCTGTCCCAGCGTCGCTTGATAGGGCTCCAGATAGCTGTCGCTCCCGGTGATGACATAGCCGCGCACGCCAGTCTCGGCACCCTCCAACTCGGAGAGAAGATCCGCGAGGTCCGTCCGGACCTGGTAGGTGTGGTTCACCAAAGCGTCATTTGCGATCAGGCTGTCGGTGGTTCGATAGGCGACAACGGCAATCACTAGGAGGATCAGGACAGCAAGCCCAAATCCCGTGGCCAGCCGTCGGCCGAAGGTCCAGCTTTTGATCATGTTTCTCGCTCCTCGCTATAAGGGGGCTTCATCTGCTTGCTTCCCGATCGCATCGAGCACCGAATCCAGATGTACGATAGGTCGAATGTGGTCTTCTGCGCGTACGAATTCCCGCACGTAACTGCGCGGACGCTCGTCCGCCTCTTGAGGCACGATCCCTTCGCGCGAAATGCGGAAATGGCCTTCGAATGCGTCGAACATGAATGCCACCGGCTTGGCCGATGCCATGACGAGCCATCGCGGCGCTTCGGTCGCGGGGTAGCCGAGGAGCGTACAAAGGTCGTAGACCGGCACGATCGTGCCCCGAAAGCCGGCGATACCGAGCAGCGTCGCGACCCGGCCGGGAACGCGCGTGATCCTTTTATCCACGAACAGGCCGGCAATTTCCGACAGCCGGACCGCATAAGGTTCGGATTCGACGCGGATCGCCAGGAAATCCTCCGTCGAAGGCGTGTCGGTGCGCCGGGGCTCGGCAAAGGTGCGATCGAACGCGTGCCGCAATTCGGCGGCTCGCGACGATAATCCCGCGCGAATGTCGCTCACGGCTGGCCGCCGCAATCGCGAAGAGCCGAGCGGCAGAGGACGATCAGCGCCTCGCGATTGAAGCCGCCTCCGAACAGTAGCAGCCTGGACGGGTCTTCCGACCTCAGTAGGAGCAGCGCTTGCTCCAGTTCACGCCGCGCGGTGTTCCGGTCACCGGCATGGCGCGCCAGCAATCCCAAATGCAGACGCGGCATGGCGAAGGTCGGATCCAGATAGACCGCGACCCTGTCATGTTCGGCCGCACCGGCACGATCCGCCGAATTCTCACGGCAAAGGGCCAGTACGTAATGAGCCCCCGCATTCAGTTCGTCGACCATGAGCAACCGCCCGCAGGTATCTTCAGCGGCCACGAGATCGCCGCCGTGCGCGAGAAGCATGGCTTCGAGCAGCAGAGCGTCGGGATCCCGGCCGGACCCAGGCGGCAGGTCTCGCACATAGGCGAGCGCCTCGGTAAAACGCTCATTGCGCAGTAGATCGAGAGCCCCCGCCATATCTCGCGCCGGCGGCGCCGTGACGTCAGGCAGGCGCGTGGCCACACGCGCCGGAATGAGCGCCTCGATGCGCTCGCTCGCCTCCCGGATGGCGTCGACCCACGCGTCGGTAAAGGTCGCGACTGAGGCTGGAGGGATGAATTGCGGGCGGACTTGCCCGGGCCACGCAACAGGATGTCCAATGTGCTCCTTGCGCTCATAATAAAAGGTTTCATGCGTGTGTCTGAGGTGAAACCCATCCGAGAGGCCGCGTAACGTCTCGGCATGCCCGAGGAACAGATAACCCCCCGGCGCCAGCGACCGTGTGATGCGCGCCATCAGAGCTCGCGCTTGGTCCGGCGCAAAATACATGACCACGTTGCGGCAGAAGATCACGTCATAGGCGGCGGGCTGCCACAGCTCCGCATCGTCGGTGGCCAGATTCCGTTCCTCGAACTTCACGGCGGCGCGCACCGCCTCTTGGAGGATCATGTCCTGACCTTCTGGACGAAACCATTTGGCCTGGATCTCCGGCGGCGTTTCTCTCAGAGCCCACGCCGAGAAGCGGGCACGCGCCGCCTTTTCCAACATGGCGGGATTGATGTCGACCGCCCTGATCGACACGCTCCAGGTTGGATCCGGGATCGTTTCGCGGACCACCATCGCGATCGAATAGGCTTCTTCGCCGGAAGCACATCCCGCCGACAGGAGTCGCAGGGCCTTGGAGGTTGCCTGCGCACGCAGGCGCTCGGGCAGGACAATTTCCGCAAGGGCCCGGAACTGGTCGTTATTGCGGAAGAAATAGGTCTCGCCGACCGTGAGGTCTCGGGCCAGCATGCCGATGTCGTCGCTCATCGACCCGTCTTCCAAACGCCGCAGATAGGTGTCGCTCGGCTGCTTGAGCTTCTCCAACCGCCGTTGCAAAACCTCGCCGAGGAACTCAAGTTTCGCGTCTTCGAACCGAAGACCGAGGCGACGTACGATCGCCGCCCTGAACCGCTCCGCGTCGCGCGCGTCGGTGGGTGGGATCATAGAGTGGCCTCATCCGGAACGAGGCTCTCGCGCAAGGCTTGGGGTACGATGCGGGCGGCGCTCAGAAAAAGCAGCAGCTCAGCGTCGAGCGTGCCGATCGCGAAGACGATCTCGCCATCGGCATCCCGGAGAAGGGGCGGCAGCTCCTTGGTTGAGGATGCGCCGATGGAACGAATGCCAAGCACGCTGTCGACCGCCAGCGCGACGAGCCGGTCACCGGCTTTTATCGTCACCCAACGTTGAGACTCGACGCCGTGCGCGTCGAACAGCAACGCGGCATTGACAACCGGCACGGGCGATCCTCGGACGATGGATAGACCTTGAACGAACCGTGGAGCGCCGGCGAGCGGTTCGGTCGGCAGAGGCCGCATAGCTTCAACCACATTCTCAAGCGGCAATGCACAAAGATGTGTTCCGAGACGGCAGAGCAACCAGAACGCAGGACGGATATCGAGATCCCGTCCGCCATGATCGGCCATGTGTGTCACCAATGCGAAGGGTGCCCTCATGTTCCTGAAACTCATCGGCAGAGATACAAAACAGTACAAGGCGGGCTAACATCGGATCATCCTTGACGCTTGCTCGCCATGAAATTTCGCCAATTCATCGCATCGATGGCGTCGCGCCGGACTCATCACGTTTCAACTTGGAAGGAAACTTCACATTCAATCCACAAGAGACAATGGGCACCCTATGCCTAACTTCTTAAGCGATCATTGATTATGATGTTGGCGTCTCACTCCGCTTTCTTCGTCTTTCCCGTTTGTCCGAGCCCCAGCATCATCCCTCGGGCGTTCAATACGACGGAAACGAGGAAAATCACGTAGGTGGCAGTCACCAGATAGAGGCCCCAATTCGACCCTGCGATCAGGGCCGCGCCGCCCGCGATGCCGAAGAGGTAACCCATGACAAACGCGAGCGCGCGATAAACCGAGAATCCGCCTATCTTGCCCAGCGCCGGGTTCTTGACGACGGCCTGGTAGGTGAAGCTGAGCGGCATCCACAGCCAGAGAAGATTGACCGCAATCAGCTCGGCGCCGAGGACGGCCATCGGCTGCGGCGTGAGAATGAATATCGCCTGGACGAGCAGCGCCAGCAGGTGAAGCGTCATGTTGCGCCCCCGGTTGCGGTAGACCGGGTTGTTCATGATCTCGTCGAGATGCAGCGACGTGACGATGAAGAGCAGCCCGATGAGCGCAGCCGCCGACGTGCCGAGCATGACATAGAGGTCGTGCCACAATTCGGGCTGATATCCGTTTTCCATACGGTTTCCCCTAAGAAACTCCCCCGTCTATTGCCGGAAACCGACCATGCTGCTTGTCTTGCGGCTCAGCAACAGTTCCATCAGCGTTATCTCGAAGCATGTCTGCTTTTGGCACAAAGCGGACATTGAACGACTAGCCACCAATGTGTCCGTCGTCAGAACATTTGGGACAGATGTGGTCGTGATTTAGCGGAGCGCTGGCCTCATCTGGTTGGTTGATCTTAAGCGGCGAGCTTGCGGTGAAGCAAGCGCCTGTGGGCGATGGTGTTTCGTTTGATGCGCGCGCGTTCGAGCAGGATCTCCTGGCCCCTGCCGAAGTAGACGTCTGCCGGGGTCAGATTGTCCAAGCTCTCATGGTAGCGCTGGTGGTTGTAGTACGCGATGAAGCGTCCGATCTGGGCTTCGAGATCGCCAGGCAGGTAATAGTTCTCCAGCAGTATCCGGTTCTTGAGCGTCTGGTGCCACCGCTCGATCTTGCCCTGGGTCTGGGGATGATAGGGCGCGCCACGGGTATGGCTCATGCGCTGCTTGTCGAGCCATTCAGCGAGGTCGCCGGAGACGTAGCTGGAGCCATTGTCCGACAGCAGCCGGGGTTTGTGCCGGACATGGGCTTGATCGCAGCCCGAGGCGGTCAGGGCCATCTCCAGCGTGTCGGTGACGTCCGCGGCCTTCATCGTGGTGCAGAGCTTCCAGGCGATGATGTAACGCGAGAAGTCGTCGAGGATGGTGGACAGATATTGCCATCCCCAGCCAATGATCTTGAGGTACGTGAAGTCGGTCTGCCACATCTCGTTCGGTGCGGTCGTTTTGTCGTGGAACGCGTTGGCTGCCTTCATCACGATGAAAGCCGGGCTGGTGATCAGGTCATGGGCCTTCAAGAGACGGTAAACCGAGGCTTCGGATACGAAGTAGCCCTGTGTGTCGCTAAATCGCACCGCCAGTTCTCGGGGCGACAGCTCGGATTGTTCCAGCGCCAGCACGATGATCTGGTCCCGGACAGCGTCGGGGATGCGATTCCAGATCCGGCTAGGCTGGGATGGCTGATTATCCAGGGCTTCCGGCCCGCCCGTCTGATACTGATCGTACCAGCGGTAGAACGTCGCCCGTGACACCCCGATCTGGTCCAGCGTCTTGCGAGCCGACAGGGACGATTGCTCGACGATTCTGATGATCTCGATCTTCTCGGATGCAGGATACCTCATGCGTCGTCTCCCCCATCCGCGATCATGCTTTTTTAAGGAGACGAAGTTCGAGTGCCTGCTCGGCAACCACCTCCTTCAGGGCAGAGGACTCCCGGTGCAGATCCTTCACCTCGTCACTGGTCGCCGCCCGCGCCGTGTCGCCCGCAAGCCGGCGCTTGCCGGCTTCGAGGAACTCCTTCGACCAGACGTAATAAAGGCTTTGGGCAATACCCTCGCGGCGGCACAGCTCGGCAATGCTGTCCTCGCCGCGCAGGCCATCCAGCACGATGCGTATCTTGTCTTCGGCCGAAAAGTGCCGCCGGGTTGCACGACGAATATCCTTTAGC
>Ga0209483_1001485_pt1 | contig 17661 bp, 12 predicted proteins | sample NGEPerA_FD_184508 | JGI IMG/M metagenome (GOLD analysis project Ga0209483, IMG submission 184508) | Arctic peat soil microbial communities from the Barrow Environmental Observatory site, Barrow, Alaska, USA - NGEE PermafrostL2-A... | ecosystem: Environmental > Terrestrial > Soil > Wetlands >... | reverse complement strand
CAAACAGGCCGGGGGTGACGGGTTGGAGGTAGCGGCTAGGTGCTTTCATGCCCACAAGTTATATAGCTTGCTTTCATCCTATGGAAGTTATTAGTCAGGATAAGTAGGGGGTTTTTGGAAGTTCCCTTAAACAAAAACGCGAACTCGACGACGCCAAGCGCGAACTCGACTTGACCGTTGAAAAAAGAATTGCCGAAGGTTTGACAGCCACCCGCCAACAGGCGCGGAAGGAAGCGGAAGACGAATTGAAGTTAAAAGTTTCTGAAAAGGAACAGACAATTTCTTCGATGCAGAAGCAAATTGAAGATTTGAAGCGCAGAGCCGAACAAGGTTCGCAACAGCTTCAAGGCGAAGTGCAGGAATTGGAACTTGAGACGTTGTTACGCACCAGATTCCCGCACGACAACATTGAGCCAGTCCCCAAAGGTGAATTCGGCGGCGACGCCTTGCAGCGTGTGCACAATCCGCTCGGTCAACCTTGCGGCACAATTCTTTGGGAATCCAAACGCACAAAAAATTGGTCAGACAGTTGGCTCGCAAAACTACGCGACGATCAGCGCACGGCGAAAGCAGAGATTGCCGTGCTGATAAGCCCTATGCTTCCCAAAGACGTTGAAGCATTTGACTTGGTTGATGGCGTGTGGGTCACACATCCGCGCGTTGCGATTCCAGTCGCCATCATGCTCCGGCAGTCCTTGATTGAATTGGCGGTTACGCGTCAGTCATCCGAAGGCCAGCAGACCAAGTCGGAAATGCTTTATTCATATCTGACCAGCCCGCGCTTCCGCTTGCGGGTGCAGGCGATTGTTGAAGCCTTTTCCAACATGAAGGAAGACCTCGACAAAGAACGGAAAGTCATCACCAAGCAATGGGCAAAACGCGAGGAACAGATTGAGCGCGTCATGCAAGCAACCGTCGGTATGTATGGCGATATGCAGGGAATCGCTGGAAAGACGTTGCAGGAAATCGAAGGGTTGGAAATGAAGGCGCTTGAAGAAGGAAATTCAAAATGAAACTTAAAGAAATTAAACTTCAGAATTTTCGCGGATATAAAAATGAAGTCTCCATTACTTTTGATGACTTGACCGTGCTGATTGGCCGCAATGATGCCGGCAAATCTTCGATCTTGGACGCCCTTAACATTTTTTTCAACGACGCTGAAATTGAAAAGGAGGATGCTTGTGTTCACGGAAATGCCGCTGATGTCCGAATTTCCTGCATGTTCTCCGAACTGCCCGGTCAAATCATTCTCGATGACCAGCATCCCACGACTTTGCAAAAAGAGTATTTGGTTAGGCAGGATGGACAACTTGAAGTTTGTCGTGTCTTTACTTGCAATGCCGCCAAGGGAAAACAGGCGCGCATTTTCGCGCGTGCCTACCATCCAAGCACCGAGGGCTGTGCGGACCTAATGGGCTTAAAGATTAAAGATTTGAAATCCCGCGCCACCGCGCGGGGGGTCAATTTCGACGGAGTGAATCAAACCATAAAAACCGATTTGCGCCAAGCCATCTGGACACAAGCCGCCGAACTTGCTTTGGCGGAGTCCGAAATTGACCTCTCGGCTGAATCTGGAAAAACCGCATGGGATCAGATTCAGTTGCATCTTCCCGTTTACGCTCTTTTCAAATCCGACCGAGCCAGCACAGATCAAGATGAAGAAGCGCAAGACCCGATGAAGGCGGCCATCAAGGAAACCGTTAAAAGTTATGAGGCCCAGCTAAACGGCCTAGTAGATAAGGTTAAAACCGAACTGGAAAGACTGGCGAAAAAGACTGTCGAGAAAATTCAGGAAATGAGTCCTGAATTGGCAAAAACGCTAAATCCGCAAGTTAAAAATAAAAATTGGGATACACTGTTTTCCGTAACCCTTTCCGGTGACGACGGAATTTCAATTAACAAACGCGGCAGTGGCACGCGCAGGTTGGTTTTGTTAAATTTTTTCCGCGCTAGAGCCGAGGACGCCGCACACGCGCGCGGCACAGGAACTATCTACGCGATTGAAGAACCAGAAACCAGCCAGCATCCAAATCACCAGTTGATGTTGCTGGACGCATTTCAAGAACTGACAGAACAGGGTTTTGCTCAAGTGATTCTGACCACCCACACCCCGACGTTGGCGCGAAAAGTGGATCGGAATTTTCTTCGATTGGTTGCGCTCGATGCTGGGCATCCAAAAATTCTTTTGGGTAGTGACGATGTTACCTTGGCGTCAATCAAAGCAACTTTGGGCGTCCTACCTGACAACGATGTTAAAGTATTTCTGGGAGTCGAAGGCAAGTGGGACATCGAATTTTTGAAACGCATCTCAAAAATTATCCACGCAACCGACCCAACCGTGCCTGATTTGAATGAGGCCGAAGCATCGCGTGCATTGGTATTTATTCCGCTGGGTGGAAGCAGCATGGAATTATGGTCTGTTCGTCTTGCCGAACTGGATCGGCCAGAATTTTACATTACTGACCGCGATAAAGCGCCCCCAGCCCAACCTAAATACCATCGCCACATTACAGAATGGAATCTGCGGGCGAACTGCGCCGCTTACAGCACAACAAAAAAAGAATTGGAAAATTATCTGCACCCGGACGCAATAAAATTCATTGCGGCAACTTTTCCCAATGCTATTGCTGACTTTGATAATGTTCCCTTGATGCTTGCGGAAACATTGCACACGGCAGATGCCAATGCCCCAGCTTGGAATACCGTTGCCGATGATCTTAAAAAGGAAAAAGCAAGAAACACCAAGCGGCGTCTCAATACGGAATGTGTGGATAAAATGACCGTTGCGCTTTTAGCTCAATCTGACCCGAACGGCGAACTTTCGAGTTGGCTAAAAGCAATAGGAGCAAAACTTGCGTAATGAATTCAATCCAACACGCTGGTTAATTGAATATGAAACCCTTGGAAATTGACCACATTGAGTCATTTCTAAAAACCACCTTTTCTTCAAAGGGCGGATTGCCGGATGTGGCGACGCTTCCAAATCGTGACAAGATCGTAAATTTTCTCTCCAAAGCTCTGGCCGCTTTCGCGCTCCAGATTTATGCAAAAATCAGTTCCGATGTTGCCGCCGCATCCATTACAGACGGAGAAAAAGATAATGGAATTGACGCTTTTTATTTTGACCAAGCAACGCATGTCCTTTGGTGCGTCCAATCCAAATTTATTCAAGACGGAAAAGGCCAGCCGGACTTAAAGGATGTTTCGCTTTTTCCCGGAGGTGTCCGCTCACTATTGAACAAAGAGCTAGACCGCTTCAATGAATTCTTTCAACAACGCAAAGCAGAGATTGAAAAAGCACTGGCCGACCCTCAACTGAAAGTGAATCTTGTTCTGATTGATACCGGCACTGATTTCGCCGACGACAGGGTAACGGTCTTTGAAGACCTGAAACGTCAATTTAACACAGTTGATAATTCGGAGTTCCTGACCTTCGAGCATTGCAATTTGCCGCTCGTCCATGAAGAAATCACTGAAACTTTTGAACGAAAGCCCATCACTGTTAACCTCATTCTCCAGCAATGGGGAATGGTTACGACTCCATACAAGTCGTGTTATGGTCAAATTCGTGCGGCAAAACTGGCGGAGCTATATGTTGCTCATGGAAATAAATTGGTGGAGCGGAACATTCGCAACTTTCGAGGGCTTACCGTTGTCAACGAACGCATCGCGGAAACGATAGCCAAATCCCCGGCTGACTTTTTTTACCTGAATAATGGTGTAACCGCAATCTGCCGGAAGCTTGATATTTTGCCAGCGTCACGCGACAACCGTAAAGCTGGCGAATTCAAGATTGAAGATTTGTCTATTGTGAACGGCGCTCAAACGGTTGGCTCAATTGCCAGCCAGTTTTCCATAGCCGTGCCATCCGAAGACCCTCTCGTGTTCATTAAAATCATTTCGCTTGAAGAAGGTCGTGAAGGTCTTGGCGAACAGATAACTCGTTCTACGAATTTTCAAAACCGGGTTGAGCGGGTGGATTTTGTGGCGCTTGACCCAGAGCAGAGTCGGCTCCAAAAGACGCTCGCCTTGTCAGACATAAATTACCATTTCAAAAAGGACGACGAATCAATCGAGCGTGATAATAAGAATTTTTTTGTTGAGGAAGCGACGGTTGCATTGGCCTGCTTATCTTCCATTTCAAATGTGGTGCCGCTCAAGCGAGACCCCGGCGATTTTTGGGATCTCGAAAATAAGGAGACATCCAACTACCGCCGTTTGTTCAACAGCGGTCTGTCAGCCCGAACCATGTGGCGCGCAGTGCAAATTGCTCGCCATGTTTTCAAGGTCGTTAATGATCGTTATGTGGCCGAAAGAACGGCATCGCGATCCAAATGTTACAAACACGCAAAATTTCTCGTCCTCCATATCGTCCTCGTAAAATCCGGCCTTGCGCACAGAAGCGAATTGGAACTCACAGCCGAACAACTGGTTGAATTGTCGCACATGACTGACCTCGTTGTGGAAACCGTGTGTGACGAGGGAATCGCAATGTTCCCCTACAAAGAATTTTACGTCGTCTTCAAAAACAATTCGGACTGCTTAAATCTCAAAAATAAAGTTTTGGCGAAGCTGGCTCCACCGGCGGTTTCCGCCGTTGTCCCCAATCCGTTGCCGGTTGCCGTGCCTGTGGCGGTTTCTGTCGCAACCGCACCGGCGACAGCAGCAATCCCGGCAACGCCAGTCTCGCCAGCCGCACCGCCCTCCGCTACAGTATGAATGTGACGCGCAAACAAAAACTGGAACTGACGTGCATTGGGATGAAAAACCAGCCCAAACTCTGATCGCGCACATGGCCACACCAAAAAAAATCATCCAAGGCTCGCTGTTTGAAGACGATTACCTTGTCAAAAGCTTGGGCAACATCGTCCGGGATGCCGAATACGCTTTGACAGAACTGGTAGCGAACGCTTGGGATGCGGGAGCAACAAAGGTCAACATCGTTGTGCCACCACAACTTGGCGGGTTGATTTGTGTGACAGATAATGGCGTTGGCATGACGCCGGATGAATTTAAGCAACGCTGGATGAAACTCGGTTACAACCGGCAGAAACACCAAGGGCTTGAAGTCGAGTTTCCGGCGGGCGTGCAGGGAGGAAAACGGCGAGCGTATGGGCGGAACGGCATCGGGCGGCACGGAATGTTTTGCTTCGCGGACAAATATCTCGTTTCGACCAAGAAGGGTGGAGCAAACTCGAAATTTGAGGTTGAGTTGTCAAGTGGCAAACACCCCTTCATTATTCGCTCGGAAAAAACCCGCAAAGGTGACGGCTTTGGAACTGCGGTTGAAGCGGAAGTCGTCCGCAATCTTCCCGATTCCGATTCAATTCGCGAAACGATTTCTGCGCGCTTCATACACGATCCGCGATTTGAAGTGTCGGTGAACGGTATTACTCTCACGCTTGCCTCTCTTCCAGGTGCAGACGATCCCATCAAATTGCCCATTCCAGATTGCGGCGAAGTCGAAATCGTTCTGGTTGACACGCAAAAGAGCGCGCGCACCAAGCAAAAACAAGGATTCGCGTTTTGGGTTCAAAATCGCCTTGTTGGTGAGCCGAGTTGGACGCTGGGGAGCTACGCCCCGATTGACGCCCGGACTACTTTCGGGCGGAGATTCACCGTCCTTGTCCGCTGCGATTGCATGGAGTTGGAATTAGAACCCGATTGGTCGGGGATTAAGAAGGGCGCGCGCCGGAACGCTTTCTTCAAGGCACTCAGCGATTTTGCGTTGGCGAAATATCAGGAATTTTCCAAGGACAAGGTTGACGAAACTAAACGGCGGGCGTTTGAAGAAAATTTGACATCAATTCGGCCATTGAGCGGTGCTGGTAGAATTGAAGTTGCTGCGTTTGTTGAAGCCGTGGTTGAACGCGAACCGACCATCAAACCCGAATCGCTTTCGACCGCAGTTCAAGCAGTAATCAATTTGCAGCAAACGAAAAGCGGCCAGCGTCTTTTGGAAAAACTTTCGGCGTTGCCGAGCGACGACGTTGAAGCATTGGACAGACTCTTATCGGAATGGTCGGCGCAAGATGCCTTGACTGTTTTGGATGAGATTGACCATCGCATTGGCACGGTGAGGGCTATTGAACTTCTGGCGAACAAAAAGGAAACCGACGAATTGCACACGTTGCATCCGTTAGTCACCGACGCACGCTGGTTGTTTGGCCCTGAATTTGAGACAAACGAATATGCTTCCAACGTCAGCCTGAAAAACGCCGTGAACGCCGTATTCAAAGTTCAGACCAAGCCGGAGGATTTCCCCAATTGGCGCAAACGCCCGGATTTGTTACTGCTTGCCGACTCAACGATCAGTGCCGTTGCGTTGGAGGAAATTGATTCGAGAGATGGATTGGCTGGAATCAGAAAAGTCCTTTTGCTTGAATTGAAAAAAGGCGATTCAAAAATTGGAAGCGATGAACTTCATCAAGCGGAAGGTTACGTTGATGCAATCCGCAATTCCGGCTGCATCACCGGGGCTTTTTTCACACAAAGTTTCGTTCTTGGCAACCGCGTTGATATGAATGTGACGCTGGAAAAATCCCTTTCCGCAAATGGAGTGCAGCACGCCGCCATCAAAGGCGTCTGCTATTCGACTCTCACCCAAACTGCGACGAAGCGACTTTTCAAATTGAAAGGAAGACTTGAAGACCGCTACGCGGCAGTATCACAAGGAAGCCGGTCAAAAGTTTTGGATGACTTGCTCCGTCAGCAGGTGATGACCCTTAATTCCACGCCGGCCAAATGAGTAAAAAACAAAAACTGGAACTGACGTGGATTGGGAAGGAAAACCGACCCAAGCTTGAGCCGCGCATTTTGCTGGAAGACCCGGCGAAATCGTATCACGCGAAGCATCGCGTGACAGACGGAGATATTTTCGACAACAAACTTATTTTTGGCGACAATTTGCTCGCGCTGAAAGCACTTGAGCAGGAGTTCACCGGCAAGATTAAGTGCATCTTTATTGATCCACCTTACAATACTGGTAGCGCGTTCACGCATTATGATGACGGTGTAGAGCACTCAATCTGGCTTTCGCTCATGCGAGATCGGATGGAACTTTTACGCCATCTACTCAGCGATGATGGATCAATTTGGATTACTATTGACGACAATGAATCCCATTACCTGAAAGTTATGTGCGACGAGATTTTTGGCCGTGAAAATTTCGTTGCTAATGTCGTTTGGCAAAAGAAGTTTTCTCCGCAAGCAAATGCGGTGTGGATGTCAGATAGCCACGACCATGTTTTGGTCTTTGCAAAAAATAAAGCAGTTTGGCGACCTAATTTACTCGAAAGGACGAAGGACGCAGACGCCCGCTATTCCAATCCTGACAATGACTCACGAGGGCCTTGGACATCTGGTGACTTTACAATCAGTCTCACCGGGGGACAGCGTGGAGCACAGTTTGCCAAAACTGGTGTAAGCGATAATATCTACGAAATTGAAACTCCGAGTGGCCGAAAATTATTGCCAACTAAAGGGAGGTGCTGGGGCGCATCCAAAAAGCGTTTTCTCGAACTCAAAGGAGAGAATAGAATATGGTTTGGCGTAGATGGCAACAATGTTCCGCGTATTAAGCGATTTCTTTCAGAAGTTCAGGAAGGCATCGTTTGCATGACTGTCTGGTTGCGGACAGAAGTGGGTGATAATCAGGACGCAAAACGTGAAGTCATGGCTTTTAATTCAGAGGATGTATTTTCGACTCCTAAACCAGAACGACTTTTACAACGGGTCGTGCAGCTTGCCACAAAACCCGGCGATTGGGTTCTCGATTCTTTCGCCGGTTCAGGAACAACCGGCGCAGTTGCACATAAAATGGGACGCCGCTGGATTATGGTCGAGTTGGGTGAGCATTGCCACACCCACATAATTCCCCGTCTGCAAAAAGTGATTGACGGCACGGACGATGGCGGCATCACCGAAGCAGTTGATTGGAAAAGTGGCGGCGGTTTCCGTTACTATCATCTTGCGCCCTCACTTTTGAAAACGGACAAGTGGGGCAATCTCGTCATCAACAAGGAATTCAATGCCGATATGCTTTCCGAAGCAGTCTGCAAATTGGAGGGTTACGCTTACGCGCCAAGTGACACGCTTTACTGGCAGCACGGCAATTCATCGGAAAAGAGTTTCATCTACGTCACCACGCAGCATTTGACCCGCGAGCAGTTGACGCAGTTGAACGATGAAGTCGGGTCAAGCCGTTCGTTGCTGGTTTGTTGCGCCTCGTTTCGCGGCAAAGCCGAAAACTATCCGCATCTTGAAATCAAAAAAATCCCCAAAGCCGTCCTCTCGCAATGCGAATGGGGACACGACGATTACAGCTTGAAAATTGAAAACCTGCCCAAAGCCCCGCCGCCGAAGGGTCAACAGCAGCTTATTTAACCGTAAAATGACGAATAAAACTGTCAAAGGATATGTTGACAAACCTAAACGGTTAGGTTTAATTATCACCAGCATACCTGCCAAGCCTCTGGTGCAAACCAAGCTCAAATGTGGCGGGTTTTTTATTGCCCCGATGCGGGCGGGGAGGCTGGCATGAAATATACCAAACCGGCACTGTCGTTTGAGCAACAGGCGGATCAACTTTTGAGCCGTGGTTTCGAGGCCGACCGCGCGCGGCTGATTGAGACGTTGAGCCAGGTTAGTTACTACCGACTGACGGCCTACTGGCATCCGTTCAAACGTGCGGATGACACATTCGCGCCCGGCACGTCGTTGGACAAGATTTGGCGGCGTTACACATTTGACCGGCAATTGCGATTGCTCGTGATGGATGCGATTGAACGGGTGGAAGTGGCGGTCTTGCGGACATTGATGGTGGAACAGCACGTCCGCAAATATGGGCCGTTCGGCTATCGCGAGGTGAAAAATTTCCGCCCTGAATTTGCGGGTGACGCTCATCGGCGGATGGTGGATGACATTGACCATGAAACGAAACGAAGCCGCGAACCGTTCGTAGGCCATTTTTTTACGAAGTATTCCAGTGAACCGGGATTGCCGCTTTGGATGGCAGCGGAAATTGCAAGCTTTGGAACGTTGTTCACCTTTTATCGCTTTTTGAATTTGCCGGAGCAGAAACAGCTTGGCAGTCTGCTTGGACTTTCGGCCAAAGTGTTGGAGAGCTGGTTGTTTTGTCTGAATTATATCCGCAATCTTTGCGCGCATCATTCACGGCTTTGGAATCGTGAACTGGCCATCCGTCCATTCGTGCCTGACGCAAAGAACAACGCGGAATGGCACAAGCCCGCCACGCCGGACAACCGGCGCACTTTCGCGGTGCTTACACTCCTACGCTGGTTGCTGCAAAAAATCGCGCCGCAAAGTCATTGGGCGGATCGTTTGCGCGAGTTGATAAAAAATTATCCTGACATTCCGCTAAATTTAGTCGGCTTCCCTGCCGGTTGGGAGACCTCACCGATTTGGAGTGAAAAAACAACATGAACCGACACGTCAACGCCATTGCAGGCCGGTTGAGTTTGCGCCCGCCACAGCGGGAATCGCTGGAAATTCTCGACCGCATCACGGAGATTGTTCCGCCGAGCAAATCGCCGGATGCCGCCGCCGCGCTCGCAATCATCAAATCGGAATTCCCCAAAGTGACGGATTTTGAGCGTGAGTTTCCATCCATCTGTTTTGCGCTGGCAACCGGCGTTGGCAAAACGCGGCTCATGGGCGCGTTTATTTCCTTTCTGCATCTGGCGAAGGGCATCAATAATTTTTTTGTGCTCGCGCCGAATCTCACGATTTACAACAAGCTGATTGCGGACTTCACGCCAAACACGCCGAAGTATGTTTTCAAGGGCATCGCAGAATTCGCCACGGACGCGCCCGAAATCATCACCGGCGACAACTATGATCAGCGTGCCGGTGGATTTGCCGAATTGACCCGCGTTCGCATTAACATTTTCAACATTTCTAAAATCAATTCCGAAGTGCGCGGCGGAAATTCTCCCCGCATCAAACGGCTTTCGGAATACATCGGCGAAAGTTATTTCGATTATCTCGCCGGATTGCCCGACCTCGTGATGTTGATGGACGAGTCGCACCGTTACCGTGCATCCGCAGGCATCCGCGCAATCAATGAATTGAAGCCGATGCTTGGCTTGGAATTGACGGCCACACCGTTCGTTGAAACGGCCAAGGGCGCAACGCCGTTCAAGAACGTCGTCTATGATTACCCGCTGGCACGCGCAATGGCTGACGGCTTTGTGAAAGAACCGGCGGTCGTGACGCAGAAGAATTTTGATGCCCGCCAATTCACCCCGACGCAGTTGGAACGGATAAAACTGGAGGACGGCATCCATTTGCACGAGGCCACAAAAGTCGAATTGGAAACCTACGCCCGACAAAATGAATGCCGGAGGGTGAAGCCGTTCGTGCTGGTGATCGCCCGCGACACGACACACGCCAAGGAATTGCTGGACTTGATTCAGTCGGAAAAGTTTTTCGAGGGGCGCTACAAAGACCGCGCCATCCAAGTGGATTCCAGTCAGACCGGCGCACAGGAAGAAGTGATGATTGAAAAGTTGCTCAAAGTCGAAGACCCCGCCGAGCCGACAGAAATCGTGATTCACGTCAATATGCTCAAAGAAGGCTGGGACGTGAACAATCTTTACACGATTGTTCCGTTACGCGCCGCCAACGCGCGCATTTTGATTGAGCAATCCATCGGGCGCGGTTTGCGTCTGCCTTACGGTGTCCGCACTGGCGTGACGGCGGTGGATCGTTTGAACATCGTCGCGCACGACAAGTTTCAGGAAATCGTGGACGAGGCGAACAAACCCGATTCCGCCGTGCGTCTCACCCAGGTCATTCTTGACCCGGCAAAAGATTTGCAGCCGACGAAGACGGTCATCGCGCAGCCGACCATCATGGCGAAGTTGACTGCCACTCCCGCACCAGCAAAGCCCGGCGAGAAGCCGAGCAAAGCCGCCGAGCCTTTGTTCCAAACCGAACAGGAACGAAAGATTGCGGAGATCACCGTCAAAGTCATTCAGCAGCACGAGACATTGCCGCAGGTAAATTATTTACAAAAGGCCGATGTGCAGGCAGCCATCATCAAGGAAGTTGCCGCCACCTACGTTGCTCCGGCACAGACAGAGTTGACCGGCATTGTCATCAAGCCGGACATCGCGGCGATTGTAGCCAAGGCCACTAAACTCGTCATTGACCAGACGATTGATATTCCCCGCATTGTGGTTGTGCCGACCGGGGACGTGACGAGCGGCTTCAATACATTTACGCTGGATTGTTCCTCGATACATTTGCAGCCAGTGAGCCGTGAATTGCTGATTCAGCATTTGCGGACGGCCAAGCAGGAGTTTTTACAAAATGTCAGCGGTCAATTGGTCGAAGCGCGGCCAGAAAATTACATCGTGCGGGCATTGATTGATTTTGATGACATTTCCTATGACGACCACGCGGATTTGCTTTACGACTTGGCCGGGCAATTGGTGAAGCATTTGCACAGCTACCTTTCCGCAGAGGACACCATAAACGTCCTGCAATATCACCAGCAACAACTCGCGGCGCTCATCCATTCGCAAATGCAGTTGCCGGAACATCGCTGGGAAAAAGCGACCGGCTACAAGGCAACGGTGAGCAAAGGTTTTTCCGCTCTGAAAGAAAATGCCTACACTGCCAACGCCACGGACGACATCAAACCATTCCGCATGACGGTTTCCGACCCAACGAACATCAAACGCTATGTGTTCGGCGGTTTCAGCAAATGCCTTTACGAGATTCAGAAATTTGACGTGGACACCGAACGCCGCTTTGCGGTGATTCTTGAAGATGACGGCGACGTGTTGAAATGGTTCAAGCCTGCCCGAAACCAATTTCAAATTTATTACAACAAGGATGCCGCTTACGAACCGGATTTCGTGGTTGAGACAAAGAAGCAGCTTTTTCTTTGCGAACCGAAGCGCGCCGACCAGATGCAAAATCCCGAAGTTGTCGCCAAGAAAACCGCCGCCGGCGAATGGTGCAAACACGCAACCGAACACGCCCAACAGCACGGCGGCAAAAAATGGAGTTACCTGCTTATTCCGCATAATGCCATCACCGGCAACATGACGTTGGAAGGACTGGCATCACGTTTTGCAATTTCATAAAATTACGGCATGAAATTCAACCTTCTCCCAAATGAGCTTTCCAAACATCTATGTCTAATTCCCCAATTGCCGGCTTAATAAAGGACTTTCAAAAGGAGTATAACGCCGCCGCCAAAGATGCGCTTTGGCAGAAACAAAGCGACGTGTTTAACAAGTTTTGGACGCAGCGTGTGATGGCGCCGGGATCGGACGCATTGTCCGATGAGGATTGCGATGTCATCATTCGCATCCTCGATTGTAGTGGCAAGGGAAACACCAAAGAATCCGAAGCTGTGGCCCGTGCGATGGTGGCCCAGGGTGCTTGGCGAAGAATGTTCAATGATTTCCGCAAAGACAAAACGCTTGCCGGCCTGATTGACAAGATTCTTGAGGAGACGGATTCCCAAAAAAAGGCGGATTTGATTGACCAGCTTTACGAAAACAACAAGAACCGGAAAAACAATTTAACCGGCCCAAGTGGCAATGCCATCGGTGCCTTTCTGGCGGCTCACGATCCTTTTAAGAACCTAAGCATTATTTCACTCAAGCACCGGAAAATGCTCATTGAATTCCTTGGTCTGAAGCTGCCGTTCGATTGGGAAGATACCAAAATCGGACGGGGCATTGTGGAATCCAACACCATTTTGTTCAATGGTCTCCAAACTTGCGGTCTGACCGGATCGGCGCGAACAGCATCGGCATTTTGTTATTGCCCCGCTATGACCGCGCTGTGGAAGGGGGAACACACCATCAAGATAACTGGCAAGGATGTAAGCGTTACGGTTCCCACTGAAAACAACGTGATAGAATCGGATAAGTCCGGTGACAAGGAAATCCGTGAGTCGCTTCAGATTCAGGGTTGCCTGGCCGAAATTGGATCGAGCATGGGATATAAGATATGGCTCCCGAAGTCGGATCGTGCCCGCGTCCTGAAAGTCTGGAAACCGAAAGATAAAGCGGATTTGTTGGACGAGTTGCCATTGCTCAATGAAACCACCACCTTAAAGACCATTGAGCAAATTGATGTAATCTGGCTTAAGGGCCGTGCCATTGTCCGGGCCTTTGAAGTGGAGCATACCACGGCGGTTTTCTCCGGCTTACTGAGAATGGCCGATCTTTTAGCCCTCCAGCCAAATTTCAATATCAAGCTTCATATCGTGGCCCAGGAAAGCAGGCGGGAAAAGGTGTTCCAGGAAATACGCCGCCCCGTGTTTCAACTCATGGAAGGTGGAGCACTGTCGGAAAAATGCACCTATCTTTCCTACGAAGTGGTGCGTGATCTGCACAAAGCAAAATTCCTCAAAAGTATGTCGGCATCGGTTCTCGACGAATTGGAAGAAAAAGCCGAGGAATCTTGAAAATCGGATATTTATTAAATGGCCCCTATGCCAACAGCCACGCCACAAAATGAATATTCGTGGAATTTTCTTAAAAAGTTCCGCTTGGAGGCGATTGAGAAAGTTTATGAATGGAATTCTGTCAGGGGTTTAATAGCAAAATCCGAACAAGCAATAAAACCGCACATTTTAGAATGCCAGAACTTGGAGATTCTTTGGGAAAAACGTCTAGGCCCACTTTGCGGTAACCAGTCTAAAATCAATTGGAATAAATTTCGGCCGCTGCGGCGAAGCCGTGAAGAAGACTGGTCAGACTGGCTTGCTTGGCTCTTGGAAACATCTCAGACCGGGATTTTAGCGGAAACATTATTCGCTGAACCCATGAATTGCCCGTCCGAAACTTTTATATCACCTGCCGTGGACAGGGAAATGCCATTGGATGGCCGGCGCGCTGATGTAGTAATTACATGGAACAAAAAACGGAGAACACATATCGAAGTTAAAATATGGGATGAAAGCTTTGATAAGACTTTCGAGACGGCTAAAAAACTACACGCAACCGCGCCAGAAAGTGAATGGACCGATTTCATCCTCCTGCCTGGACAATCACTAGCAGCGTGGAATGAAGTCGCAAAAAATCACGGCCCCGATGATGCCGTCAAGGTAACGGCTATTTTATGGTCTGACGTTGTTCGCGGGTTGAGACGATGTTTGTGGCACGAACATGAATCAGTTTTTTGGCGAGCGTGGGCCTGGGTCTTTTGCAGTGTGATTGAAAAAGAACTGATTGGGCTGGAAAAAATAAACTACGAGACCAGGCAACCAAAAATTCAAATGATATTGCAGTGGCTGAGTATTCTAAAAATACATCCTGAAGGAAAGATATGAACGAATCCATGAAACCATTTTTATGCGAGGGTTTGACTGTTTATGCTGAAGCCAGAGCTACCATAACATTCTTTGAAGAGGAAATTGCCAAATTGCTCATTGATGCGGTAGAAAGCAGAGATAATTGGCCTTTCCTTGAGTCCCGCAAAATATCTCAAGCGAAATCAGATAAAGGCATCGGACAGAATGGTTATTGGGTAGCGATGGATATAGAGGGTTTATCACCGCATCGGAAAGAGAAAGTAATAATTGATTGCGGGGTTTGGTGGAACGTGGTTAAAAACGAGAACCTGATTATTTACGCAAGTTTTACTGGAGATCCGAAAAACGGCCTCCAGTTCTTGTGGCCTAAAAAAGAGCAAAAAATAAAAAGTTTCGACAAGTGGAACCGAACATTTTTGTATTTACCTGGATCAAAAACGACCGACATTGGCGATTCGCTGAATCAACTTTTAGACGAGCTTTTGAAACAACTACAGTAATTGCCAGTTCAATGTAACACGGAAAATCTGTCTTCGGGCTGTTGACCAGATGGCTGACCGGTTAAACTCACGAACATGAGACTCCAAGCCTACGTCTTTTGCGGCTGTTACGAACATGGCCGGGTCAAGCGCCCGCCGCCCGACCCTGAAATCGTTGACGTGTCCACCAATGGCGACGTTGGTTGTCATCAACCCACGCCAGCCCAATACCAGGCATTCCTGAAGTGGCGCTACCGTGCCTGCCATCACCGTGACGGCTTGATCACGGGCGGGCGACTTGGCCACCGATTGCCAGTCGAGGTCATGCACAAGGCCATGCTTCCCCATCGCCGCACCTTCCCGCTTTTCGTCCGCAAGGTGCTCGGTTGCAAACCGAAAAGCAGATTTTCCCCTCTCTCGGTCAAGCAGGTCGAACAACTTCAAATCGAACTGGCCCGCATGAAAGAATTTCACCTTGCCGACCGCAAACACGATAACGAGCTGCGCCATTATCGCGGACAGATGAAACAACTCGTGCGTGCCGCTCTGAAATTTCAACAGCCCATCGCAATGTAATTCAGTCAAACCTGTCTGCCCGCCGTGTCCAACGCGCGGTTTGCTGCGCTCCACGGGCTGCCCGTCGTTCCGTATGCCTTCTCGACGAATTGAGTTAGCTGAATTTTTCACGAAACCGGCCAGTTATTGGGTGCAATAATCTTTTCGCGCGTCCGGCAAAAAGCCATAAAACCCTAACTTTCCAAGCGTCTGGTGGTTTGATAACATCTGCCAAACGAAACAAGCCCCCAGCCAGAGCGACATGAGCAAAAATTTGCCAGACAGCGCAGACTCGGTCGCCGGAGATGTTGTTGAAAAACTCCGGCGTTCACGGAAGCGTTTGCTCGACCTTACGCTTCGCAATCGGCTCCTGAATTTTCGCCCCGGCAATCCCAATTATCAGGACGACCAAAAAGCACACAAGCATCTGGTGTTGGATGGTGAAATTGAATTTCTCTGGCAATGCCTAGTCGGACAGGAAAAGCAAATCGAAGTTGTCTGCCTGACTAACGATCAAAGGGAACACATTGCAGAAGAATTAAATTTGCAATCCGGCACTGAATCAAGCGCCAATACCGAAGATGGAATTTCCATTGCCAAACTCGGCCACGAGGAATGGGAGAATGTTCGCGATTCAATTCGCGGCATGGCACAGTTTCGCCAAAAGGGAAATCTGCTTTCAAAGCTTTCAAGTGAACCATTTCGCAAACGCCTCACGAAAATTAGAAACGAGCAAAACACACTTGCAAACTCAACTGGCGACAGTGCCTTGTTTATCGCCATTGGATTTCTCGAATGGTGCGAAGCTCCACCCCATCCCAAAGCGGACGAACCGCTTTTCGCCCCGCTGATTTTGGTTCATGTGAATCTCGACCAACGGCGGACAGAAGGCGGCGGCGAGCGAGAATTTCTGCTTCAAATGGATGCCGACGAGCCACAAGGAAACCCTTGTCTCGCAGAAAATCTTCGTCAGGATTTCGGGATTGACCTACCAGATTTTGATTCTGATGAGGATAAAACTGCGGACGATTACTTTTCTCGCGTCGGACGTGCGCTGAAAACAAAGAAGAATTGGAAAATCCATCCGACCATCGCCCTCGGTTTCTTCAATTTTGCCCGCTACCGGCTTTGGCTTGACCTAAATCCGAGCGCATGGCCGGATGGAAAATCCCCGACAGACCATCCCATTGTCAGCGCAATTCTTAACGGCGATCCATTGCCGCAAGAAAACGACATTCCAAATGAAGAAGAGGTATCGAACCACCAAGAATCCATAGACTTGCCGATTGTGATGGATTCCGACAGCACACAGTATGCGGCGTTACTGGCGGGACAAAAAGGCGTTTCGGTGGTGATTCAAGGGCCACCGGGTTCGGGCAAGTCACAAACGATCACCAATCTGATTGCGGTAGCGTTGGCGGCGGGCAAGAAGGTTCTGTTCGTCGCTCAAAAACTCCCCGCGCTCCAAGTTGTTCAACGGCGTTTGGAATCGGTGGAACTTGCTCCATTCTGCCTGCCGCTGTTCAGCGATAAAGCTCGCGTCACGGAAATGCACAAGCATTTCGCCACGAGCGCGCGGCTGCGCGAAAATTCAGATTGGCGGCGCACCCTCAATAATCCTGTCGTAGCCCAGGCAAAAAAATTAAACGAGCACGCTGCGCGACTTCGCGATCAGCCGGCGGGTTTCAATCAGAGTGCTTGTTCGCTGATTCAAAGAGCCACGGCGTTGCATTTGATGCTCCGGGAAGTTTGGGGCAACGAATGGAATGACGAGCTTCTGACTGTTTCAGTCCTTGATACTGAAGCGCCGCCCGATTGGATTGAGAAACGCGAGCAAACGCTTCACCAGTGGCATCGCCTAAAAGCTGAAGTCGGCAACTTCTGGTCCAACTGGACGCCGCTGAAACTTAGGCCGATGGACATACAACAAATCGAGGCTGTTATCCGCCAGCAAGAACAAGCCGCAGTAATTTTAGCGGAAGAACTCACGCTGCTGCCGGAGGAATTTCACAACCTGACGGTTGCAAAGGCGGAACAACTCGCGGCTCAAATGAACAACAGCCGCTTTACCGTTTTGAAGGACGTTCTGCCGAACCTGTTGGCGTTTCTTTGGCAGTCGCCGGAAAATACAACCGCCGTCGCAAGATTGGAACGCGACTTGGAAGAATTTAATCGGCAAATGGCAAAGGCGCAAAAGCATCTTCGCATCACCGACGCCAATCAGAATTATGGGAACTTCCAAAAACCCCCTACTTATCCTGACTAATAACTTCCATAGGATGAAAGCAAGCTATATAACTTGTGGGCATGAAAGCACCTAGCCGC